>JAABUO010008774.1_pt1 | contig 11383 bp, 10 predicted proteins | sample 5559291 | NCBI WGS metagenome assembly JAABUO01 (sample SAMN10711878, study PRJNA513372) | rock metagenome | isolation source: Antarctica rocks | place: Antarctica: Victoria Land, Finger Mt sud | reverse complement strand
AGTTCTCCACCGACCCGCAGTTGGAAGCCAAGATCCGCGATGTGGTCGGGCTGTATCTCAACCCGCCGGTGCGCCACGAGGCGCCCACTGACCGAGTGGGGTGAAAGGACCCACTCTCGGCCTGTCGTAGCAGGTCGTTGAAGCAGGGAGCAGCCTGATCCTGGTGACGCAGGGGAGGGTGGGAGCAGCTCCGTCAACGCCGGGACGGTTCGGTACTGCCAGACGGGCCGGGTTCGGCAAGCGAGACGGGAAGGTGTACGTATGCAGGAACCAGCGGCGGAAACCCCTCAAGTGAGAAACCGGCTCCAACCTGGCGGATATGGGCCGGACAGCAGTGCGTGCTCCGGATGTTAGGTACCGGAGTGACTCCGAAGCCGGTCAGGTGGGCCGGTGGGGAGGCCATGAGGAAGGCCTGCGGCGTACTCATGGCGAGGCTGCAGGGGAACAGTTGGGCACCTCACCTGTCGAACGGTCAGTGAGTGAACGTGGGAACCAGCCCGGATCGCCCTACCCGCTACCCAGCCAGGGTGGCGGCGGGCAGGCTCGTCGTCGGCTGATGGTCTCGGGATGGGACGGAGTCCTCGTAGTAGTCGGAGGCCGGGAAAGCCGGCCACATGGCGAAGGGGGACAGCATGACCGCAGTGGCGGTGTTGGAAAATCAGGAGCTCGCCGGTGAATACCGACGATCCGTGGCCGGACGCTAACGCGGTCCGGCTGCGGGTACTGAAGATCCAAACCAAGCTGCACCAGTGGGCTAGCGATGACCCTGATCGCCGGTTCGATGATCTCTACAACCTTGTTTATGATCCCGCTGTCCTGGTTCACGCCTGGCAGCGGGTGCAGGGCAATCGAGGGGCTCGTTCGGCCGGGGTGGATGGGCAGACTGCCTACTACATCAGGGCTATCCGGGGCGAGCAGGCCTTCCTCTCCGAGCTGCGAGGCGATCTCAAGGCCAGGAGGTTCCAACCGGATCCCGTACGCGAAGTGATGATTCCTAAAGCCGGTGGCAAACGCCGCCGGTTGGGCATCGCGACCGTCCGGGACCGGGTGGTCCAGGCGGCCCTCAAGACAGTGCTCGAGCCGATTTTCGAGGCGGATTTCCAGCCATGCTCGTATGGCTTCCGTCCCGGACGTCGAGCCCAGGACGCGATCGCCGAGATTCACTACCTGACCAGCCGCTCTTATGAGTGGGTGGTCGAGGGTGATATCAGGGCGTGTTTCGATGAGATCTCGCACTCTGCTCTGTTGGAACGGATGCGGGATCGAATCGGGGATAGGCGGGTCCTGGGTTTGGTGAAGGCGTTCTTGAAGTCCGACATCCTCGGTGAGGATAGGCAGCTTCGAGAATCGAGCACTGGTGCTCCGCAGGGCGGCATCTTATCGCCGTTGCTTTCCAACATCGCTCTTTCGGTCCTCGACGATCAGTTCGCCGAGGCGTGGAAGGCGTTTGGAGACTCTCACGCCCGTGAGTACCGGCGCCGCAGGGGCCTGGCCAACTATCGCCTGGTGCGATACGCGGACGACTTCGTCGTCCTGGTGGCCGGGAGCCAACGTGACGCTGAATGCTTGCGGGATGAGGCGGCAGCGGTGCTCCTGCGTATGGGTTTACACCTCTCGCAGGAGAAGACGGTGATCGTCCACATCGATGAGGGCTTGGACTTCTTGGGCATGCATATCCAGCGGCACAAGAAGCTGGGCGCGGCCAAACGCTTCGTCTACACCTACCCCTCACGCGCCGCTTTGGCGGCCGTGAAGGCAAAGGTGCGCAGCGTGACCCGCGGGACAACGAACCAGTCGCTCTCCGAACTCTTGAACCGACTCAACCCGGTTCTTCGAGGATGGACCAACTACCACCGCCACGGGGCGTCTTCCCGGACCTTGGCCTACCTGTCGTCGTTCACATGGCGGCGGGTATGGATTTGGTTACGGCACAAACACCCCAAAGCGACGGTGAAGGAACTGCGACGGCGCTATCTCCGGAGATGGTGGCCCGAGCATGACGAGGTGGTCTTGTTCAATCCGGCAGCGGTCGCCATCGTGCGTTACCGCTACCGGGGAACATCGATCCCCTCGCCGTGGGCGACGAAAGAGTCGGCTGCATAGCCCACTGACACGGTCGCGTGGAGAGCCCGGTGCGTGGAGACACGCACGCCGGGTTCGGAGGGCGGGTCAGGGAAACGGGTCGGTTGAAAGATCGAGACCGCGCCCTGGCTCGACCCTACGACAAGGCGATCGTGTTGTGCGTGGATGAGAAGAGCCAGGTGCAGGCGTTGGACCGAACCGCACCGATCTTGCCGCTGCGGCCCGGCATCCCGGAGAAGCAGACGCATGACTACGTTCGGCACGGCACGACCACGTTGTTCGCGGCGCTGGAAGTCGCGACCGGCAAGGTGACCGACGCCTGCTACCCGCGGCACCGCAACGAAGAGTTCTTGAAGTTCCTCAAACAGGTCGCGAAGGCCTACCCCCGGGTGAAGCTGCACATCGTCGTCGACAACTACGCGACGCACAAGCACGACAACGTGACCAAGTGGCTGGCGAAGAACCAGCGGATCACGCTGCACTTCACCCCAACCTCGGGCTCCTGGCTCAACATGGTCGAGATCTTCTTCGGCATCATCACCCGGCAGGCGATCCGGCGCGGGACCTTCACCAGCGTCAAAGACCTCATCGGCGCCATCGAGATCTTCATCGACGGCTGGAACGAACGATGCGAACCGTTTGTCTGGACCAAGACTGCCGACCAACTCATCCCGCACGCCACCCGAAGTCACACAACTTCAATAGCGCGACACTAGAGGCGGGGCAGGTCGCCGCCGCCGTGCGTAGCGAGACGTATCTACAGGTGAACGGGCAACCGGTGGGCAGCGGCTTCGCGCCGCTGTCGCGGTTCTGGCGAGCCGCTGACGGCTGGGTTCGCACGCACGCCAACTACCCGTGGCACCACGACGCTTTGCTACGCGCGCTGGGTACCGGCCCGGAGGTCGACGCGGTCGAAGCGGCCATCGCAGAACGCAGCGCTGGGAGCGTAGAGGCTGACGTGGTCGCTGCCGGAGGGGTCGCGGCGGCGGTGCGCACCGTCGAGCAGTGGTGCGAACAACCCCAGGGGCGGGCGGTTGCCGAGCAGCCGCTGATCGGCGCCGCGCGGATCGAGGGCGCCGCCCCGCGCCGACGCGATCCTGCCGAGCTGCCGGCGATCGGCCTTCGGGTGCTGGATTTGACCCGGGTGATCGCGGGGCCGGTGGCCACCCGCTACCTCGCCGCGTTGGGCGCCGACGTGCTGCGCGTCGACCCGCCGCATCGCCCAGAACTGACGCTGCACAGCTACGACGGGCTGCCCGGCAAACGCAGCGCCGTACTCGACGCCCGTACCCCGGACGGACTACAGCGGTTGCACGAGCTCCTCGACGGCGCTGACCTCCTCGTGCACGGCTACCGCCCTGGCGCCCTGGCGATGTTCGGCCTCAACACCGATGCGCTGGCCGACAGGCACCCCGGTCTGGTCGTCGTGTCACTTTCGGCGTGGGGAAACACTGGACCGTGGGGCGACCGGCGCGGTTTCGACAGCATCGTGCAGGCAGCGTGTGGCATCGCGATGATCGAGTCAGCCGATGGCGACCGCCCCGGCACGCTGCCCTGCCAACTCCTCGACCACGGCACCGGCTACCTGGCCGCCGCCGCCGCGCTTGAGGGCGTGCGCCGGCAATCGCGGGCCGGCGGGAGCCACACTTTTGAGCTGTCGCTGGCCGCGACCGCTTTATGGCTGCTCACCCAGCCACAAGCGACCAGACTCATCAATAAGGAGGCGCCCGCGCAGCTGTTCTCGGACGAATGGTTGACCACCTTGCAATCCGACCTCGGCGCGGTCACCACGATCACCCCACCCGGCACCCTCAATCACCGCCCACTGCGCTGGCCAGAGCACATAACAACCTACGGTGACGACCCGCCCAGCTGGTGACCTGCTCCGCAAGCGGATCGCACTGCGGCACGAGCTCTATCGCGGCGACAGTTCCCGCACCCTCGATGTGCGCTGACTGTTTTCAAGGTCGCCCGCTGCCCGGGCTGGGCGCAGCTCGGCATGCGCTACGCGCACGGTCCTCTGCCATCAAGCAGCTGCGCTTGCAGGAAGGTGGTTGTCACCGCGATGCTCTGCTGCTTGACAGTCTCGTCGTCATACACATCGTAGTGGTCGCCAACGAACTCCATGAGCTGCTTGGCTAGCCGGCGCGGCCGAATGCAGCTCTGGCGACGTCGGAGGGAGTGGTGGTGTCGTGATCGGCGAGGATCATGAGAAGGGCGCTGGGGCTGATGTCCTCGACGGACCCTCCGGGATCGTAGGCCACGATCCGGTCGAGTGAGGCTGCGGTGATGGCATTGTGAAATGTGGGGTGGCGCTGTTCGTTGCTGCGGTGCCAGTCGTAGCCTTCTGCGCCGAGAACCGACTCGGTGGCATCCGGTCCGGTGATGGCGATCATGCTCGGCGTGCCGGTGCGGGCGAAGTCCATGCGGCGGGCCAAGGCCTTGGCCAGGAACGCTTCCCGGGCAGCGGGCTCGGAGCGGCGCAGGTAGCGCCACAAACCGATGGCGGGGACTTGGGCGACTACGGCTTTCACCCGGCGGTCGTAGGCGGCGATGCGCATCACGTGGCCGCCGGAGAACGACGTGCCCCATAGTCCGAGACGATCTGGATCGACCCCCGACTGCTCCGAGAGCCAGGTCAACGCGTTGCGAAGATCGTCACACTGAGACTCGGGCAGCACCTGTTGGCGTGGCTCCCCGCCGGACTCGCCGAAGAAGCGGTAGTCGATGACCAGCACGGCGAGGCCGGCAACGGCGAATGCCTCGGCGTACTCGGGGAGGTACATCTGGCGCACGTTGGCGAAGCCGTTGCCCATGACCGGGGCCGGTGGCCCATTCGGCGGTAGGTAAAGGGTGGCGGCGCAGCTCACCCCGTCGCTGGGGAACTGGACGTCTTGGGTTCGCACCGTCACGGTGGGGTCCCGCCGCGCGCCTGGGTCTCGTCGACCCAGTCGGTCACGGTGGCGAAGAAACGGGCGGGGTCTTCGAAGGGTAGCCCGTGGCCGCCGGCGATCTCACGGTAGCGGGCGTCGGGGATAGTCGCGGCTACAGCCCGCTGATGCGGCGGCGGGATGATCCGATCGTCGGCGCTGGCCAGCACCAGTGTCGCCGCCCGGATGTCGGGCAGAACCGCGGCCAGATCGATCCGACCGTTGAGCTCGATCTGGCCCGCGATGGCGGGGTCCAGCATCGAAGCGAACCCGACGACCAGCTCGTCCAGCTCGGAGATGGTCGCCTCCTGGAGCAGCGCTGGGCTCATGGCCTCGAGCACCAGATGCCGGGCCAGCAGTTCGACGTCGGCGCTGAGCAGCCGAGACCAAAGGTCGAACATGAGCGCCTCGCGGGGCCCGGTGGTAGCCCAGCCGGCGTGGACAAGCAGGGAGCGAACCTCACCGGGTTGACGGGCAGCCACCGCCGCAGCCACCTGCGCGCCGAGGGAATGGCCGACCAGATGGAAGCCCTCGGCTACACCGGCGGCACGAACGGTGGCGACCACCTGGTCGGCCAGCTCGTCGAGGTCGAGTCGTTGACTGCGTGCCGGAGTTCCGCCCGCGCCGGGCAGGTTGGGCGCGACCACCCGGTACCGGGCACCGAGCGTCTCCATCAGGGGGGCCCAATTGGACTCGGCGTCGGCGCCGGTCCCGTGGATGAGGACCACGGCGGGGCCGGCGCCGGTGGCGAGATAGTGCAGCGGTTGGTGGGCTTCGGCGGTCATCGAGCGGTCGCGGTCTCGCGGGTGTCGGACACCCAGTCGGGGTCGGCGCTGTCAGAGCGGGCGCCGACGACACGGCCGGCGAGCTGGTCGAGCACCAGGCGCTGGCCGGCGTCGAGGTCGAGGTCCAGGGACCCGAGGTTCTCATCGATCCGGGCTGCCCGGCGGGTGCCGGGAATCGGGATGACGGGCAGGCCGAGGTCCTCACCGCGCGTGCGCAGCCAGGCGAGAGCGATCTGGGCGGGGGTGGCGTCGAGGTCGGCGGCGACCTTTTGGACGGCGTGGACGACGGACTGGTTCGCCGTGAAGGCATCGGTGGAGAACCGCGCCAGTCCGGCGCGCCAGTCACCGCTGAAGGCGGAACAGTCGGTCAGCGCGCCGGTGAGGAACCCGCGGCCCAGCGGCGCGTAGGGCACGAAGCCGACACCGAGGTCGGCGGCGGTCGGGACGACGGCGCGCTCGACGTCGCGGCTCCACAGTGACCACTCGCTTTGCACCGCGGCGATCGGGTGAACGGCGTGGGCGCGGCGGAGTTCCTCAGCGGTCACCTCGGATAATCCGAGGTGACGGACCTTGCCCTGCCGTACGAGCTCGGCCATCGCACCCACGGTCTCCTCGACTGGGATCGACACCTGGCGGCGGTGCAGGTAGTACAGGTCGATGGTGTCGATCCCGAGACGCTGCAGGCTGGCGTCGCACGCCTGCTGGACGTAGTCGGCGTCGCCGCGAGTAGACATGTCCGCGAGGCCTGTGGCGCCGAGCACGATCCCGAACTTGGTGGCCACGGTGACCTCGCAGCGTCGGTCGACCAGCAGCCGGCCGATCAGCCGTTCGTTGGATCCGGCGCCGTACATGTCGGCGGTGTCGATGAACGTGACGCCGGCGTCGACGGCGTGATGCAGGGTGGCCAACGCCTGCTGCTCGTCGGCCGGTCCGTAAACCCCGGCCAGGCCCATCGCGCCGTAGCCCAGCGCACTGACCTGCAGGCCGTCGCCGAGCGTGATGCAGGGGACCGGTGTGGGCGTGGGGACGTTCGTCATCGGGCCGCTCCTTGTCGTTGCCGCGCTGCGGTGGCCTGGTCGACCGGCTCGCCGACGCAGTCCAGGCCCTGGTCGATGAGTTCGCGGTAGTGCGCGATCTTGTGCTGAACGGTGGCGAGGTCCTCGTGCAGTTCGCTCATCTGACGGCCGATGACGGTGGCCTGCTGCTCAAGCAGGGCCATCCGGCGCCCGTGGGATGCGGCACCCTCGTCCATGAGGCGCACGAACCGCCGAACATCGGCCACCGGCATCCCGGTCCGCCGCAACGCCTGCACCAGCCGCACGAAGCCGACCGCTGCGGCCGAATACGCCCGGCGCCCGTCGCCTGAACGGTCAACCGGCGGCAGCAGGCCCTCCCGCTCGTACCACCGCAGCGTGTCCAAGCTCAGACCCGTCTGCCCGGACACGGCGCGGATCCCGACCAGCTCATCCTGCGCTGCAGTAACCATGACCCCGACGCTATGCGCTGGAGTCCACTCCAGCGCAACCCACAGGCCCTGTGCCAGCCAATCCGTGATGGATGCAGGCCACGCACCGCAAGCCAGTGAGGAGGCCGTCGGGACGCCCAAGCGGCCCAGCCGGTCCGAACGATCACGATGATCCCGTAAGACACCCGATCACCGGGCGCTGTTCCAGATGGGATCCGTCTCCGGGACACGTTGGAACGCGCCATGGACTCCCGCCCGTCCAGCGTCCCGACAAGTCGGCCGACCAGGATGGACGGGTGGCGATTCGCGATCCAGCACCGCCGACCTTGTACGTCATGGTCGGCCTGCCGGCCGCTGGAAAGACAACCCGGGCTAGGGAACTGGAGGCGGAGCACGTTTGCGCAGGTGCTGCAGCCAGCGCACGACCCGCCCGGGAACGGCGACGCCGAGCTGTGTGGCGGGTGAACAGCGGCCGGCGCGTTCGTGATCACCCGGTGGCGTCGGCGACCCGGCCCGGCGCCGTTCGCTGGCCGGCCACCTTGCGGTCACCAGACCTGCCCCCGGGCTCGTTAGCGTTCGCGCCGCCCAGACCCCGTACCACCTCTCTGGAGGTCCCATGAGAACGCTCGCCCGACGCGGAGCCGCGGCGCTCAGCCTGGCTCTCGCGGCGGGGGCCGTGACCGTCGCCGCCGACGTCCCGGCCCAGTCCGCCACCGCAAGCCCGACAAGCAAGACAGCCTCGCCGTCGTGCCACCTCGGCAACGGCGTGCAGCACGTCATCAACCTCACCTTCGACAACGTGCACTTCTTCCGCGACAACCCGAACGTGCCGTCCGACCTGGAGCAGATGCCCACGCTGCTGAAGTTCCTCGAGAGCAACGGCACGGTGCTCTCGAACATGCACACCCCGCTGATCGCGCACACCGCCGAGGACAGCCTGGCGATCTACAGCGGGCTGTACGGGGACCGCCACGGCCAGCCGGTGAGCAACTCCTACAAGACCTACAAGCCCGGCGGCAGCACCGAGTCCGACGCCTCCTTCACCTACTGGAACTCGCCGGTGATCAGCAACGGTGCGCCGTCGGCCAACGACAAGAGCCCATCGATGGTCTACTCCCCGACGGTGCCGGCGAAGGCCACCGCGCCGACGCAGGTCGCGCCCGAGCCGTGGGTCGCCTTCAACAAGGCCGGCTGCTCGGTCGGGGCCTTCTCCACCGCCAACATGGTGCTCGAGAACGGCGGCGACATCCCGACCGTCTTCGGCGCCACCCCGCCGCTGGGGAGCTATGCGAACACGACCAGCGCGTTCATCGGCGAGGCGGTGCACTGCGGCCTCGGCGACAAGACCTGCGCGAAGGCTGACGGAGCCGTGACCGACACGCCCCCGGCCGCGAACCGCCCCGGCGGCGCGACATACAAGGCGCTGTTCGGGCACAAGGACATCGCGCCGGTGCTGGCCGCCAACGCGCACGCGCCCGCCGGCTACCGCGTCGCCGACTCCGCGGGCAACCTGGTCGACCTCGACAACCGCGAGATCGCCGACTTCCGGGGCAACGTCGGGTTCCCCGGATTCAGCCCGACCGCCTCGCAGAGCCTCGCCGAGATCGCCGGCATGCAGGAGGCCGGCGTCCCGGTCACCTACGGCTACATCGCCGACATCCACGAGCGCAAGGGCGCCAGCCACGACTGCACCACCGCGGACGCGACCTCGTTCGGCAGCGCGCTCGGCCCGGGCGACGCCTGCTATGTGGAGAACGCCGCCAGCTATGACCGGTCGTTCGCGAAGTTCCTCGACCGGCTGGCCAAGGACGGCATCACCGCGAAGAACACGCTGTTCGTGATCGGCTCGGAGGAGAACGACCACTTCGCCGGGGCGAACGTGGGCCGGGCCGACCACCCCTCCGACCCGGCGAACTGCGACGGGGTCATGACCCCCTGCCGTTATGCGCACAACCAGGTCGGCGAGGTGCAGGCCAACCTGCCCGCGTTGCTGAGCGGCGAGCGCAAGAACACGACGCCGTTCGACGTCGAGCCGCAGGGCGCGGCGGTCTATGTGCACAACCCGGCGCAGCAGCCGGTGTCGCCGGGGCCGAGTGACCCGGCGGTGCGGCAGCTGGAGCGGGACACGGCCGCGCTGACGGCCAACAACCCGCACAGCGGCGTGACCGGGGAGAAGATCGTCAACTACCAGGCCGGGGCCACCGAGCAGCGGATCCTGCACCTGGAGACCGCCGACCCGCAGCGGACCCCGACGTACACGATCTTCCCGAAACCGGACTACTACTTCGACGCGGTCTACCCCAAGTGCACCACGTCGACCAGCCCGGCAGCGGACTGCGCGTCGGTCAACAGCAAGTACGCCTGGAACCACGGCTACTACAGCCCGGACATCAACATCACCTGGTCGGCCTTCGCCGGTCCGGGCATCCGGGCCGGTGGTGTCGAGGGCCCGCAGCCGGCGCAGAGCCCGGCTGTGCGTGACCCCGAGGGCGGCGGTCTGGTCCCGTCCTACAGCACCATCGGGACCTGGGCCGACGAGACCGACGTCCGCCCGACCACCCTGCACGCGGTCGGGCTGAGCGACGACTACCTGATGGACGGCCGCGTCATCAGCGAGCTTTTCAAGGGCGCCGGCCAGCTCAGGAAGGTCGGCGACCTGGGCGCCTGCTACAAGCAGCTCAACGCCTCGGTCGGTACGTTCGGCACCAACACGCTGCTCGCCTCGACCGCCGCGCTGGCCAGCGGCTCGTCGAGCCACGACCAGCACTTCGCCGACACCGAGGCGAAGCTCGGGTCACTGGCCGACCAGCGCGACAAGCTGGCCCAGCAGATCAAGGAGACGCTGGACATCGCCGCCTTCCACGGAGCGACGAACCGCAAGGCGATCAACGCCCAGCTCGCTGGTTGTCGGCAGCTGAACTTCGACGCCGCCCGGCTCGCGCAGGCCAGCAGCGGCCGTAGTGCCCAGGCGGCCGCTCGGCCGACGAAGGAGAGCTGACCTACCCGGATCGGCGACGCCCCCTGCCTGGTCGGGCAGGGGCGTCGCCGCGTCCGGTCGAGCTCACGACCCGGCTAGTGGTGTCTCCGAAATGTCTAGCGTATTCGGGATAGACCCGGGCGTGACCCGGGCGTGATCGGGACCGCTGCTGTCGCCTGGGTTCTGGCGACAGCAGGGAGCGCTGAGCTGGCGAGCCGAGCTCGACACGCGGCTGCGCCCGCTGGGCCTGACCCGACCCAGTTCATCGTGCTCGCCTCCGTGGGCTGGCTGGAGCACCTCAGCGGTCCACCCACCCAGCAGCAGGTCGCCGAGCAAGCGGGCGCGGATCGAATGATGACCTCCAAGGTGGCGCACACCCTGGAACAGCACGGCCTGCTGAGCCGGCAAGCCCACGAAGCCGACGCCCGTGCGCTGCGGCTGGCCCTGACACCAGCCGGCCGCACCACCGTCAACCACGCCACTCAGGCAGCCCGCGACGTCGACGCTCTCTTCTTCGGACCCGACCCAACCGAGCTGCGCGCCACCCTGCGCAACATCGCCGAACACCGCCCGGAAGATCACCGAGGCAGCCCCACGCCATCGGGCTCTGATGGGTAGGTCTCGTCCCGCTGCACGATGGACTTGCGGTGACCGCTGCAGCTGGCCGTGCGGCCATCCGCGACAGTGGCAGCGTGCCTGAACCACCGCCGGCTGATGTCACCGCCGCCGCGTCCGCCTTGGCTCCCCTGGCCGCGGTTGATGACGACGACCCCGCTGGGCGACGAGCACTACATCGACCCGGTGGACAGCGGCGCGAACCGTCGAGCACATCGCTGATGCGCTGCTGTTCTACGCGGCTCAGGTTGCCCGGCGTGCCCAGCATCGACTCCCTGTGCTGCGCGAGGGGCGGACAGCACCTCCCTCGGAGCAGGTCGACAACGCCGTCACCGCCGCGCACGTGCTCGAAGGGCTGCTGCGTGACTTGGGTTCCGCTCGGGCCTGGCATCCCAGTGGCCTTGCCGACGTCGGCGGCTGGGTCGGGATGGCGGTGACCGAGATCCTCGTCCATGGCCACGACGCGGCCGCCGCGCTGGGAGTCGAGCTACCACTGCCGAGCCAGACCTGCGCCCGCACCCCAGCCAGA
>JAABUO010008773.1_pt1 | contig 11383 bp, 9 predicted proteins | sample 5559291 | NCBI WGS metagenome assembly JAABUO01 (sample SAMN10711878, study PRJNA513372) | rock metagenome | isolation source: Antarctica rocks | place: Antarctica: Victoria Land, Finger Mt sud | reverse complement strand
GGCTTGCTTGCTTGCTTGCTTGCTTGCTTGCTTGCTCGCTTGCTTGCTTGCTTGCTTGCTTGTTTGCTTGCTTGCTTGCTTGCTTATACATGCATGTGGCTGTGGTTTTACCAGTTATGCTGACCCAGATCAGTGGTCTTTGACTGTGTATTCCCTGGGGCATGCTTAGAAGATTGCAAATGCCATTAGGCATGCTGCACTTAAGATTCCTGCTCACCAGCCTGTGATGCAGTCCCCTGCCAGAGCCACCAACAGCGTCTGGTACAGCTTGGCCGACATTGGATGCAGCTCACTGTGTGCTGTCTGAGCACTCCTGCAAAGCCGTGCTTTGCACTGCATCAACAGTCTAGCAGTCACAGTCAGGAAACAAAAAGCATGCCAGTCTTCAAATCAGATGCCTAAGGCCGTGCCACCATGCAACATGTCCTTTTTGTTTGCCACTTCAATGAGCAAAACAATCCACAAGGCATCGGCTCCATCGAGCCACAGCATGCATTAGTCATATTGCGCCTGCATTTTTGTCCTCAGGCTGATCAGTGATCAGCTGCATGTGCCTGAATGCTTTGTGTTTGCAGGTATGTCCAAGGCCAGAAGTGGTGGAGGTATGGGATGTCACTGCCCAAGACCCCAAGCTGCTCGTCTATCTCAAGGTAAAATTGCTCAATCTGAGACTGTCCAAGCCAAGTCTCATGGACAACAGTACTACATCATCTCTGCTGAACGTTGCATGTTGCTAGAGTCATACCTGCCACTTTCTACACCTAGAACTGTCAATCCCCAGGTATATGTGTTTGTGATCCTTTGCGCTGAAAACCATGCACATAGGTCATTGAGGGCTCTGCCACAAGGTCTGTCTGTGTAGTGTGCCAGCCTTGTAGAGTGCTCACTAGCTTTTGCATTTGAAAAAGCAGCATCAGGTGAGCCCAGCAGGTCTTTCTGTTACGCAATGCTTTCTCCACACTGCTTGAGGGCTGAGCAAACATGTACATAACTACATCCACATCTACATCTACAGCTACATTCATGTCCACATCTACACCTACATCTACAGCTACATCTACATCCACTTCCACATCTACACCTACATCTACATCTAAATTTCCAAGTGCTGTGCACCATGAGCGCTGACACCTTGCCTGGTGGGCATGCAGGCCTACCGTAACAGTGTGCCTGTGCCCAGGCATTGGAGCCAAAAGAGGAAGTACCTGCAAGGCAAGAGGGGCATTGAGAAGCCCCCCTTTGTGTTGCCAGACTTCATTGAGGCCACTGGCATTGGCCAGATGAGGCAAGCTTACCAGGTAACACACAGCGTCGGCTATTTCCCCCCTGCCAAGCAGTGTGCAACAGCACTTCCTTTGCCTGCTGTAGTTGTCATTTTGCCTTTGCCCTATTGCCTTTGCTCCAATTGCCTATTGTTCCCATTGCTTATTGGCTCTGTGCCCTTGCGACCGCTTGTAGCAGTTGGCAGCTGCCACTTGGGGCCCATGATCCAAGCTTACTGGGTATGCGACATGATGTGCTTTCTGCAGGAACAGCATGAAGTGTTGCCTTGCCCTCTGCAGCTCTCTCACTAGTGTCATCTAGCCTGGTGCATCAGAGGGATTGCAGACACTAATCACGCTGACTGTCACTCTACTTGCATGTGCGTACTGCCAGTGCTGACCTTGCTCGGTGCGTCAAAGGAGAACGAGGACGACAAGGAGCTGAAGCAGAAGCAAACGGACGTCAGAAGGTGCAAACTGACAATCAGCAAGCTTGTACATGCCTATTGTGGCTGCTGACCTTGCTCTGTGGTTACAGGAGAAGGAAGAGAACAAGGAACTGAAACAGAAGCAATGGGACCGTATGCAGCCCTGACTGTTCACCTCGCTCTGTGCATTACAGGAGAAGGAAGAAAATTGAAGCAGAAGCAAAGCAACTGCATGCAGCCCAGACTGTTGACCTTGCTCTGTGCATTACAGGAGAAGGAAGAAAATTGAACCAGAAGCAAATCAACTGCATGCAGCCCAGACTGTAAATCTTGCTCTGTGCATTACAGGAGAAGGAAGAGAACAAGAAGCTGAAGCAGAAGCAAAGGGACCGCATGCAGCCCAAGGTGGGCAAGCTGGACATCGACTACCAGGTGCTGCATGATGCCTTCTTCAAACACCAAACCAAGCCCAACCTCACCCGCCTGGGGGAGATCTATTATGAGGGCAAAGAGTTTGAAGCCAGGGTAAGAGCTGACGCACTGTCCTGCGGCTGAATTGTAGCAAGTAGGCATGCTTGGGATTTGATGTTTTGTGACTTGTCTTTGTGCAGTGTGCAGTCTTTGCATGTACAGTCAGTCAGACACATGTCAGTGGAGCGCAATCGTCTGGGTGGGTGCCTAAGAGCTGATGTTCTGTCCAGCAGCTGAACAGTCTTGCATGGTGTGCTATACCAGTCTGTCATTTGACATGATAGGGGTTACACCAGTCTGACAATTGACACGATGGGTACGCCTCTCACCAAGGCAAAGCAAATAACATAACATAGATCATGTTCTGGATACAACTTTCATGCCTTCATAACGCCAATGCAGTATGGTAGCACTGACTGACGTCATCTGCATGCTCACCACCATATGTTGGGCAGAGTATCTTTATATTACTCTGTTTCATAGAGTATGATAGTTCTATATCACACATTGTTGTAAGAGTAGATGAATGTGCCTCACTGATGCTGTTTTGACTTGCAGGTCAAGAATGCAAAGCCAGGCATTCTATCTGAGGACCTCAGGAATGGGTTGGGCATGGCTGAGGGGTCACCCCCACCCTGGCTCATCAACATGCAGAGATACGGGCCCCCACCCTCCTACCCCGAGCTCAAGGTACAGTCATGCCGTTTGCATACCCTGTGTAATGTCTTGAGTATGTCCTATGGCACCTTGTTGACTATATCATAGGGTTTAAGGCTTAAGTCAAACCCTATTGTACCCATTGACTTGTGCAGGAAAACCTTGGCCCTGACATGTCACCTTGAATGCACAAACCCTAACCCTATTGTACCCATTGACTTGTGCAGGAAAACCTTGGCCCTGACATGTCACCTTGAATGCACAAACCCTTGTGACAGTTCTACTCACCATGACTGTTCACATAGCCTCCGACATGCATTTCAATGCATTGCGCGGCCTAACAAAACATGTAGTGACAAATTACTGTATCTGGCATACTATCTCTATGATCCAGGCATTTTACCAGGCTCTGCAGATCAGTGCATCCTGTGGAGCATGTTGCTAATGTCCAACCTATTGAGGCTCCCTTGTGGGTCTGAAGTGCTGTGTGTGTGTGTGTTGCCCAACAAGCAGCTTGCGCATAGGGTCCCAGGAAGTTAGTTTTAGCGCTGGTCTGTGCAGGTTCCTGGCCTAAATGCCCCCATCCCCCCGGGCACCCAGTTTGGATACCAGGCAGGGGGCTGGGGTAAGCCCCCAGTCAACGAGGCTGGTGAGCCCCTGTATGGAGATGTCTTTGGCCAGTTTGCTGATGAAGAGGATGATGAGCAGGTAGTGATCTCCAATGCTCCACATACTGTGAAGGCAGACAAGTAGACTTTGTTAGAAATCCTGTGGTAACTGAGGAACTGAACAAGCCAGCCTGGCGAGACAAGCCTTGTGCAACACAGGGATTGCTGTTGCATGCTACATGGGTGATTGTGGATGGTGTGGTGTTGGACATACAGCCAGATTTTGTATATTTGATGGGGAAGGGGGTGCACATGCAAAGCAGGCATATCTTGCCGGTGCAGCCTTCTTCGCATGTGCCGCCTCCTCCTCTGTCAAATTCACAAAATCTGGCTGGATACTCAACACCACACCATCCCCAATCACCCATGTAGCATGCAGTAGCAACCTGCGTCTTGGTCCCACCAACCTTCTGGCCTTGCTGCTATCAGTAACACAGCCTCAGCTGACGCAGCCATCAAAAGTGTGTAACTAACACAAGGCATGCAGGGATGTTAGCCAGTGGCATGTTACTGTGGCATACGGTCTTCAGTGTCCGAACATCACACATCCCTGTCGTGATGCCCAGAACAAGCCAGCCTGGCAAGACAAGACTTGTGCTACACACACCTAGCATTTGCTGGAGCATGTAATTGTTATTAGGAATTATAGTTATAGCATTGTAATTAGTGTTATATTGTGATTAGTCTGGCACATGTAGCTGCTTTGATACTTTTGCCACACAAGCCGTGGCATGCGGTTATGGGATGAAGCATGTCATGTCTAGCCTGGCCTAATCAGGCTGCTAACCAGCCTGACCCTCAGGGGAGTAAAAAAGCAGCACCCCAGGGGCGCCTTGCTAGGCCACATTCTTTTGGATTTTGGGGATGCGCGTAAGTGCTGGGGATAGGCAAACCATTGATTCTGTGACAGACTCGGCTGTCTTGGTTTTTACATCACTGATTGGCGTGGTACTGTTATACGTACTTACTGTAGCAAGTAACACGTGTGCTGACATCATGAAACCACTTCAGATTGATAAGGTAGCGCGGTGGGGTGACCTGGAGTCAGACGACGAAGAGTCCTCTGAAGAGGAAGAGTCTGAAGACGAAGACGAAGAAGCTGCTGGCCGGGATGATGACGAAGCCTCTCTGGCTGATGGGCTGACCAGTGTGGGCGGTGTCAGCAGCCTGCCTAGCGGCCTGGAGACTCCTGAAGTCATAGATCTGCGTAAAGCCAAGGCCGGAGGTGTGGTTCAGTCCTTAACATCACTCTTGTTTATATCATTGTTAATGATTATTGTCTTATTTTGTTGCTTGACTCTGGATTTTGATTTCTCTGAAGTCATAGACCTGCGCAAAGCCAAGGCCGGAGGTATCTTATCTTCACTTGCTCATTAGTTTACGCGTAAAGCCACTGCAAAAGGTTGTTTGAGAGAAGGTGTTCTACAGGAGGTATATAGAAACTCAACAGGAACAGCAAAGAACTAACATAGATGTCCAATGAGAATGACTGTCGTCACTCAGGCAGCAGCTGTACTAGCAGAACTACAAAGACTGCCGGGACTGTCAGTGATAGTTGATGCAGCATGTGCCTCATGGCAACAGAACGCATGGCATAGCAAGAGCTTAGCTTCAGGGTTGTTGGCAGTCTGCTCTGTGATGTGCAGTAGTGCTACCTGTACATCTATACATTGCTAGTCTTGTCAAAGCTAGAAGTTCAACAGCTATGACGTCACTGATGGTGTGCAGCTGTACAGCTGCCTGCTTCTTGCATCAGCATGGAGTTCAGGCTTTAGCATCAGCATAGAAGTTAGGGTTACGAGTTGAGCATCACCATAGCATTGCACGCTACAGTCAACAACTTCAAAGTCCAACCTGCAGACTCCTTCATGCAATCTGCCTTTTGCATGCATCAACTGATACAACGCATAACATTGCTGAATGCCAAACAAGACCTGATACAGAAAGCTACACAGGACTGTACATGCCTGATCTTAGGAAAAGGCATGTATCTCATGAAATGCGTGCCACGGATGGACTCACAAGTGAATGAACGATTGAGTGAGTGAATGAATGAATGAATGAATGAATGGATGAACGAATGAATATGAGTGGATGAGTGGATGGATGCATGAATGAATGAATGAATGAATGAATGAATGAATGAATGAATGAATGAATGAATGAATGAGTGAGTGAATGAGTGAGTGAATGAGTGAGTGAATGAGTGAATGGCTCAAAGTGTGTTGTGGCTTGTGCAGGGGACAAGCACCTGTACACAGTGCTGGAGCAGCAGCAGGCCCAGATCGCTCAGGGCAATCTCATGGGCAGTGACCACACCTACGTCATTCCTCAAGCTGCTGCTGGCGCTGCTGCTGTGGAAAGGAGACCACAGGGTGGTGCAGCCAAGAGGCGAGTCCCCTTTCTGCAAATGTCCTGCTGCTCCTGTGTATCCTTGTTATGCTGTGGCCTGTGTAACATTGTTCTTTCATGGCCTATTAAATGTCCATTTGCCATGGCCTGTGTACTGTTTATGTGCCATGGCCAGTTGTTGCTGTGTTACGGCCTGTTTGACATCCAAGTGCCATGGTTGGTGTATTTTTGCTGTGTTATGGCCTGCGTGCTGTTCATGTGCCATGGCCTGCTTACTGTTCATGTGCATGAAGTGACATGTGTGCCTGGTCCATGAGTTTTTCAGATATGTAAGGGGTTGCGCAAAGAATCACTCTTGTTTTGTTTCACTGCATTGCAGAGCACAGCTGATTTGCAGCATGATCAGCGTGGCCATCCGCATACTGCCTGTGGCTTTGATCTTGTGCAGGCTGGACATGCTGCAACAATGCGTCTCTGTCAATTTCAGATACAGGTGATGTTCCAATGTATGCAAGCTGGCTCCTCTGAGAGAGAGCAGGTTTGCAGAGATCAGCCCTGGTGTGATAATAGCAATAGTAGTAATAGTCATAACAATTATGATGATAAGAACAATTGTTTATTGAACAGAAATCTTGTCAAAACAAACAATAATTGTCTTCTGCTTTTTTTATAGGTTGGAGATCTTGCGGCAGCAAAACCCAAGTGATGTGGAGGTGGCAATTGAGCCTGAAGAGCTGGAAGGCCTAGATGAAACGTCTATCCAGGCCCTGTACAATCAGAGAGTGGCTGAAGAGCGAGCTAGGAATGCTAGAGAGGTATGCAGTTTGTCTCCCCGGTCTCGACTTGCTTGATGTGGTTTGTTTGAGCTAGCATGCTAGCTTGCCTGGCTGAAGTGGGCTTCGCTACGTTTCCTATGACTCACGCCAAACGGCGTAGGATTTTCTTTTCTTTTCTTGTCCTATGACTCTCTGCCCGGCAGCAAGCATTAACTGTTTGTTTGCATCAGCAAACGTATGTTGTGCTGTGCTGATTACATCTTCATGAAATGGCCAATGCCTTGCAGGACTTCTCGGATCTGGTTGCCCAGAAGGCTGCGCAGCAGAAGCGCAAAGCAGCCCAGGCCAAAGAGAGTGGCAAAGCCAAGAAACAGAAATCAGACAACTTCAAGTTCTAGAAGACCGATGGGGTGGCTGGCAATCTTCATTGTCTGTTTTTGATCTCTGTTTTCTGCCCATAATCTTTTGTTTTTAAGTCAATTCATCTGGCTGTATACACACACAACATGGCTTGTTACTTCTTTACACTGCAGGGCTGTGTTGACAGTGTTATAACACCCATCACTGATGTTCTTATCTCCTTAGAGATTATTACCTTGATCACAAGTGGTGTGCAAGTGAAGTTTTGGCTTGCGCTGGTAGCAGTTTACCACATTTGCATTGCCATCAACAGCTCAAATCAAAGTCAAAGCTGGGTGTTCCAAACTCACATGAGGGAAGCAACCGTCATGATGGCCAAAGAAGGTGTTGCAACTATTCGGTACATCAACATTTTGCATATGGTTACGCAAGGACATGCCACAGATGCGTCGCAAGCAGTTCATTTTGGAAACAGCCAAAGGGCTAATGTGTCGTTTCACAATCGCCTCTGTCTCTCCAGACACGGTCAAAGCCCTAGAGGACCAGATGTTGGCCTGTCTCAGTTGCTGGAAGGCATTTATTTGCAGCAGCTACCCTGTGTGTGATCTCAGCACACACAGCATAGTATGCTGAGATCACACAGGGTAGCTGTTGCAAATGAATGCCTTCCCGCAAATGAGACAGACCAACATCACAGGGTAGTCAGAGGCGAAAATGCTGCCCGAGTATTCGAGTTGGGACACCAATTCCAGCTGATTCTTGCCTGACTGAATCTGCAGCTTGGGCGTTTCTGCCGACAACCAGCACCTTGGTCTTCTGAAGACTGACTGTAAGTTCCCAGCGCAGAAATGTGACGCCCACGGTAGTGACAGCTCACCTTAAGAAGCAGACTGCAAACGCAGGTACTTCATCTCCTGCAAAGTGACTGTCATGGTTTCCTCATATAGTGGCGCTGGTGGCGGATCTGCAAACAAACAAATGCAATTCTTTGCAGAGATGCAACATACTTCAAACAACATGTTCATCAATGCATGCTAGTCACAACAGCGCAACAGTCAGTAACATCTGCGGACTTACGGTGTCTGAGTATGTGTGCAGACACTGACAGACCCTCAAGCTACCAACAGGCTGCATTGATTCTCGTCAACTGCCCTTATCATTATTCCATTAGATTTTGAAGGTCGTTGGAGTCGACCACGCCCATTTGACTACTAGACTGAAGTGTCAAACAAAGTCACCTAAAGGTTTCACAGCACCTGTAAAATCACTACTGTTCACAGCTGATGCACTCTAAGCTCAACTGAGGGGTATGTCCAGATTGTGCTGCCACCAGCGTGTTCCTGTGTTCAAATCATTCCTCAAAAACCTACCTATGACTTTGGGATCATGTAGGATGAAAAGGGGAGACATTGTAGGGGCTGGGGCCCAGAAATGTTTGTGAATCTGCCCCTGATGGCACTATTTGCAGGGCAATTAAACATAAGACAATTTTTATGCTCTGCTGAACAGAAACTGAAGAAAAACAGTGGCGTTGCTCCCTAGGCACCTGCTGTGCTAAAGGCAAAAGCCTACCAGTATCTATATAAAGATCATGACACTCACATCTAAATCTGCTGATGAAATTTTGGCTCTTGAAGTCCTTGATCACTGAATGATAAGGTGCTGGGGACATATTCTGGCTGCAAGGGATGCTACCTAGCAACACTGCTGAGAGTAGTCTGATGCCAGGTGTGTGCATAATGCTTTTTGACGTTGCCAATAACAGTACTCACATCTAAATTTTACCACAGGCCCATGTATCCTAAGTATGCATCATGTCTACCTGCAGTAACTTAGAGTGGAGCCAGAGAGTAGAGCCAGGTTGAAGCGCTGAATGCTGGCGCTATTGATGTGACTGGCCTAGCGCTGTACCAGCAGTACAGCCCTATGCCACCCCAAGCAGTTGCAGAGGCAGCTCAGAATGCACAGGATGTGGGATTCTAGATATATCAGTTGGAGATGACTCAAATGCAGAAGCAGACACTGATTCAGGACTGACTGAAACAGAGCCCGACACATCATTGACTGCTGCCTATGACAATGAAAAGAGCATGCCAATGCCTGCTGACTGAACTGATGAGGGGCATCAGGCCATCAAGGCATCAGGCCTTCAAGCAATTTGCTACATGTGGAATTGCGGTACACTCATTGCTGTAATTGGGATGTAGTGTATGTCGCAATGGAGCCAGAGCCTGACAAAGCACCATTGGGAGATGAAGCTCACATAACGTCACTGATGTCAATCCAGCTGAGCTGTTTCACAGCTTGCAGCGCAAGCTTGAGCAGGCTGCTTGCTGCAATGCATGATACAGAATGTCAAAACGTATGGAGTTGAAACACACGAACCATGAACTGCATGCAATCAATGCTGTGAATGTGCCTTTGTATGCCACATTTACAGCATGTTTCCACCGCACTTGTTAGCTATGGCCATGGCGAGCTCGCACATCACTTAGGTTGCTTGGGTGCCCTTGTCCAGTGTGGGTCATGTACCTAGGCCTGCTACTCGTAATCAATTTGTTTGAAATTTTCTGATAACGATGCATTGCTCTCGATGGATGCGCATGGCTCAAAACAGTTCTGGTTTCTCAACGCAACCTTGCATACAATTCTGCAGAACATTCTGCAGAATGTCCCCTTCCCCTTTCTCGCAAAAACAATCTGCGCCGTACCCTGCACTGTGCCTCCGCTGGTGCGTCCGTGCAGCCACAGCCAACTTGGGCAGTGCCAAGCGTTGACAACATAGCCCTAGAGATTGGCCTGTCTTCTGATACAACGCACGTTGTTGCTTTGTGTGAGAGAGTCCGAAGGCTAGCATTCTGCAAGCAGTCTTGTTGCGGCAGTCAGCTTCCTGCTTAGAGTGGTCATGAGAGAACCAGGCACAGAGGTACCCAGGGTATGGATCCTCAAAAATCGCAACTTGCAGGACACAGATCTCCAAGCAGCCCTAGAAGATCTCGCTTGGCAAAGGTAGCCGATGGAGTCATCTCTCTGGGTTTCAGTCGCCTGTCCAGGCAGTGCAGCTCAAAATTCAGAACCAGCTTAACCAGCTCAGCATCAAGCCCGCAATCTTGAGGATGAGCTGACACTGGCAATGCGAAATGCAATAATTCAGCTTGGGGTGGACCAGCTCGAGAACCTTAAAGAGCTCAGGAAGGTTGGTCATCCATTTCAAGCTGGGTTTGATCTCACAGAGGCTGATGGCTTGTTGTTAGTAGTCTCTGAGCACCAGCAAGTGCTCATTTACATATCAGCCAAGTGCAACATCACAGCAAAGCTTATAGCTGAAAGCAAAAAGCAGATGGATTGCTACAGTCAGCTGCTGAAGAACATACGCGTCACCTTGGACGCTGGAGACTTGTCAATGACAAACCAAGCTTTGCTCTTGAAAGATTTGCCCAATGTGCAAGCCAATCTAGGTGCTCGTTTGACCTACAGATTCCAAGCAACCTGCCAAGCACTTAGTGCGCTAGCCAGTCAGAACACCCTTATAGTTGGGTTCATTGGCCGTCCAAACATGCTTCAGGATTGCAAAAAGTATCTCAAGACCTGTAGGGAAGCAAGGATGGAACCGATGTGGCCTTCAGGCGCAACCTTTACCATTGATCCCGATTTTGACCTTCAGCAAATATTGTTCACACGATAGAGTGGAATTGCACCAGTGGTACCAGTTTGGACAACTCTATCCCCTTAGATTGGTAGTGGCTTATCCCACTCCGGCGATGTTTTGGTCATCTGTGTACATTGTGTATCAAGAGGTATCCTGTTTTGCACCTAGTTCATAGTTTCACTTCTCTGATCATGGGCAGAACAGGGAAAAGTTACTTGGCCTGCAAAATGTGAGATATGGTTCAGGCCTGCTCCAAACGAACCAATGACAAATCCAGTGCAAAGATGCGACACACTTCAGATGACGTGTTCATCAATGCATGCCAATGTATACTAGAAGTTGAGCCCATGTTTTGTCAATTGATATCCACGTACACTGATCCATTCACTTCATCAAGCTTGCTCGCTAGTGCAAGTTTGAGAAGCTGTCTTTGGATTCATAACTAAGAAAATGCATGCCAATCAAGAAAGCGCAACAATAAGTAAAATCTGCAGACTTGTGATGTACGGGTACGTGTAGAGACACTGACAGACCCTCAAGCCACCAACAGGCTGCGTTGGTGTTCTTCAACTGCCGTTATTCCATTAGACATCAAAGGTCGTGGGGGCCAACCATGACAAATAGACTGAAATGTCAAACAAAGTCACCTAAGATTCTGAAGCACATATGAAAATTTCTGTTCAGCTGACGCGCTCTAAGCTAAACTAAAGTATTTTGATATGCTACCAGGGTGTTCCTGTGTTCAGAACTCTCTGCCTCC
>JAABUO010008772.1_pt1 | contig 11383 bp, 9 predicted proteins | sample 5559291 | NCBI WGS metagenome assembly JAABUO01 (sample SAMN10711878, study PRJNA513372) | rock metagenome | isolation source: Antarctica rocks | place: Antarctica: Victoria Land, Finger Mt sud | reverse complement strand
GCGGAGGGTGCACCGCTGCCGCGTCAGGCGGACGACAGCGGCCGGGCGCGCGCAACGCGACGGGGGCGTGCCAAAGCTCCCCCCACGGAGGTCGCCGCATGACCACGCTTTCATGGGGTGCTACCTGTGAACCATCGCGAGCGGTGTTCGCGCCGCTGGGTAGACCTCGTCAGAAACAGACTGCCGAGTGCGATCCCTATCACGAACTCGATCAGGCGCACTAATGGATCGAATGGCAGTGTTCTAAGTAAGTGAGGCCTGGTCATAATTCGTCAGGGTATGCCACAGGGCGGGGCGAACGGGTCATTTGAGCGATCCGAAGGGGGTGCGAGCGGCGTGCGACCTCGTGCGAGAGCCGTCGGAAGCGGTCTCACGCCCCACATCGGGGCCAGCAGCGGCCCAGAAAGTGCCCCCGAATGCCTGATTGCCCCCTCGAATCGAATTATGACCAGGCCTCAAGTAAGTACGTGCTGATGTCCCACCATGTGCCGTGGTCCGCGAAGGGTCGCTGGCCGTCGACAGTGATAGCCATGTACAGGTATAGGACGATTAAGTAGGCTAAATACGTGCATCCCATGACGGCGTACAGCTGCCGGCGTCCGAGGCGTACGATCGGCACAGCTAGCAGGGGGAACAGCAGGTAGAAAAATGCCTCTGCGGAGAGGGACCAACCTGGGGCGTTCCACCAGGCTCGCGCGCACGGCGTCCAGGCTTGTAGTAATAATGGAGTTGTCAGAGCCGTCACGATTTTTGGAGTCGCGCACGCCGTATTTGGCCCGCCCCATTCTCGCCAGAAGGGTACAGCGGCGATGGCGAGTGCAAAGAGGTAGGTGGGGTAGACGCGGGCGAGGCGCGCGACCCAGAAGTCGCGCTGGTTGATCCCGACCTGCCCCGGTCGGCCGAGGTACGTATAGGTCAGAATAAAGCCCGACAGGACAAAGAAGAAACTGACCCCCACGAAGCTGGCGGAGGTAAAGTTGAGAGTCAGCTTCTTGAGCAAGCGCCCGACTCCGTGGCCGCTCGAAACGTCTATATGGAGCAAGTGGTGCATGACGACGAGCATCGCCGCGACGAAGCGTAAGCCCGTGAGCGGCTTGATAAACGCCTTACCCTTGTCGTTGGTCTCCTGGCGCGCCGGTAGCGCCGCTTGCGCCTGCTTGTCGCTCGATAGATGTGGCTGCGCTACTGTATATGGATGAGGCCATATGTCCGCCTATCTCCTCTGTGACTGCACTCTCCGTCACGCGTCGAGTCGTTGTTGTAGACAAGGCCCGCTGTCAACGATGCTCTCCGCCGTCAGGCCATCAGCGCGCGCGTGGGGAGTGATAAGGATCAGGCTATCATTATTGATTGTAGCAAACGATGTTAATAGGATGTTAAGAGTATGAGCGGAGGGCGGATCGCTACCGGCACTCGAAAACGGCGGCGTAGCGCTCGGCCATGCGCTCTTCGGTGAACTCGGCCTGGGCGCGCGCGCGCGCCGCTTCGCCCAGGCGCCGGCACAGTTCCGGGTCGTCGCGCAGGCGCGCTATGGCGGCGGCCAACGCATCGGGGTCGCCGGGCGGGACGAGCAGGCCGGTCTCGCCGTCGAGGATGACGTCGGGGACGCCGCCGACGCGCGCGCCGATGCTTGGCACGCCGTGGAAGGCGGCCTCGACGTACACCAGGCCAAAGCCTTCCATATGCGAGGGCAGGCAGAACACATCGGCGGCCGCGTACACGTCCTCGATGTCGGGGACCCGGCCTAGCAAGAGGGCGCGCGGGCCCAGACGCGCGCCGGCGAGGTCTTCCAGCGCGGCGCGCTCCGGCCCGTCGCCCGCGACCACGACCCGCAGCTTCCCGTCTGGGTCCGGCACGCGCGCGGCCGCCTCGACAAGGTCGCCGACGCCTTTGTGGGACTCGAGGCGGGCCACGCAGCCCACGACGAACGCGTCGACGGGCAGTCCCAGCCGCGCGCAGGCCTCGTCGCGGTTCGGCAGACGCGCGGGGACCTGCACGCCGGGCGGCGACAAGTGTATCTTGCGCGCCGGGACGCCCGCCTCCAGCAGGATGTCGCGCATCGCGTGCGAGTTGACGGTGACGGCGTGGGCGAACAGGGCCGCCAGGCGCGTCATGGCGCGCTTGCGTCCGCCCATGACGCTCCACGGCACGGGATGGTGGACGGTGACGACGAGCCGGGGCGGCCGGGCCAGCCGCGCGGCGACGATGTCTTTGAGCGAGATATAGCTCTGGCCGTAGTGGATATTGACCACGTCGGGCCGGCACGCGGCGGCGAGCCGGCGCAGGGCGCGCATGTCGCCCAGGGTGTGCGGATCTATAATGTCGCGCACCGCTGGATGCTGCTCGGTCGCGACCCCCGCGCCGCGCGCCCGCTTGACCAGGGCCTGGCCCCCTGGCGACGGAGGGAAGACGCTGCGCACCCGCCAGCCGCGCGCGGCGAATTGGCGAGCAAGATCGAGGCTAGTGCGCGTCACGCCGCTCACGTCGATGGGCGACGTCGTGATGAAAAGGACTTTCATCACGGGGCGTAGACTTTGGCGTAGCGGTCGGTCATGTGCTCTACGGTGAACTCGGCATAGGCGCGCGTGCGCGCGGCCGCGCCCAGGCGTTGGCGCAGCGCGGGGTCGTCGCGCAGGCGCGCGAGGGCGGCGGCGAGCGCGGGCACATCGCCGACGGGGACGAGCAGGCCGGTCTCACCGTCGACGATGACGTCGGGGACGCCGCCGACGCGCGTGCCGATGCTGGGGACGCCGTGATAGGCGGCCTCGATGTAGACCAGGCCGAATCCCTCCAACTTCGACGGCAGGCAGAACAGGTCGGCGGCGGCGTAGACGTCGGGGATGGTCTCGTCGGGGAGCCGGCCGAGGAAGGTGGCGCGGGGACCCAGGCGCGCCGCCGCCAGGTCCTCCAGCGCGGCGCGCTCGGGCCCGTCGCCGGCGACCACGACCCGCAACTGTCCGTCGGGGTCGGGGACGCGCGCGGCCGCCTCGATGAGGTCTCCGATATTCTTATGGGGCACGAGTCGCGCAAGGGAACTGACGACGAAGGCGTCCGGAGATAAGCCGAGCCGGGCGCGCGCGTCGGCGCGCGACGGGAAGCGTGTGGGGACGGGCACGCCGGACGGTATGATGCGTATCTTGCGTGCGGGAACATCCGCCTCCACCAGGAGGTCGCGCGTGGCGCGGGAGGGGGCGATCAGGGCATCGCAAAGCCGCGAGGCGCGACCGGTGTTCACGCGGTGTCGCGGATCGTCTCCCCACGGGTCGGGATGATGGATTGAAACGACGAGACGGCTCAGGCCGGCGATGCGGACGGCCAGCACGTCCTTGAGCGCCACATGGTTGCTGCCGCATTGTATGTTGACGATGTCCGGCTTGTGCGCGGCGACGAAACGGCGCAAGCTCAGGACGTTTTTCCACGGGATAGTGGCGAAAGCGCCGTGGAGCGCGGGATGGGTTTCGGCCTCGACGCCCTGATTGTGGGACCACTCCAGCAGGACTGCCCGCTCCTCCTCGGCTGTCCACCTTGCCTCGGCTCTCCGCAGGTCATCGTCCACCGGCTCCGCGAATACCAGTTGCGCCGCCCATCCCCGAGCATTAAACTCGCGGGCAAGGTCGACGGCGGTGCGCTCCACGCCGGCGACACCGTGACCCATCATTAGAATCAGCAATTTCTTACGGTTTTTGCCCACAGTAGTGATGTCCCCTTTGTACGCGCTTTTCTAAGTGGGGCCTTATGCGGATCAGTTGTAGCGCAAGAATAGATCAATTTTTTGTCCATCCCTGGTTAACGGGCCTCTCGGAAGCTCTCGATGTCGCGCGCGGAGCGGTCCTAATCCTCGTGGCGGTACTCTTCCTGGGGATCGAAGAAGACGATCTGGCTGCCCGACGACTCGAAGCGGAACGGCACATGGATCAGCCCGCGCAGGCTCGCGCGCACCGCCGCCTGCTTTGCCGGTGGGGCGAAGAATATCATGAAGCCGCCGCCGCCGGCCCCGAGCACTTTGCCGCCGCTGGCCCCGGCCGACCGCGCCGCCTCGTAGATCTCCTCAATATGGCTGGTGGACACGCTCGCGCTCAGGCTGCGCTTGATCTGCCAGGCCTCATGCAGCAGTTCCCCGAAGTAGGCGATGTCGCCGTCGCCGCTCAAGGCGGCGATCCCCTGGTCCACCAGGGCGCCCAGCGCGCGCAACTGGCGCTCTTTGCTCTCGACATCCTGTACGTAGGTCTGTGCGACGACCGAGGCCGTGCGCTGGATGCCGGTGTAGAACAGCATCAGGTGGTCGTCCAAGTCGGCGACGCGTTGCATAGAGAGCGTCAGCGGCGTCACCACGATCTCGCCGTTCCGCTGGAAGCGGACGTGGTTGAAGCCGCCGTGCGCGGCCAGCACCTGGTCCTGCGCCCCCACGGTGTCCCCGATGCGGTCCCGCTCGACGTGGATCGCTTCCAGGGCCAGTTGCCGCTTGCTCGGCATGCGGCCGGTCAGCCCGTAGAGCGAGTGTAGCAGGCCGACCGTGAACGAACTGCTCGAGCCCAGCCCGCTGCGCGCCGGTAGGTCGGCGTCGTGGTGGATCTCCAGTCCCTCGTCGATGCCGAGGTGGCGCAGGCTCTCACGCACGCCGGGGTGGGTGATCTCGTCGATCGTCCGCGTGTTCTCCATCTGTGAGTAGACGATGCGGTAGCGGTGCTCGAAGAAGGGCGGGAGGCGGCGGACGGTCAGGTAGCAATACTTGTCGATCGTGGTAGCCAGGACGGCCCCGCCGTGCTCGAGGTACCAAGCCGGGTAGTCGGTGCCGCCGCCGAAGAACGAGATGCGGAAGGGGGTGCGGCTGATGATCATACCTGTACGTCTCCTGCTACTCCCACGTCTCCTGCTACTCCCGGCGAGCCGAACAGTTGGCGCTCGACGACATCGCACAGGATGTGCTCAATCGCGAGGTGCGCCTCCTGTATGTACTGCGTGAACGCGCTCGGGACCGCGATGGCGATGTCGGCCAGCTCACGCAGGGCGCCCTGTTCGCCGATGAGGGCGACCGTGCGTATCCCCATCCCCCGCGCCGCGCGGACGGCGTGGACGACGTTGGACGAGCCGCCGCTGGTGCTGATGCCGATCAGGAGGTCGCCGGGCTTGCCGAGGGCCTGCGTCTGGCGGGCGAAGACGCCGTCGTAGCCGCAGTCGTTGGCGTAGGCGGTCAGGAACGAACTGTCGGTGGTGAGGGCGAGGGCGGGCAGCGCGGGCCGCTCGAAGTCGATCGTCAGGCGGCTGACGAACTCGGCGGCCATGTGCTGGCAGTCGGCCGCGCTGCCGCCGTTCCCGCAGAGCAGCAGCTTGCCGCCGTCTCGGAACGTCTCGGTTATGGCGTCGGCGGCGCGCAGGATGTCGTCGCCGCAGCTCTCGGCGAGCCGCCGCGTGACCGCCGCGCTCTCTGCCAGGTGGGTATGCATCCGCTCGCGCGGCCAGGTCGTCTCGGCTTCCATGTGGCGGCAATCCTTCATATTAGTCGGACTAGGCGATGGTCGTCCTGGCCTCTTCGCCGGGCGGAAGCGACCACGTCGTCTCGGGCTTGCCCGTGGTGAGCAGGTCGGCTAATTCAACGCCCTGCATCACCGAGTGATCCGTGTTGCCGATCTCGTAGCGCCACGCGCCGAAGCGCCCGCGCGAGTAGATGCCGCGCTCCATCAGCCACGGCTGGATCACGGCGAGCGCGGCGTCGCGCCCGATCGTCGGCACGGGGTAGGAGTAGGACACATGCATCAGCTCCCGGCTCACGATCTTCGTGCCGGCCTGCGCGCGCGTCAGCAGGCGGGAGTTGACCATGCCCTCGACGGTGCGCTCGACCACGTCGTCGGGGTTCTCCCGCTTGTAGGGCGAGGACGAGACCTCGGCCAGCAGCGAGAAGTGTCCGGGGCCCGGCGTCATCTGGGGCGAGTAGTTGGAGAGGTAGGTGACGCGGTAGAACGGCGAGTCGGACTCGGGGAAGTACATCCAGCACTTGCTGCTGGGGCACGGCTCGGCCACGCCGATGCCGACGAACAGGCCCTCGGTGTGGCGCAGGTCGCGCGTCGCCTCGACCACATGGGCCGGGCAGCCGGGGATGAGCTTGACCAGTTCGGTCAGCGGCAGCGTGGACACGAGCGTGTCGTAGGCCCTGGTCCGGCCATCGGCGAAGGTCACGACGCGGCGCCCGGCGTCGATCTCGACAACGTCGGCCCCGACGTTAACCCCCTTGGGCAGCGCCTCGGCGATGCGCTCGTAGAGCATACCCGTGCCGAGCAGCGGGAACTTGAACTTGTTGTTGGGGCCCCAATTCACGTCGTCGCGGTCGTCGAGGTGGTTCCGCAGGATGCGGCGCAGGTCGACGGTCGGGACGCGGTCGCCCTGCCACTGCGTGTCCATCATCTCCAGCGGGTGCGCCCAGACCTTGAAGTTGTAGGGCTCCATGAAATAGTCGGCAATGCCCGCGCCGAAGATGGCCTGGATCCACTGCTTGAAGTTGGCGCGCGGCGCCGCGCGCCGCTGAGCCTCGACGATGCCCATGACGCACTCCAGGAACGCGTCCTTGGGCAGGCGGTGGATGTTGTTCTGGAAGGGGTAGGGGACGAAGCGGCCCTGAATCCACACCCAGGCCTCGCGCATGTGCTGGTCGTAGTCGCCGCGCAGCATCTTCTCCACGAGGTCGTCGAAGTAGGTATAGTGGCTGAACATGACATGGCCGCCGTGGTCCCAGATGAAGCCCTGGGGGTCGCGATAGCTCGAGGCCAGGCCGCCGACGTGGTCGGTGCGCTCATAGATGTCCCACGCGGGATAGCCCAACTCGGCCAGGCGGTAGGCGGCCCCCAGTCCGGTGGGCCCAGCCCCCAGGATCACGATCTGCTTGCTTGTCACGCTATCACTCCATCCTGCTCCTTACCGGCAAGGTCCGCTCGTCCATAGTATCTTTCTTGTACCGCGAGTGGGCGTGTCGGGAGGGGGGTGACAGGCGCGCCCTCTGTCGGGACGCCCCTTACTTTATAACACGTGGCATAACACATGGCGCGTCGTCAATCTATTCGCGCGGAGGCGCCGATGCCTTATGCTTCCCGTAGGGGGAGGGCGAGCAGAGTGACAAAAGAGCGAACGATGCGCGTACTGTTAGTGATCAATGCGGCGCTCGAGCCCGACCGGGAGCGGGAGATCGCGGCGGGTCTGTATCCGCGCAAAGATTATCATGAGTTACAGCGCGCGACTGGCGCCGATATCATCGACCTCGCCACGCTCGACGCGCGCCCGTGGACGCGGCTGCTGCGCCGCGCGGCGGGACCGGTCGTGGCGCAGGCGTTGCTGGCTTGGTCGATGTCGCGCCACTACGACGCGGTCTACGCCGATCAAGAGACGACCGGCTTCGCGCTCGCCGCGCTCTACAAGCCCTTCCGACGCCGGCCGCGCCTGACCATGATCGGGCACCTGCTCTCGGCGCGCGCCAAGCAGGCGCTGTGTCGTGGCCTGCGCCTCGGGGCCACGATCGACGCGGTGGTGGTGCATTCGTCGTTGCAGGCGCGCCTGGCCGAGCGCACGCTGGGCCTGCGTCCCGATCAGGTCGCGCTGGTTCCATATCAGACCGACGAGCGCTTCTGGACGCCGCGCGCCGTGCCCACTACGAACAGGATCTGCAGCGCCGGCCTGGAGTATCGCGACTACGACACGCTGATCGAGGCCGTCGCGGGGCTGTCCGTCGAGGTCGTCATCGCCGCGGCCAGCCCGTGGTCGACCTTCACCTTCGAGGGGCAGGACCGCGCGCTGCCCTCGAACGTCGTGGTCGATTCGTTCGACTACGCCGGCCTGCGCGAACTCTACGCTTCCGCGCTCTTCGTGGTCGTGCCGCTGCGGGACGTGGAGAACCAGGCCGGCATCACCACGATCCTGGAGGCCATGGCCATGGGCAAGGCGGTGGTCGTGTCGCACACGCGCGGGCAGACCGACGTGGTGCGCGACCGCCGGCAGGTGGACCGGACCGACCCGCGGCGTTCCACGCAGCCCGACTGGGCGGCGCGGCTGGGGACGACCGATGAGGTGGCGCGCGGGCAGACGGGGATCTATGTCCGGCCGGGCGACGCGGGGGAGCTGCGCCGGGCCCTACAATTCCTGCTTGGGCATCCCGCGCAGGCGCGGGAGATGGGCGCGAACGGGCGGAGTCTCCTCGCGGAGACGATGGGGCTGGATCTGTTCACGGCGCGGGTCGCGGCGGTGATCGCCGGCGGCGCGCCGCCGGGGCCGGGCGCGGACAGGTCCGGCGCCCCGTTCGCCGGCGCGCGCTTACGGTAGGGCCGCCCCGAGCGGCGTCGCCCCATTGTTCGTCCCGCGCCGCGGGCCGGCGCCGGGCGCGGGGCGCCGATTGGGCGTCTGGGCGCTGTTTATGATGTGGTCTTTCACGTCGACACCGTAGTCGAGTGTCGCGGCGCCGTTGTAGTCGCCGATCACACTTTGATCGTTATGCCACGTATTCCACGTCCAGGCTGTATAGCTCGCCTGACGGGCATCGAGCCAGGTCAGGATCGCGCGGACGTACCAGTCGCCGCGCGCGGCTGAGTAGCCGCCTCCGATCTCGGTCGATACGAGCGGCGCGTGTGCCGCCGTCGGCCCGTACTGGTCCGTCGCCGTTTGGGCGATGCACGCCGTGTCGCCGTCCGCGCAATTCGTAAGGAACCAGGCGCCGCGGTAGGCGTGTACGACGGCCGCCAGGTTGTGCGCGGGGTCGCTCGGCTCGTCCGGCGCCCAGCCGTGCGCCGCTGTGTCGCCCATAAGGCATTGCGCGTAGCAAAGGCCGCCCAGCAGGATGATATTGGGGGCGCCGCTCTCGCGGATCGCCGTGACGATGTCCTGCATGCCGGCGACGGCGTAGTCTTCTTGCGCGCAGGCGCCGCCGTGGGCCGTCGCGCTCCCGCTCTTCCAGCAGGTCCAGTTAGCGTCTCCGTACCCGTTGCCGCCGGGATGGGGCTCGTTGTACGCCTCGAAGACGACGGATAGGTTGTCCCGGTAGACCGCCGCGACGGAACGCCAGAAAGCGAGGCTATGATCGCGGTCCGGCATGTCCTGTTGGCCGCTGGCTCGGGCGGAGCCGGGGGCGCTCCAGTGCAGGTCCAGGATGGGGACGATGCCGTTCTGTACGAGTAACTCGACCGTGCTCGACAGCCAGTTTCGATACGTCTGACCGCTGTACGCGGCCGGGGCATTGTTGATGCCCAGCCAACAATCTTCGTTGAGCGGGAGGCGCAGCGCGTTGATGCGCCAGGAGCGCAGAGCGTTGACGAAATGCTGGTTGATCGTCCCCTCTGTCAGGCCCCAGCCCTGGATGCACGCGTATTCGGAGCCGGAATGGCTCACCCCTAACAAGCGGACGGCGCGGCCTGAACTGTTGAGGATTGTATTGCCCATCACATGCAGCCCGTCGATGGACCCGGCGGCGGACCCGGCGGCGCGGACGGCGCCGCCCCGCGCGAGGTGGGGCGCGAGGGCGCCGTAGAGCAGGGCGCTCACGAGCAGGGCCGCGCGGATGCGCATGCGGACGGACAGCATGGGTACTTTCTCCTGGCGCCGGGCGCGCCCATGTACGACGGGTATCCCCTATCAAGACGAGGATAGAACAGAGCAGGTACGCTTGTCGCGGTGCATTTTGGGCTATCCAGCGCCGCCAATCGTACTACGTCCTGGCCTTTTATGGCTATCGCCTATCCCCATTGTCCTAGCCTTTTATGGCTATCGCCTATCCCCCCTATGGAGCCCTTACGCTCCGGCGCCAGGCTACGGCATACGCCGCCTCTGCTTGTTTCAGCGGTGTGGTGGGCGTGTGCTATGCTGTCGCTGTCCGGGGTACCCATGCCGCGACACGGATAGGACGCTGGTCTGGCCGGCCCCGCCGCGTGTCGCGCTCGTGTGCTGACTGAGTCGCGCGTGGCCGATATTATGAAGAGGGCATAACTGAGTTGTGCGCGGCCGATATATAAAGAGGGCATAGAAGAGGACGCGTGGATAATCGAACGGCCGGCAGCGGGCGCGCGGGCGCTCGACCTTTCACGAGCCGTGCGGGGGTCGCTCCCAGGGGGGATGGTCTTACGATAGCATTATGGTGAAGAGTCTCAGACGGCTCGCCCCCATCCTCGCGATCCTCGCGCAGGCGCCTTTAGCTGCCATGGTGCTCTACCTCGACGCCCTGAGTCTTGCCGCGCTCTTGTGGCGCCGCGCGCCGACGCCCGCGCCGCCACGCCTGTGCTTCGCCGTCCTCGTGCCGGCGCACGACGAGGAGTTGCTCTTGCCGCGGCTCCTGCGCAGCCTCGACACGCTGGAGTACCCGCGCTCGCTGTACCGCGTGCATGTGGTAGCCGACAACTGCGGCGACAGCACGGTGGCGATCGCGGAGGCCGCCGGCGCCGCGGTCCACATCCGCCGCGACGAGGGGCTGCGCGGGAAAGGCTACGCGCTGCGTTTTCTCCTCGACGCTCTGCGCGAAGAGGGAGGGACGTACGACGCCTACGTGGTCCTGGATGCCGACTCGACCGTGTCGCCGAACTTTCTAGATGTCATGAATACGCACCTGACACGCGGCGACGCGGTGGCGCAGGCCTACTACGGCGTGTTGAACCGCGACGAGTCGTGGGCGGCCATGCTGCGCTACGTCGCGTTCGCGCTCTTCAACGGGGTGCGGCCGCGCGGGCGGGACGCGCTGGGGCTCTCGGCGGGGCTGCGCGGCAACGGTATGTGCTTCGCCGCGCCGGTGTTGGCGCGCTTCGGCTGGGAGGCCTTCACCCTGGCCGAGGACGCCGAGTTTCACTTGCAACTCGTGGAGGCGGGGCTCAAGGTCTCGTACGCGCCGGAGGCGACCGTGCTGGCCGAGATGCCGATGTCGTTGCGCCACGCGCGCAGCCAGAACGTGCGCTGGGAGCGGGGACGCCTGCAGCTGCTGCGGCGTTTCGGCCCGCGGTTGCTCGCGGAGGGCCTGCGGCGGCGCGACCCGGTGCGGCTCGACGCCGTAGCCGAGCAACTCGTGCCGCCGCTGTCTCTCCTGACCGGCGTCGCCGTGTTGACCTACGCGCTCACCGCCGTCCTGCGCGTCCGCCCGGCGCGGCGGCTGGCCGCGGCCGTGTTGCTGGGGCAGGCCCTCTACGTGGTCACGGGGCTGCGCCTGGTCAAGGCGGGGCCGCGGGCTTACGCCGCCCTGTTGCTCTCGCCGCCCTATGTCGTGTGGAAGATCGCCGTCTACGTCGTCGCCGCGACCGGCATACAGGATAGCCGGTGGGTCCGCACGATACGCGCCCGTAGGGAGGGGTAGGAGCGCGTCGCGCGGATACTCGACGTGGACACGGCGGCGGCCGCTTTTGCCGCACTGGAGCAACAATAGATCGCTCCTTAT
>JAABUO010008767.1_pt1 | contig 11385 bp, 7 predicted proteins | sample 5559291 | NCBI WGS metagenome assembly JAABUO01 (sample SAMN10711878, study PRJNA513372) | rock metagenome | isolation source: Antarctica rocks | place: Antarctica: Victoria Land, Finger Mt sud | reverse complement strand
GTTGGGCCAGGGTTAAGGCGCGAACCCGACCCCAGGGTCGGGTTTCGTCGGGCCAATGCCAAGAACCCAAGCTAACTTCGTCGCGTTAGCATTCGCTTATCTTATCTTATCTTATCTTATCTTATCTACGCGCTAGCCCAATCGGGTTAGCGCGTCACGTGACGTCACGTGATCGGGTGAGTCGGGTTGGACACTCGACGCGCATTCTTCGCTCGCCCCACCCTGTTGGGCTAGGAAATTTGCCTGACCCTAGGGTCAGGGTTGGGCGGGTCAACCCGATCGGGTTGAAACCCGACCCGACGATCACACTAATCAAATTTATTGTTGCGACAATGCGCATAATTTTAACTATCGAATTGTTGCGTCAATTTTAGACAACAATATTGTTAACAATATTCGAGCTCTTCTTAGATTTATAAAGTTTTCGTTTAAAGAATTTTTTCGTATTACGAATATCACGATATAGAAGACGAAGACGCAACGTCGTTATAACAACTCGCTACGAACGAAATAGCAATTGCGAATTCTAGTCAATTATAATTAAACAAATAGATGCTAGTGTTGTTCGTCTATTCGTAATTGATTAGATTTAAAAATCGTAAAAGTATATAGTTCTTGCATAGACCCTTAGAGATGTTGAATCAAGTATAAATAAATAAAAAATCTTAATTATTTTGTCTTGATAGTTTTTTGTATTGCTTAATTAATTTTCTGCATAAATACAAATATCTTATCTAATAATATTTTATCTAGAACTTTCTATAACTAATTTGAATTTTCTATTAGATAGTAATTGTTGTTCGATTTAATCTTAAAAAGTTTTATTTTTGTATCAATTTGCTTTCTAATATTGTTCTAACTATTAAATATCTCTCTTAATATAATATTGATTTGTTGACAATTTATTAAATTTTGTAATCGACAATCTTTTGCAAAATAGTTCGATTTATTATATAAATAGTATGTTTTCTAAAATTTTTTATTTTGCTTTTCTCTAAAATTCTTTTTTTGTATTGCTAAATAGAATTTAATTCTATAGATACAAATTTACAATAATTTAAATTACTATATTTCTAATTAGAACAATTTTTTTTTGTTAATATTAATTATTAATTTAAAGAAAATTTCTGCTCTTTTATAAAATTAATTGTATTGCTTTTTTATAACTCTTTTATATAGTTTGTTGTCGAAATCAATAGCTACTTCGATAAAATCGAATATATTGCTAACAAATCTACTATTGTATATAGTTTTATTCTTAAAATTGTTTTTAAAATCTTGTTAAAATATTATTATAAGTACAATATTGTTTTACTTGATAAAATCAATATATTTCTAAAATCTTGTTGCGTAGTCTGTTGCAGAAATTTGTTAAATTAAATGCTAAATTACTTTTTTTGCAATTTATTTCTTGTTAAATATTTCGAAAATTCTTCGAAACTCTTTTTTAAAGTTGTTAAAGTTTGTAAATATTATATAAGAGTTTTTGTTATAATTTTTCAAATATTTGCGTAAGTTTAACTTAAATTAATATTGAACTTTTTCTCTAAAAAATATTAATGCAAAAATTGTCTTCTAATTTGCTAAAATAGAAAAGAAGATAAAATAAATATTTATTTGTATAAATTAGTTCTTTAGACCAATATAGTCTTTATAATAGATATTAGATTTGTCAATTTTTATCTTATTGTTTCTACTAAATATTAATCGATATGATATTGTTAAACTAGTACTCAAAATAGAGACGCATTAATCTAATACAAATATTTTTAAAGTATTTAAAATATTATATTAATATTTCTGTAAAAAATATTAGAAAAAGTTATATTATCGAAGAAACCTATAGATATCTTTAGGCAATACAAGCAATTATTTAATAATAAGAGTTTGCAATTTAGTAGTTATAACAATAAATCGAAACTTAAAATAAATTAAATACAATCTATAAGAGAGTCGCGTTCGAAAGCTATATATCTTTTTATTATTTGAGATTTAAGAGATTTAAGATATTTTTTAATCATTTTAATTATCTTAATTCCGAATTTAAGATATTCAAGAGTCAAGTTTTCTTGATTATTTTGATTCTATCGATAGATTTTCTTTTTCTAATTATCTTGTAAAGAGCGATGCGCGATAGATAGTATCTATTAGCACGCGGCTTGTAACAAACAACAACAACAATAGAGAAGATAATTATAATCTTTACAAGCTATATCTAGACGAGTAATTAAAGCAATTGAATAAGATAATAAGTCAATTGAATAGATATTCAATAATTGAATACTGATTCAATTGGGACTGCCAAGCCGCCAGATCAGCTTGCCCTTTTAGGACTACGCTAACTAAATCGGGCAATATTCAATTGAATAATTGTATTGAATAGAGCTGCGCAACCTGTCTAATGCGACTTCATGCTACGCCTTTAGGACCATCGTGACGAAGACGCGAGTGGACTTTACCCATACATATTTTATCGAAACGAATATGAAAATGAGTCTTATACTGTGGGACGCGGGGTAGTCGAGGTCGCTGACCTTGCAGTCTATGCTACTGCCATGCCGTACTCGCCTCTACGGTAGGTTGCGATCTGGAGACGCGACATCACTCTTATTCTACTATGTCTTTGCGAGATTCTATACAGTATGATTATGTTTGCCCAGTCTCTCACCATTGTGCAAGTACGGCGAAGAGAGCGGTCATAGCTCTGTCGTTGCTTGCTCTATTGTGCATATCCATGATGTACTCTTCGATGTACGTTTCCTTGCTTTGTGCCCGCTTGTAGAAATTCGGCAGTTCACATTGTAATGGTTTAGATCGTGTATTTCCAGTACACAGACGCCTTCTCAGTATCCCTGCTTCATGCCGGGTAAGGGTCACCAACACATTTCCGACCTCACACATAGCTGGGGCCAGTATTCGCCCTTCTATTCAGTCCCCTCCAAAATCCCATGGGAGACCCCCGAGAACTGCAACATCTCATTCGCACAGATACTGTCCCGACATGGCGCTCGATATCCGACTTCTAAGATGTCCTTTGTCTACAACTCCACCATCAGACTTCTCCAAAACAACGTCAAGAATCTTGAAGGAGACTTTAGATTTCTTTCTAACTACAGCTATGATCTGAATACCGACCAGCTCACCGATTTCGGACGACGCGAGATGCTGAAGTCCGGGATGGCGTTCTATGAGCGATATCAAGACCTTGCTGCCCATGTTGAGCCTTTCGTGAGGGCATCAGCTAGCGATCGCGTCCTGGAGTCAGCCGATCTCTTCCTGACGGGGTTTTACCACGCTCAGCAAGCCCTAAACTCGTCCACCCTCAAAGGAAGCCCATCCCTAGTGCCCAAAAGCGACCACTACCGACCCCTTCACCCCATGCTCATAATCCCGGAATCCCCCTCCTCAAACAACACGTAAGCCCCCCTTCCTCCATCTCCCTCTTCCCCACCATCTCACACAATCCCAACTCTAGCCTTGCCCACTCCCTCTGCCCCGCCTTCGAGACTCACGCTTCTCACGCCCCACCAACCCTCCTCACCCCAGTCCTCACCCGTCTTTCCGCCCTCCTCCCCACACCAAACCTCTCCCTCACCCAAACCTCCGCGCTAATGGACCTCTGCCCCTACGAAACCCTCTGCTCCCCTCCTCCATCCGCCTCACCCCCCCTCTCCCCCTTCTGCACCCTCTTCACAGCCCCCGAGTGGACCCTCTACAACACGCAAAAATCCACGGACAAACACAACTCCTTCGGCGCCGGCGCAGCCTTAGGGCCAACCCAGGGCGTAGGCTGGGTCAACGAGCTCGTCGCGCGGCTTACAGGCACGCCGGTCAACGACCACACATCCACAAACCACACTCTCGACAGCGATGCGCGGACATTTCCGCTGCGGAGAGCGCTCTATGCGGATTTCACGCACGATAACGTCATGACGTCGATTCTCTTCGCGCTGGGCCTGTATGCTGCGGAGGTAGATATGGGCGGGTTTCGAGCCAGTGAGACGGTGCCGTTTGCGGGGAGGGCGGTGGTGGAGAAGATGAGATGTCGAGGGGAGGAGGAGGAGATGGTGAGGGTGGTTGTTAATGGGAGGGTTATGCCGTTGGCGCGGTGCGGAGGTGATGCCTTGGGCCGGTGTAGGCTCGGTAAGTTCGTGGCTAGCCTTGAGTTTGCGAGGAGGGGCGGCAGGTGGGCGGAGTGCTATGGGAGTTGACTGTTTGCGGCTTACACGCTGCTTGCTAGCCCGTGTCTTGGGTATTCAAGCCGTCAAGTCGTCGAGTCGTCCAGCCGTCAAGTCGTCAAGTCGTCAAGTCATCAAGGCGCCAATCAGTTCATTGATGTCGGTGCAGAGTAACCACGATAGTCGCTATTGTTCGCGAATAGGACTTTGGTTTCGAGCAGACCAAATGCAAGCTTGATTGGACAGAGTGGTGTACGCGCAAAGTCAGGTGGTGTGCGCGGAGTACTTTTCTACCTTAGCTTTTCTAGGAGGAGGTACTATTGCTCGACAGACTGTTACTAAAGTAGGCACAGCTGTGAGAAGTCGTGTTCGATTGTTAGTACCTCGAAGTGTGCGACTTGTAACGTCTAATCTCTCGACCAAGATCGTAGCTCGTTCAACTCGAGCTATTGTCTTCTTCTCAATTGAGTAGTTTCAGTTCATCGGCACCCATACAATTGGAGCTATGCACGGCGCTAACATTGATTATTTAGGATTTTAGATCGTAGCCAATTAAAGCGAGACAAATCCAATAACGAAACATTACATGTCTCAGTGCCGAAACAAAGAAGCAACGGACAATACAATACAACGTTCGACAAGGACAGTCTACGAAGACCAGCAGCGCCGTTGTCAGCTACAGCTTACAAAAGGAGGTAAGCCAATCCAGCACTCAGAACCGCGAAACTCGTAATGCCCATCTTGGCAGCGTCACCTTTGAACGGCGGCGACGTCGCTGACCCAGTTGGCGCTGAGGCAGAGTGCGGCGCTGAGCTCGTTCCGTTCATCGTCGAATTCATCGTCACATTCTGGGGCATGAAGGCAGCTCCGTTGTTGTCCTCAAGGCCGCACTGGGCCATGGGATCGAGTGGGCATGACGGAACAGTGCACATGGATTGCAATTGCGGACCCTGGGCCTTGACGACAGTAGTGGGTGGACTGCAGCGGTAGTCGAACAGCTTGGCGAGAGCCATACCGGCGGCAGTGGCGTCTTCGGTGGTTACGCCGAAGGACGTGGCGGCCAGGCCAACCTGTTGGATGAAGTAGCCCATCTGGTAAGGGTCGAGGGCCATGAATCTAAGAGGGAGGGCTCAGTCAGCAATAAAGGAGTGCATGGGTGGAGGAGGCACTGACTTGTGAACTTCGTACATGCTGGCCTCGCCTCCGTAGGCAGGGAAGCCCATGTTGCCGTATTGGGAGCAGCCCAAGAGCACACCGAAGAATTGGTACAAATGGGTGAGCAGGTAGCTGATCAAGTGTTAGCGATCTAGAGACCGATGGAGGATAAGAGACATCTCGTACTATTGGTTGGAGGTAGTGTCATTAGCTGGCTTGTTCATCATCAATGGGGCTGCCCCTCCGCCATCGAGGAAGCTCTGGGATACGCCAGAGCTACCGCCGCTGTTGGTAGAGTTGAGCATGCCATTGAAGTACTGGAGTAGGTTCACTTCGGTGCCGTTGTACGTCTGTCCAACGGCCAGGATACCAGGCACAGCTGGAGAGCATGTTAGTCGATCGTATTCCCAGCCTTTGGTGTCTTCAGACAATCACTGACCATTCTTGTTTGGCTGGGTGTAGTTGCCAATGACTGCGGTGTTGACAAGGAGAGTCAGAAGTTTATATTGGTTGTCTGCCGTATTGTCCTTGAGGAGAGCAGTGGTGTCTAACTGCTGTTAGCAACGACTTACGTACGGTCAAGATATCCTAGAACATACAGTAGTCACAGATGGACGTGTTTGTCGGTCGCTGAGCTACGGCGGTGCCGACAGCAGCGAGGAGAGCTGTAAGCTTGAGAAGCATGTTTGCGATTTATTTGATTGGAATAACGACAGACAGATAGGATTTCAAAAGTATGCCAAAGTAAGAAAAGACATCCGATACAGACGGGCGCGACGAAAGGCTATAGCAGCGGGGGGGAATTGCGGCTGGAATGCAAACATCAAGGGATATAAGACAACGATCCCGTCGAGCAGCAAAGGTCAGCTGAACGGGTTAAATCAGGACATAGCCAAACATCCGCTCCATTGCTAGCCTCAGGGCTGCACACCGATCAGGTCAAGCGCAGAACAAATTAGGCTCAGACTCATCTTATAGAAGCAACCGTGGGCAAGCATCGGCAGGCGCTCCAAACCACGGTCGTGGTAATGAATGCATGTTGCCCCTTAATGCATCCGCTACTCGTGCCGCCCGTTGACTAAGCGCTAGTGGATGTTGGCCCAAGGATCCGGTTATATCCGGCCAGTCTAACAGCCACCGAATTCAAGGTGACATTATGGCTTCCCGATTCTATTCGCTCCACGATATGGTTGAATCAAGTCTAGAGGAATGTGGTGGTAACGGAACTGGTGGATGTGTAGGTTGGAGCGGAAGTTACTTCGAAGTACCTTAATATTTTGTGGGGTAGCGTACTTTACTGTATGAACTAACCGAATCCGATACTAACCGAGTGATCACTTGGGCTAGAGGCCGCAATGCCAAGACCAAATTGAGCCTAGTAAATGTACGCGCATTGCTTAGCACCAACATTCGAAATAACCAATCCCATCGCCATTATGCTGCTCATCAGTGTCGCCGCCCATTGAGGTCGCCACCGTGTGTCCTGGTCAGATTAGGATGTAATCCCTACGGTTACCTCCCAGAGAGCCGTCGAAGACAAAAATCAAGGATTAGGGTGCGGTTAGGAGTTCGAGTCAGATTGATGCAATGTGTGTTTGGACGAACAACAGGATACGATTATGGTATAGAGGGTGTAGGAAGTGGACAAGATTGAGGTAAGCTTTTCCTCTACACTGAATCCTTTAGTGTTGTAGTAATGTAGCTGTGACAGCCAAGAGGTTACCACGGAGGTATCGGAAGAAGTAAAGTGCGGTAGGTTTGGTGGAAGAACAACAAGGCGGTGGGATCTCGGATGTCACGGAGCTGTTGCAATCACGAGTGAGTAATTAAAAAACAGCGTCAACAGTCCATCCGCTCGTCAATATGCATGCACGCCCCGTTTTCTGCCGCTTATCCGACTCGGCTGTTCGCACTGAAGACCTAGTAATTCCGGAGAGCAAGTGAAGCCTCCAAACGAGCTCAACGTGCAAGACAGGCGTAAGACTTGGTCATGCCCCTCAGAGTATTTATTACTTGTAAGAGACCATGGCTTCTATCGGGATGGTATCTGGCTACCTTAGCCTGCTTGGCCGGAATGGGCTCAAGTCAGAGCGCTACTCTCTAGAGCGCTCGATTCCATCCACTCTCAGCTCATCATGTGAACCGCAATGGGACGAGCGATGGCGCTTGACTCTAGAGTCCCTACATCAAAGCTCTCGATAGCCTTTCCCCCGAGAGTATTAGTAAGTCTGCATCTCCTTGAGAGCCTTTAGATGTCATAATTTCAGTCGAACTACACTGAAGTCTTCGTCCCTGTGTTTTTGAAAGATCCGTATCCATCCTTTTTGGAGGAGCTTTTCGGCTATCGAGCGAAATCGCCAGTCAGACTCGACAAGATATCGCAACATGAAGTCTCTCTCTCTTTTTGACTGCGCTTGTATTCACTACTGGTCCTACTTTCGCTGTCCCGCAGGCACCTGTTGGATGTGGGTCTCAGTTGCTCAGTTGTGCCGTGTCCGACCCAACACGAAAGGAAGCACCATGGGCTGGCTCAACCAATGCCTTCCCTCAATGCTATGACCCCGTTCGATATACCTGTGCCTCCAACTTCCTCTGCCCCACTGGCAGCCCCAAAATCCTCGGCCAGTACGCCTGTGGGCCATTGATGCCGTCACTGCCAACGGCCGCGAATTCTGCGTTGAAGCCCGAAGTCAGCATCACCGTCAATGCTCCAGGAGCTGGTGATGTCGACGGCGTCAAAGGTTTCAACTATATCGTAGACCTGACCATCAACGTTCTATCCACGAAGTCGAACGGTCTCATCCCTTACAAACCGCTCTACCAAGATGCCAGCAGTTCCACATTTAAACCTGGCCCCAACCCTGTCTTCCCTGGTCTGGTCGTCTTACAAAACACGACCGCCAAGAAGGGTGCTCTCGAGGGCCCTGGTACAAATCTAGCCGGTCTGTTTCAACTAAATGGGGTGGCTTCTACCAATGGTCTCCACGAATATAACTCATACTGGAACGCTGGAGCAGCACTTTTCGGGATCGGTGCTTCCCAGCTCGTCGTCTATTACGTCAAGGGTCAAGCTGGAAAGACTGCGTCTTTCGCGCCCCAGGTTTCCGATGGCCTAGTCTCTAACGTCGTGAACGTCCCATTCACCATCTCCAATCGGACATCGCCTACCACTCCTAACGCAGTCCCACAATGTGAGAACGGCCAGATGTACACTCCCAACAACGCAACAACATCTGCAGATCAGCCCGCGATCTCCGCCCAAATATTTCACCGCACCGAAGGCCAGACCGTCGGCGTCGGCGGCGCAGGCTGGATCCTCGACCTCCTCTTCGACGCCACATCCTCCACGAGCAACACTCTGATCAGCGACAACGCAATGTACAACTCCGGACTCATCAACCAATCATCGCCGCTGTTCCACGCGGGCCCTGATTCACTTCTGCCAGGACTCGTCGTGCTTCTGAACACGACCACAGCCCAAAGCCCGCTGAAAGGCCCCGGCACGAACCTGGCTGGCCTGTTCCAGGTTAATAATCTAAGAAACGTCAATTGCGATACGATCATTGAGATCTGGGCCGCGTGGCTGGTGGGCAAGCCGATTGCTGGGCATTGGCCTTGTCAGATAAATGCGTTCCTTGTTAATGACACCGCTCCTGCTTTTGTTGCTGGTACTTCCGCTCTGGCTGCACGGACAGATTTGCTGTCTAATGTTGCAACTGTCAATATCATTCTTTCGTAAGGGGCGTAGTCGCTAGGACACCAGATACCAGACCTGATGTGCAAAACAACAAACACACACAAAGAAAGGTATCTTGATTGATTGAATACTAGCAAGCGATGTAGCGCTTACCCACAGTGAGCATCAAGTCTGAGTACTGAGGCAGAATGATTGCATGTTTTATATTTGGCTCACTAGCCATGACTGGAGACTGCTTGATGTGAGGAGAGACGGATCTTATAGCTGTTGAATATCCATATAAACATCTAATCTATCGACATTCTTCTCAACACCACGCTCGGAAACCCCAATGAATCCACTAGTGAGACACTGCTTGCTGTCTCATCAGACCTTTAACTTGCCGTCAACGCAAAACTAAACCCCAATATCGCCATCCCCAGAAACGCAAAGCCAATGCACAGGTTCCGGTTATGCGTCATAGTCAAGCTCTCGGAAAAGAGCTGTAGGGCTACACTAGCCATTATGCCCGCTGTGATCGCAAACATGCACCCATACACCGTTTCCCCGGGCGCATTGGCTCCACTGCCCGCAGCCTTGAACCACAATGCCGCGATACCAGCCCCGAGAGGCTGACTCACGCCACCCAGCAGTGACGACCAGAAGATGGCTTTCCACCTGCTGTTGATAGCGAGGTAGAGCGGGAGAGCCATGGCGAAGCCTTCGGTGATGTTGTGGATGAAGAGCGCCATGAAGACGCTGAAGCCGAGTTTAGGGTTGGCGTGGTTGGTGGCGTAGGTGATGAAGCCTTCGGGGAGTTTGTGCAGGGCGATGGCGATGGAGGTTTGGAGACCGATGGAAAGGAAGGCATTGGTTGGGACGTGATGGTGGTGGGATTGGGTGGGGTCGTTGGGTGGGTTTCCGCCGTGCTTGTGTTCGCGGTGGCTTTCCGGATCGTAGGAGGAGTGGGAGGCGGTGGAGTGAAGGGGTGCGCCGTTTGACCGTTGGTGCCCTGAGCGACCGCGGGAATTTGTTGGAGCGAGGTTCTCGGACAGTTTCGTAGGGTTTAAGGATTGTTGGCCATCCGCTTGGCTTAGGTCATCTGATGGTCCGATTTTAGCCATGGAGTGAGGAGCGGTCGTGGTGCGCAGCAGGCCAGGTCCACGCCGAAAATCCATATGCGGTGCTCGGGTAGAGTGTCTTGTAGGACTGCGATTGATCGCTCTGAAGCATTCTTGGGCACAAGGGTCGCTATAGCCATGACAAGGCCCGTCCTGGACACAAGATGCTTTCCTGCCCTTTACCAAGCCAGTCAAGCGCGTTTGAAGATTTGGTCTCCGACTTGAACGAGTGGTATCAGGAATGACGCTAGCCTTGCTGTCTATCCCTTTGGAGGCTGATGCAGAGCGTGGGTGATCATAAAGTTTCGAGCTTAAATCCGCCCGGGAAAGCAGGGGCGTGTCTTCTGAGATGGACCCATTCTTTGTGTGAGCATGCCCATTTTGAGCACGCTGTTGCTTACCGGGCTCTTCTTCCTCGCTGTCCTCTCCATCATGCCCTTCATGAGTGTGATCGCAGTCAACCACATGGGAAGGTATGAAATGGTGCAGAACCCGCGAAATGAGCTGAATGCCTATAACGCCTCCGATGAAACAGCCTATAATGACATATGCTGATGTCCCTGAAGACAGACCGCCGTCCACGAGATAATCTTTGGCGGAAGGAAGCATACTATACAACGCTGAAAAAAGCTGAGACAACATGAACGGGATCCTTTTGGTTTGAGCGAACAGAGAAGACTCACCATCACACCGAAGCTCAGACTGAGCGAAGCCGACAGAAAGGCATCACTGTCCTGAATTCTAAAATTGCGCTTTGAAGGAATTTGTTGAACCACCAGATCCGCACAAATAATACTAGCCCCGAATACGCAAGCTAGATTCATCATCAGCGCAGATCAAAATCCTTCAATCCGTTTGACATGCCTATACCGCTAACGCATGTCATGATCCATCCTCTGGTATCATTGTCGAGCGGCATGTTGCCTCTGATTCTGCAGGTACCCTGCCCTTCGAGACTTGTGAACACTTTGTAAGTGGGCCTGATTTGATAGATGGAAAAGGTATCAGTTGTTGACCAGATGTTCGGTCGGTAGCAGTGTCGCCTATATATCGATCATGAGGCCTGCGATGACGCTGATACGATGTACAAAAGATGAGGACCATAACGATGCTAAGCTTTGACGGGAGGTACAGTACTAGGACAAAAGTATCCGCGAACCCCGCCCCCACCTAAAAAACACCTTCCCATTTGCATCCATTGTATACCACGCAAAGAACTGGGAAGCTACATAATTTAGATAGTGATTTGCACTCA
>JAABUO010008765.1_pt1 | contig 11386 bp, 14 predicted proteins | sample 5559291 | NCBI WGS metagenome assembly JAABUO01 (sample SAMN10711878, study PRJNA513372) | rock metagenome | isolation source: Antarctica rocks | place: Antarctica: Victoria Land, Finger Mt sud | reverse complement strand
TTCTTCGTGCTGACTCAGACTGACAATCTGTGGAAGGAGCACCTGCAAGCTATCAAGTTTCTGCAACAGGTCAGTGCACGCTCCAAACGCTTACATTGTGTGCTGATTTGCTTGCATGTTGGTTTGCTCGCCTGCAGCTGCTATGCAGGATAGGCTGACCTAAATTTGGCTGGATGGTGTGCTTGATGTGTACAATGATGCTGTGCAACATGTGCAGAAACAACGCATCACCGTATGTAGTTTGCTATACACTCAGCATCTCTGTTTGCACAGACGCTGATACTGTTAAAACGAAGCCCAACATTCACAAATGCCATTATCGGCACCCAATGAAGGTCTGCGAACATAGGACATCATGGACGTGTGCCTCTTCCAGACTGTGCCTTCCTGTTTCCTTTCACCTCCCTGTTGCCTTTCAAAGTTGCCTTTTGTCTACAGGCTGTGGGCCTGAGAGGGTATGCCCAGAGGGATCCTTTGGTGGAGTACAAGCTAGAGGGCTACAATCTCTTCCTTGAAATGATGGCTAACATCCGCCGTAACACCATTTACAATGTGTACATGTTCCAGCCAGCCAAGGTGACCCTAAACCCTATCTTGCCTCATGCACTCAGCATACATTTTGCAACCATCATATACATATGTAACTCATTGCATCTGAAGCACCTTCTGCTCAAACACAACTTCAGCAGGGTGTGCTTTCAAGGTTGTGCTGAATTAAACATACATGAGCACATCTCGCCAACTGCTAACTTAGGGTGCCAACGCTCAGCTGGAGCTGGTCTGCTCCATTGTGTCTCACTGTGTCACAGATATTGCTGCACAATAAAGGTGCAAGCGCACTATGAAATGATACCGTCTGACACAGCTTTTGCCTTCAGGCTTTGATCCCAAGTTGCTCACTCGAGCATATGCAATGTGTCTGAGACCGTGGCATGTAAACGTTTGCAACATGCACAAATGCTGCACTAGGCAAACCTGAAAGATAGCATGCCCTTCGAATATTTGAAAGTTTGACCTGTCGCAATGGTGTTGCAGGCAGCACAGCAGAGGCAGCAGCAGCAACAGCAACTCAGCAAACCTCTGACAGTGAGCAGGTTCCAGCAGCAGATGATGTCGTGGATGTGGCAGCAAATGCGTCACCAAGCAGCAATGGCAGCAAGCAGAAGAATGGTGCGTCTCAGAACGGGTCCAGCCGTGGCAAGCAGTCCAGGAAATCCAAGCAGCGTGACACATCAAAATCGAAATAGTTGTCAGCATATGCTACATGATAACACCTGCATGCAGTGTGTCTGCACATTTGCATATGCGTGTGAAGTGCCAGGCACGGGGACCATCAATTGCTATTAGATACAACTTGTTTGTCCTAAAATGTGATACAGATAAATGCACGGCCGCGTGCTCATGAGCTTGAGGCTTGCTGTCAGAACCATGCAAAGCACCTCTAAATGGTGTCCTAGCGATCTGCATTGAAATGCAATATGAAACAGTGACACGTAAGCATGGTACACATGGTGGTCTATCTATGACAAAGCAGCCTCAGTGTGTCAATCAGACACAGGTTACACGGAGAAACTGGATTAGATTTACTCCCGGATGTCATAAGGCAAGTGCACGTGATGTGATTGATAGTCCTGACTCACACTGTACGTGAGCTGCGCAGGAACTGACAAAGACTGCCCTATACAGTAGATCATCTGTGCACCGCCTGGGTTGCGACATAAGCTGTTTACTACTCTGTGCTGGCATTGCTTTTGCTTGCAAACATGGCTGGACACACCGCAGATATTTTTTGGGACAAAGAAGCTCTTGTCGCCACCTACTCAAACATGAACAACGATCTGTTTCGACCAAACACCAATAAAATACTTGAACTGGCGGAGAAACTTATTCATCCAAAGAGTGGTTTGCGAATGCTTGACTTGGCCAGCGGGACGGGAAATCCTGCCATCGGCCTAGCTATTGCTTTTCCCAACAGCAAAATTCACGCCAGTGGTAAGCGTACAAGTACCTTCGGTGTTATGCGCAGCTGCCAAGCAAAGCACGTTGACAGCACATCGGCTTCACGTCCAGCTTACAGCCAAAAATCTCGTCTACTTGCAGATCTGGCACCAGCCATGCTGCAGATGCTACAATCAAACGCAAAAGAATTGAATCTTGCAAATCTGACAAGTCAAGTAGCAGACGCTCAGGACCTTTCATTTGCTAGCGATTGTAGCTATGATGCTGTCACTTTCAGCCTGGGTGTTCACTTCTTGCCAGATAAAGCCAAGTACGCACCGATGTCAATAACTTGCAGCTGCAAAACTTGCTAAGTCAATTGCCCACACAACGTGGTTTGATATGCAGGTGCTTAGCTGAATGCTTCAGGGTTCTCAAACCAGGCGGAGTGCTTATAGCATCTGCAGTGGGGCCAATTGACAAAACAGATGGGGCGAGGATCACCAAAGCTGTCCATGACAGGTCAGGCCAAGCAATTTTGCATGCTGCTTGCACAGGCATCAGAGATTGTGTCCAATTGAAAGCCCAGTTGGTGTAGCCAGCAACATGCCTTGAGTCAGTTTCTTATTTTCATGAGTATGTTCAGACTGGACCGATCCTGTTGGCTACACAGCAGCCCTCAGCCAAATGCATCACTAGGCAGCTGTAAATGTGCAGGTCACACTTCAACATCTGCAAATGGCCTCTAAATTGCGTTCTTGACAAGCACAATCTGGATTCATAGATGATTGGTCATGTACGTCAGCTGCAGAGCTACAAGACATGAACATCAAGTTTGCCTTGAAGGAGCTACTGGATATCAGGGTTGCTCTTCCTGGTCAGTTCATGCAAATTTAGCTATATCAGACTTCATGCAGGCTGACCCCAACAGCACCCTGGCTTGATGTGAATGCTTTGGGTCAAGAAGGTGCATTCATCAACTTAGTCACGCATGCTGGTTTTGAGAATCCCCATCTTTGCAAGGTCAACATCCCCATCACTGGATCCATGGACCAGATGAAGCAGATGAGCATCAGGGGGCTGTTGTCCACTGCCCTTGCAGCAGAGCAACAGCGCAGGTGACTAATGCTCTTAGTGATGCATGCATGATTTGCAGGCTTGAATTGGCAAATGGTGATTGCTCATACATGCAAGCTGCCTGACGGCTGAAAGGGTGGCCACTCTATCCTGGGTCAGGGTTTCTCACGCATGCTCCATCCACCTACAGAGATGTTTAAAATATTGACGGCGGCGTGTATCAAAGCTGTTTCGTGCCAGCTTACCTAAGCTTCCTCACAATCTCTTGCTAGGTCTGCTGACCTGAGTCAACCATTACTTTGCCATGACTTGTTGCAGGCAAAAGGAAGGTGCAGACAACAGCTCAGGCTCCGTCTTTCAAGAGGCTGAGTCTTTAATTGAGGAGCTGAGTGAAGCGCATGGTATGGTACGGCAAGATGGCTCGGTCCATCTGGCCCACAATGAGGCAATTGTTTTAGATGCGATCAAGCCAACAGCATGATTGCTCTGCTGATATGACACCTGCAGCTGGTTTGCTTTTGTCTAGACAGCTCTGCTGCCAGTGCTTTGCCAAGATGAGAATTGGTGCATGTTGGTACTTGACATTTCAATTGCTCTATTGAACAAACATGCAGCCTTCCTTGACTTGATTTGTGTGGTTGGATGTGAAAGCACGCATGGTCTCACAAGTTGCGCAACTGCATATCAATGTAATATGAGGTACACACAGCACACGGCTATTGTCACAATGGGACATGAATGTTCCAGCAATAATGATGTCAGCCCGTCTGACTCTGCACTGATTTCACAAGGGCAGCCTGGTAAAAGTAGGACAGTATGAACATATGCTCCAGTGCACGTGTGCATGTACGGTGAGTCTAAAATTCAAAATGCGTCGTGCCAGTGCATGCATTGCAGAGTCACTTTCATAGGTGCAACTATTTCATAGATGCATTGCACACCCAAACTACATACAATGTGCATTGGTACTGCGTGGCAATAATGCTGCCATGGCCAGCCCAACAGGTGATTGAATTTGCAAAGCATACAGACAATCAGATCAGAGTAAATCATCACCTAACGCTTGGCAATGTGTTGCATGGTACAAGGCACTATCTACTTCTGTAATTTCATGGTTCAGCTGAAGTACAACACAACTTCGACTTGCTATCACGCTCCTAGCAGACTGTGACTACATAAGTGCAGCAATACACTATCATGAAAACACTTGGCACATTCTACCATTTCAAAGGCAAAAAGAGTTTCATCTGAATTCTACATGATGAAATTTGAACATCAAAAGTTGTGCATGTACAATGTCTAGATCACAAAAAATGCTACATCATGCTAATGAGCTCCATGAAGCCACCAGTATGAAGGCCAGACCAGAATCACATTCAGTGCTGTTCTTCACCATGGACATTGATGACTTTGTCATCTTCTGCTGGGCAGGCAGAGCCATTCGTCTCCACGTCCTGGTTCAGGACTTGCAACACCTCATTGTGAAAGCATATGGCTCCAATAGTCAATGCAGCTTGCAGGGCCAAGATGACCAACAATGACAGTTGCCTGTATGCAACACCAGCTTCAGTAAAGCACTGCAGGTCTGCTACTGCCGACAACATATCACTCTGCATGCGGTGCCTGCTGTACTTGAGAATGGGTGTTTGTGCTACTGGGTCTTTATGTCAAGCTCTTTATTTGCTTCTACATGTCGTTTCCAATGACCCATTGGTAATGCCAGAACACCACCGTTCTGTTCTTGCTTGCATGCAAAGTGTGGCGGTAAAGTAACTTACTTGATGACCTCGCTGCCGGTCAGTGCCAGCGTCCTGTCTATGTTGGCCCGACCACTGTATATGCTTGCCACAGCAATGATGAAGATCCCAGATGCTATGCAGCTGCCAACAACAAAACAGCCAATAGCACGCTGCGCCTGAAACGCATAAACAGCACATGTCATTCATTGCAGGGTAAATACTGCAGTAACATGACAGTAGCTTGTAATTGCAATGAGCATTACAATGACAAAGGACTTGCCAGAAAGAAACGTCTCATCCTACAGACTGCAAGTTGCTCTGTCTTTGAAGGCCATATGCATCCAGCCAAATTGATACTATAAACACCCAAGAGTCCAGCTGCACTTGCTGTCCAATTCATCATCAACAGATCAGCTATAGGAAAAGTGCACATATGCGCTACGCAAAAGATCAAGACGCTTGTGAAGTGCATTGGCCATCGCAAGGGCATGTGGTGACCCCAAAGGATCTTAGCCTGCTCTAGCTGTGAAGCCTTGTTGGCTGCATGCCAAGCAAAGATCAATTGCATCCAGAAATTACACTTGCTGTGACCACGCATGTCCCTGTGTGAACACTTACCTGTGGCAAGCAAAACATAGTCCTCACCCATGCTTTGACACAAGGCACAGGTACACTTGCTGTGAGTGAGCACGTAGTATCAGCAAGTGCTCTAATCAGAGCGATGGCTTGGACTTGCGGCGAGTCATCGCGAGGTCTTGCTCCAATCACGCGTCACTGCACCCCGGCTACCACCTTAACCGCCGGTTTCGTGATCCTATTAGTCAAGGGCGACGGAGTCAGCTTTTACTACTACACTCTGCGACTAATAGTATGAACTACCCACAGCAACACGCAGCAACAGCAGCAACAACATTTAGCAACAACACCAGCCGAGCAGCATACAACAGCAACAGCAGCACCTACATTGTTCAGCGACAACTCGCAGCATCAGCTTTCAGCAATAGTCAGCAGCAGCAGCAGCAGCAACAACACTCAGCAACACCCTGCAGCAACAGCATTCAGAAACATTCAGCCGCACTAGCATTCAGAAACGTTCGGCCGCAGCAGCATTCAGAAACATGCAGCCGCAGCAGCAACATTCAGCAGCAGTATGCCTCACAATTTGTGAGTCACAGGCATGTAACATGACACCACACGTGTACCATTGTTTGTTCCTGGTACATTAAGCCGACGGGATTTGGCCAGATCCCTACAACCCTGGCACATGTGTACAACCTTGTTGGCTGGCGGAAGATCACAATGTCCTCCTCCTGCTGAGTTGATAAAAAGAAGTGATTATGCTGACGGCCATGCCTCCTATTGGGAAACAACGGGTATCAATGTCTGCATCATGGTCGTTTGTCAATGAGTGCGGGACTGCACATGCGAAATGAGTGCAGAACTGCATATGTGCAGCACACATGGTCAAGCTAGAGCTAGCGTCTAAAATTTGTACATTTCTGTAGAAGATTGGATTTCCCAAAGGCAGAACGAGCCGGGGAAGGTAGCAGATTGAGGGTCAGGGGCAAGGAAAGGACGAGGGAAAAGGGGCCGCAGTGTGATGGAGAGGAGCAAGGGGGGTGAGGGAAGGGAGAAAAAGCAATCATATGAGTTTACTGCATGATCGGCACGGGCACCTAACGACTGCATCTGAGTGTGCTGCATGATCAACACATTCACAGATGCATAGCTACATGCAATGAAGCAGCAGACGCTACGTTGTTTTTTAAGCAGCTATTGATGTCAGCGGCTCTATTTGACTGTAACAACAGTCTCCGAGATGCATTTCAATGCATTGCGCAGCCTGACACAGCCTTGCATGACTGCATACTGTCTCTACCACAACACCTATGATCCAGGCATTTCACTGGGCTCTGCAAATCAGTGTATCCTTGGGGACATGTGTCTGAGATCCAATCTATCAATGAAACTACATGCAATGCGCATCGGTTCTGCAACTTGGGTGGCGATCATGATGCCACGGCCAGTCCAACAGGTTCCAAAAGTTTCATTAATTTTCAATTTGCATAACATACAGACATCTCTGACATGTCAGACATGACTGTACAGTCAGATCAGAGCAACTCATTACCTAACGCTTGGCAATGTGTTACATGGTACAAGGCACTAAACAGTTCTACAATTCTATGCTACAGCTGAAGTACAACACAACTTTGACTTGCTATCACACTCCTAGCAGACTGTGACTACATAAATGCTGCAATACACTATCAGGAGAATGCTTGGCACATTCTACCAATCAAAAGGGAGAAAGGGGTCCATCTAAATGCTACATGGTCAAACTTGAACATCAAAAGTTGTGCATGTACAATGTCTAGATCATAAATATTGCTACATCATGTTAATGAGCCACCAGCATAAATACCAGATCAAAATCACATTCAGTGCTCTTCTTCACTGTGAATCTTGATGACTTTGTCATCTTCTGCTGGGCAGGCAGAGCCATTCGTCTCTACGTCCTGGTTTAGGACTTGCAACACCTCATTGTGGATGCGTATAGCTCCAATAGTCAATGCAGCTTGCATGGACAAGATGACCAGTAAGGACAGTTGCCTGTATGCATCACCAAACTCAGTGAACCATTGTAGGCCTGCAAAATATCGACCTCTGGATCAACAGCTGAAGCTTGCCACCGTCAGCATATCAGTCTGCATGCAGTGTCTGCTGTACTTGAGGATGGATGTTTGTGCAATTGCAACCTTGTGTTGAGCTCTTTGTTTGATTGTTATTACCGTTTCCAAGGAGCTGTTAATGATGATGCTAGAACAGTGCTGTTCCGTTCTTCATGCATGTTTTCATGCAGTTGTAGCGGTAGAGTGAGAAACTTACTTGATGACCTCACGGCCGGTCAGTGCCGGCATCCTATCTGATTCAGCCTGAGCACAGTATATTCTTGCCACAGCAATGATGAAGATCCCAGATGCAATGCAGTTGGCAACAACAAAACAGCCAATAACACGCTGCACCTGAAATGCATAAACAGCACATGTCATTAACTGCAGGTACAAGATTGCAGTAACACAACAGTAGCTTGTAATTGCAATGAGCATTGAAACGACAAAGGACTCGCCTCATCCTACGAACTGCAAGTTGCTCTGTCTTTGAAGGGAATATGCATCCAGCCGGACAGATACTATAAACACCCAGAATTCCAGCTGCAAATCCTATCCAGGCACTCGTAAACACGGCAGCTATAGGAAAAGTGCACATAAGCGCTGCCCAAAAGATCAACAAGCTTGTGAACGTTTGTGAATTGCGCCATCGCAAGGGCAGGTGGTGACCCCAAACGAGCTTAGCGTGCTCTAGCTGTGAAGCCTTGTTGGCTGCATGCCAAGCAAAGATCAATTGCATCCAAGAATTATACTTGCTGGCATCACGCATGTCCCTGTCTGAACACTTACCTGTGGCAAGCAAAACATACTCCTCACCCATGCTTTGACACAAGGCACAGGTACACTTGCTATGAGTAAATACCTAGTATCAGCAAGTGCTCTAATCAGAGCGACGGTTTGGACTTGCGGCGAGTGATCGCGAGGTCTTGCTTCAATCACGCGTCGCTGCACCCCGGCTACCACCTTAACCGCCGGTTTCGTGATCCTATTAGTCAAGGGCGACGGAGTCAGCTTTTACTACTACACTCTGCAACTAAGGCCCTGAACGGAGGCAGCTCCTATTAACGGATTAGTGCGTTCATTCAAAACGGCAAACGGAAGTCATGAACGGAGGCTCAATCCACACCTGCACCTCCGTTGAGGCACATCTCGCCGATGAGTTGCCTTGCTCACAGTGTCAAAGTGCGAGTAGCTTCAGAGCCTCCGTTATGTTGAAACGTGTGACGAAGCATTAGATATCCAGTCAATCACGTATCTGCAGCACTTGGCTGCTAGGAGTAGTCATTCGTCTTTAGAACGCCGATGGTTCGTCTCGCTGTATGCACATGGCACGCTGTTAGTAAGAGCACGTCATTAGTAAGTTCTGATCAAGTTAGCAATGATTATCCAGGACTCATAAGCTGAATTAGAGGACTATTAGCTCATTCCAGGGTTGTAGTATGGAATCACTTTGATTAGGGCTGATTGGAGCTTAATGGGACTAAATTCTGGGCTGTTAAATGTAATTAGGGCGAGACGGTTGTAATTATAGGGCTGATTGACATTAGATGGAAGGGCGCTCAGTTTAGATTCCAGGGCGTTCAGTTTGGATTCCACAGGCTGGCTATATAAGCGGGCCAAACTGCCAGACCTCCACAAGCTAAGTTCACCTCTCCTGCTTGAGACCTCTCTAGTCTACCCACTTGTTACCACTCATACACGCTCGAAAATTTTGCGCGCTTTGTACTTGTTACTTGCATAGTGACGCCTGTACGCGTCACAAACGTACCTCCGCTGGTGCACAGAGCGGAATCCAGACCAACTGTCCAGCGAGGTGGCTCATAAATCCATACAATATTTATTTCAAGCATGATTTGTTGCAAGGCTTGCAAGAAATACAACTGCTACAAACAAAATATTACATCACACATATTGTTACGACAGAAATATTGTCACAACAAATATATTGGTACGCTATTGCAAAAGCCTGAAGTGCACTGTAGCGCACCAATACTAGCTTTGTAGAGTTACACATCAGCACAAGGCCTGAGCAGTAACATTTTGGCTCATACTAATATAGGTATATGGTCTACAGAGATTTTGCTACCATCTGATGACTGCTACTCTGTCACAATATCCCCAGGGCCTGCACGTTATGCTGTTAGTGATACGCAGTGAAGAACCTCCGCATGTCTCCTACCAAGACATCAGGCTCTTCCATGGCAGCAAAGTGCCTGCAAGCAAAGAGGTTGCTTGGCGCACAAGCTTGAAAGCGATTTTGTGTCAGAATGAGTGGACATGGTGGTGAGGCAGTGATACTTGCGCAAGGCAACATGAATGAGCTGCAGATGCATCATATGAACATGTTGTGTCCTGCAGCAACTAGACCTAGAGCAGCTAGACCTACAGCAATTAAACCTGCAACAACTAGACCTACAGCAACTAGACCTCCAGCAACTAAACCTGCACCAATGCATGGGACCAACAGCAGACCCAATTGATAGTCAGTGCCTCAGGTATTGCTGACTGGCCTCACTGGTACTCATATAACTACCAAAATGAACGACTCACAGCAACATTGCCCCACGGCCATGTCGACATGGTACTTGGATGGCAAAAGTTATTCTAGCAGCAACATTGTACTGACTGGCACAGATGCATAGCAGGTTCATGTCTGCCATAGACCCTAACAGCCATAGATGCTAATAGATGCTAATAGTATATAGCCTTGTTATGCTGATGGATGTCAGTCACTTGTATGCTGAGCAACTTTAGGGTGGCCACAAGCTGTTGTGGGGAATGATGAGTACCCTCCAGTCTGAAAGACTCTCCAGTGTTTGACATTGAGGCTAGCTTCTGCCCAGGCTCTAGCCACCTTGAACAGCTCCTTTGGAAAATTGGCAACACCCACAGGAACCTACACATTTACTTACTTCCATCGTCAGGGACCATGTCAATGACCAAAGCATTGAGTGCTTGTAGCTGTAACTACAGCATGCACCAAAACGTCAGTTTGAGGCTGCTGAGCATCATGAATTGCGGGTCCAGCCTGTTTGCCGTGCAAATAGGAGCAGCTCACAGGAGTGGCTCTGCAAATCAGCATCCTTGGGCACGTGTATCTGAGATGCGATCTAGCGAGACAATATGAGCCGCTCTAAAATCCTAGAGTAGAACTGAGGGGCCTGAAGCACTTTTACATTAGAGCACCAGCATGTTGAGCTGTCAGCACACAGCACTATACATGCTGCTAAAGGGACAGAGCATGTGCACGCCTGCTGCATTCCATTTTGATACACACCTCATGTGATAGCAAGGCATCAATCTTGCACTGTGATAATTGACCGCTAGCTGGACACATTAAACTTGCAGGCAGTACTGCAGAAGCGTGCAGGCAGAACTGCAGCATTGAGAGAGTCAAGCTACAAAGACACATTATGACTGTACAGCTACATGTGCTTTCTGTTCCTGCGCCGTAAGCATGGGCCAATGCAGTACACAAGCTGAGGGATGTGACCTGTACATATTTGGAAACAGTTGCCCTGTCTTGGTTGTAGGGTCCCATGGACTCATAGTACATACGGAAGCTTGAAGTGATGTTGGAGTTGAACCAGTAGATGCTGATGTCTGTCAGAATCTGGTCTTTGGTGAAACGGTTCTCTAGATTGCCATCACAGTCGCTCCAGGCACGAAACTTCTCCACAATGTACGCCAACAGACCTAGGCAGCAATGCGAGCACTCAAATGAGTATAAGTGACAAATGGGGCAGCACAAGAGTTAGCCGCCCTATGCTTGCAAACAGTCCTCAACTATAAATGCTTATTGGCTTGCATTGAACACACATGCACAGATTTCAACAGCAACAGCCTGTTTGCATATGCAGGTGCGATGCATGTAAAATGGTCATTCGAGTTTGTGGGTAAAGATGAAAAGCATATTGGCCTAGCAGACGCCACAGCTAGAGTGATGAGCATGTGCCCTAC
>JAABUO010008764.1_pt1 | contig 11386 bp, 24 predicted proteins | sample 5559291 | NCBI WGS metagenome assembly JAABUO01 (sample SAMN10711878, study PRJNA513372) | rock metagenome | isolation source: Antarctica rocks | place: Antarctica: Victoria Land, Finger Mt sud | reverse complement strand
GACCAAACATCGTCACATCAAGTAACGCGACTTCCACGATCTGTTCAGGCACCCTGTTTTGAATTGACAGTTGCAACCAACGCGAAAGATCGACCAGATGCGCGACACCTGCTATCAAACCGGCCTATAGCCCTCTTGTCTTTGGTACCCAGGCCAGCGGTTCTGTTCACAGCTGGGGCAGTTTCTGGTGCCATCGGCAAGACCATCACAGCTCCTTTGGACAGGGTCAAGTTGTTGTTGCAAACCAGCGGTGGGCTTCAGAAGGGCGCTGTAAAACAAGCTGTGCGGAAGGGAGGCGTATGGCAAGCACTTGTTGCCATAGGGCGCACAGAAGGCATCAAGGGCTACTGGAAAGGCAATCTGCCCCAGGTAGGGCATGCAGGAGCGTCCTTTGCACTGGCTTGACCCGCATCCACCTCGCTGACTAGCAAACCTGCTTTGCACTGCATTGCAAATGCAAGTGCCAAATTCTGCCGTCTTCTGTGCATCTCAGTTGCACTCTGTGTTGCCCAAATATGCATTGACATGCACTCTCAAAGGCCTGTCATTGACCGGTAACGCTGCCTTCCTGATGAATGCAGATTCTGAGGGTTGTGCCATACAGTGCGACGCAGCTGTATTCGTATGAGGTCCTGAAGAAGCGATTTCAGAATGAGAAAGGCGAGCTCAGCATTTCATCTAGACTAGCAGCTGGGGGCCTTGCTGGCATGGTGGCCACCCTGGTAAGCTGTCTTTACAAAATGCTGCATGGCATATTGCCTGCTGCAGATGCCCATCAGCTCATGCATATGGCTTATCCTACAGGTCGATAATTGTCATTGCTGCATGCTGCATTCTGTGAATCTCAAACTCCTTCACCAGAGAATCATGTGCAACATGCAAACAAGCTGTAGATGCTTTCTTGTGCACACGCTGCATGCACAACCTAGCAGCAGCAGCATGCTGGCAGCATATTTCAAAGAGTCCAGCAGATTGCCATGCCATCAAAGGTAGAGCCAAGGGGCTAGGTTGTTTTAAACTTCTGCTGTGGTTCACAGATTGCCATGCCACGTGTGCAGGTGACTTACCCATTAGACACGCTCAGATTACGCATTGCAGTTGACCCCAGTATGCGCGGCATCAGAGGAGCCTCCACAGCTCTCTTCAGGGAAGGCTCATACAGTGCTTTCTTCAGAGGCTTGACTGCCTCCTTGATAGGTAACCTGCCACACTCTCTGCTGTTGTGCTGTGTCTGCATGAATTGTGTTGACTGGCCTAGTTACAGTGTCCAAACTACAAATATTGTGATCACCCCCCCCCCTCTCCCCCCCAGCTTTCCTGAAACAACAACCAGTCAGAAAGCCTTCTTGTTTATATGTTTCACAGGATAGGCCATTGATCATTCGTTGCCTCACACAGTTGGACACACCAATGCATCGAGCGTATGACAATCACATCATTGCTGGTATGCTGACCCCCAAAACAGGACCTCATACAGACAGTTAAGCAGGACTGTGGGTAGGGAAAGACCGGTGTTGATTGAATGAAGGGTTGAATGGCAGTCATGCTGCATTTAACACTGCCCAGTCCTGGTCAAGGAACACCAGGCAAGAGGGCATTGCTCTGCAGTTGCGCAATGCATGCATGGGGCAGTTGTGATCGTCTTTCTACTTGGAACTGCTTCTTCCAAGTAAAGCAGCGTCAACTGCCGCAGGCATTGCGCCATACATGGCATTGGAGCTTGCATCTTATGACCTGATGCCATCAGATGTGCCTGCCTTTGCCAAGGGCTTCACAGCAGCCCTCTTTGCAACCTCCCTCTGCTATCCCCTAGATACTGTCAGGTGCGTGTGGCATCAACAAGCTACTCATTCATTCTTGCTGCATGTCAGCAGCCGTCGTACAGAGCATTACATGGCAACTCCAGCAAGCTCTGGACATTGAGTGTGACATGTGACATGCTTCGGCATGTGAACAAATCTGCCAAGTCGCGCTGCAGTGCTCATTGTGCATTTGACAATGCCAACATGCACTGGTCTGACACCTGTAAGCTGCATAGCAGACAGCACATTCGTGTTATATATCAGCTATGTGAGCTCCACCCACAGGCTAGTCCAGCATGATGTTTCCACCAGATTTCTGTTGCAAGCTGCTGTATGCCATATTGGACCAGACAGGCTGCACCCATGTAGACACCTTGTTCTGAAGGTATTGACATTTGTAAACCTCATGGTGCAGACGCCAGATTCAGCTACAGAGCGTAGGAGCTTTAGGAGCACGCCAGGCTCTGCAAAACATCCTGCAAAGGGATGGTGTACCAGGCCTGTACAAGGGCTTTCTGCCGAATGCCCTCAAAAACCTTCCAAATAAAGGTAGGTGTCAATGAACGACATCTCCAGCGTTTTGGCCAGCACCAAATACTGGGATTACATTCTGTGTTGGCCGGTCCTGCAAGTTTTTAGGGTCACATCTTGGGATGTGACATGTCTCAAAGGCTAAACAGAGCATGCCTTGACTAGCTGTGTGCTCGTTCAAGGCAGAATGGAACACCTTGAGCTGTGTTGAGTGCATTTTTGCTCAATTGTTCTAGTCCGAAAGCACTTCCTGCCTGCCAAGCTGTGCATGGTGCTCACTGCATGCAATAGCAGCAGCAGTTGTTAGCATTATCAAGCGTTCAATGCTGTTCTATAGGAGTGAAGCTTGCTACATTCGACACTGCCAAGACCATGCTGGGTCATGCCAACAATGCTTATGATGAAGAACTGGTCAAATGGCAGCGTGGAGAGCGTGTCAAGCATTCATCCTCTGGCTTGATATAGGAAGCCCTGATGACATGGGTCTCATTTCAATGGTTTTGTGTTACTCATCTCAGAGTATTTGAGTTATTCTTTTGTGTTGATGTTAAAGCAGTGGTGTTTACCAAGTACCTAATTCAGTGTACAATTTACCAGCATGTGCTGCAACCGTAGAACAGCACTGCTGGAGTACAAACCAACTCAAGAAGCGGTTAAAACCCTTACACTTTGCCGCAAAGTTCAGGAGACTTGTTTCATTTAACATAGTTCTGCCTGCTGCTGCTGAAGTACAGCCTCGGTCGACTTCAACTGCTCAAGGGTCCTGCTGAGTTGCTCTCTCAATGCAGCAATGGTCTCATCCTTGGCAGCAACTGCTGTCTGAACTCGCAGTTGCACCTGCTTCAGCTCTTGTGTTTGCCTTTGATGCAACTCCGACACCTGATCAGCCGTATAGAGGAAGTCAGTTAGTTTTCAACCACAGACAGCACCTTGCTTATCCTTTTTGAGCTGCAATGCATTTGATCATGCACCGCATGGTGTGATTTAATACATGCTATGACAGTACCAGACCCACCCAGCTGCCATGACACTCAAGAAATGGAGTCAGAGCACCTTGCATGCATCGCATAATGGGACTTTCTGTCTATACCAATGTCCAAACACACTAATGCCGTGCTTCAGACACCACAGGCGTGGGACTACCAAAAACTTGCTCCATGCAGGCAGTGCGTCCAGAGGGAAACTTGCCTGATCGAGAAGCTGCTGTCGCTCTTGAGACAAGCCTGAGCTGTGTGCTGTATGCTGCTGCATCACCCCCTGCATCTGTTTGTCACGTGCCTGCAGCTGCTCTTGCAACTCTGTGACCTGCAGCAGACACAGCAGATGTGCAACAGTTGTAGTCAGAACATCACCTTTTCGACTTTTACAAAACACACTCTGTACAGGTGAAATTGGACGGTACAATCTGGTACTGTTGTCCAAGCAGAGCACTGTGCTGTGGCACAACCAAGTCATCCATTCCTGCTGACTAGGGCAACCTTCATAAACCTGTTCCTGAACCTAGCTAGCAACATGAAATCATGCTGGACACAGTCCAGCCTCAGCATGAGCAAAGTCACACACGACAATATGCTTCACTTCTAAATTTGTCTTGGCAGACTGCCCAAAACAAGCCTATAGGCAATTCTGTCAAAGCAGATGCTATCAGCTGTAGGCGTACTACTATCACATGCGCTGACAGTTCAGGTATGAAGCAGGCACTTGATGCACATGGTCGGAAGGGAGCATGAGGAGGATGCCTGCTGCTTTGCATCAGCCAGGCCAGAGCGCTGGTCCTGCAGATGCTGCTGCAGCTGCGCCACTTGGCTCTGGAGCTGCTCATTGCGTTGCTGTGCAGCAGCTTCTGCTTGCCCTGCCACTCTGAACCTGCAAGCATCACCATGGCAGTCATTACCAACCTGGCAACAAAGTTGTGCCGGACAAGGGCGGCGTCAAAGTGGATTAGTGTGATGATGACAGTGCACAGCATTGAAGCTTTCCTTGCTGCATGACGCAAGTCAGAAGCTATACTCTTGTAAGACACTTGGTACGATGCCAGCATGACAAGCTGCACAGCACTCATACGTGTTCAAGATGGCAGTTTGATGTTCTCTCTGATGATTGCTGATGTGGGCTGGCTATGAAAGTGATGATTAGTGTGGTGTGTAGTCGTTATACACGTGCTCAAGGCCGGCATGGGCGCCCTGACAGCAAACGTGAGTGTCGTTTGACATGGGATCAGAGTGTGAGGCTGCAACAAGTGCTATGCTGCTTTGCTGATGTTAGGCCTGATACTTGTGCACAGTCAGTATGAACTGTTGGCATGTGCATATAGTAGCATGTTGTGACCAATGCTGAGGTTGGCATGCTCTGTTGCTTCAGATGAGCATGCCCCTGGGCTACATTGCAAACAGAATGGTGGGTCAGTCCTGGGTTACCAATGACAGAGACCTGTGCCATGGCTGTTATTCATTTGGGGATGTACATATCCTGCCAAGCATCGCCTGTTCAGCTGCAGGCTAAGCTAAACAGCGTGAAATGTATTGGCATGCAAATGACAGCTCAACACTGGTTGACAGGGCACAGACCGCTCAGCGTGTTTGTGCTCAGAGTCCTGAGCAGCCTGCAGGGCAGCTTGGTAGCGCCCTTTCAGGGCCGTTTCGCGCTTCTCAGCTTCCTTTGTGGCTGCTTCTCTGTTGTCTGCCGCCTCTGTCTCCAGTCGCTCCACCACTATCTGCATGGCAGGCAGTCTTTTCTTTTCCAAATTTGCCTTTTGCTTTCAGAGCTGCCCATGGGCCTTCCCAAGGAACCTCCCCTTTGCTTTTCACAACTGCCTTTGGCCCTTCCATTTGTCCAGAGTCTCCTGCACAAGGAAGTTCAGGACGTACACCTCGTCTTCACAGCGCACATCCCTATCAAGCTTGATGCACTGAACCTTCATGCCCACTAGAAGACTCCCAGCAAGTCAACAATGCCACAATCAGGTGCTCTTGACTGAAGCATGGCGCTCCCAGCTTCAAGAATCGAAGCAAAATCGTAGCCAGTGCAATCATTGGGGTTACAATCTCTTCTTCTATGTAGGAAACAAGAGTCATTGAGTAGTCAATGTTTCATTCATGTTGAAGGCTGACCTGGAGCTGGTGGTCGCGCTCCTGCATGAGCTGGGTGCGCAGTGCAGCCTCTCGGCTTGCCAGCTCCTCTTTGGCTCTCTTGGCTATAGCCAGCCGCCACCCTTCCTGCATGCATGCATTCATGCATTCACTTGCACTCATTCTTTCGTTCATGTTTTCATGCATTTGCACTCATTCATTCATTCATTCATTCATTCATTCATTCATTCATTCGCATGTATTCTTTCATTCATTGTTTCATGCATTTGCATTTATTCATTCGTTTATTCACTCCAGCATGCATTCATTCATTCAAGCACGCATTCATTCAAGCATGTATTCGTTCATCCATTAGCAGTAGTTTCTCCCTAAAGGGTCAGGTGCATACAGTCAGGTACATACAGTCATACATTCTCTTGTATTGCCATCAGAAAACCCCTCCTCTGGGCTGTCGGCAGACAAGCAACTGTGCAGTGCACGTGGTGTCTTGCTTGTTTGCCAAATGTTGCGGAGTAATGGAACCAGCAAATCTTTATTGCCAAAAGTTATCATGATTGGCTAGGTAACCTAGCACGCAGACAGGCAGCCAAGCACACTGGCAGACAGACGGACAAACCGACAGACAGGCAAACAAACCGACAGACAGGCAAGCAGGCAAACAGGTCAGTAGCTTGATGGACACACAGACAAAAGACTGACATGACAGCCGCACCAGACATTGCAAAACCAAGTTGCTCATCAGCTGTCTTGTCAGTCAACTCACAAACAGATGAAGACACAAGATTGACATAGGCATGGCAAAAAAACCCAGTTGGGCAAACCTGCTCATCAGCCATCTTGTCTCGGAGGGCCTGCAGCTCGCGCTCATGCTGGCGCCGCATCTGGGCCTTCTCCAAACTCAGCTCGCTGCGCAGCTGCTGCTCTTGCTCCCCTTGCCCCTGAGGTCATGCAACTGTGTAATTTCAAACTATGTACTTGTTCATGGTTAGGCCTGTGCTTATGACATCACTGGCTGACCCCCAATTTTAGCCATCCCATATTTTACGCCATAATCACTAACACTAGCCTCAGTTTCCGCCTACACCTGAAGTTCATTACTAGTAATCACCGTAGAAACCAAAAACATACGTCTTGGGTGTGTTGGAACTGAATCAATGCAGCTGTAGTTACACTACTTTGCCAGTGAAGTCATCCATTTTGAGCAGAATACGCAACAGATTTGGGCATTTAGTGGAAAGGAGGGGTCAGGACTGGGATGTGGATGGGTAAAATTGATGGTGTGAAGCATAGTGTTGTGTCCTGTGATGCCTTACTTTGCAGCATGAATCATGGCGTGGTGTCCTATGATGGGTAGTGTCACGTTATGAATCATGGTGTTGTTGGCGACGGGCCCAAGGCCTAGCCTGCTGTCATGTCGTGTCATAGCCACCGGCAGCATGGCAGTGCTTGAGCACACTGCTGTCGCTGCCTGTACATTGATCCTTGTAACAGCCCTGCTGAAGCATGACCTTGATGGGCGCTGCAGAAAAACGGCTGTTTCTAAGGAGGCATGATGCCAGGGATTTGGGCATGCGCACAGCGTATCAAATGCATCCACTCAACACCGTAGGACAGCAAAAGGTAGCACATCTATGCCTTGCAGGGTATTGACTCTGTCGCTGCTGTTCAATGACGTCCGTGTGTGTGAGTAGAACATGAGGCATGAGCGCCATCGACGATGGCCAGTTGATCAGGCTGAGAGCTGCAGACCTGTTTGAGACGATCCAGGGCATCTTCAAAGCGGCGTTTCTCATCCTTACGCTCAGCCTGGAACTGCTCTAGACGCAGTTCGCTGTCCGACACCATCCGCAGCCTCTGGGACTGCATCTGCCCCTCATACCTGCGCATGCGGCGTTGCACCCATGTCAATTGCTCCATGTCAATTGCACCATAACGAGGGCTGTGAGCTCTGTGATAGCAAATGCTACAACTCATGCTGAATGCAGCTGCACTATGGCGTCTGCAGAAGAGACTTTTGAGGTTCTGGTTTCATGTATTATGTTGAGTAGGATGAATGCCTTGGGGTTTTGGCGTTTGCTGGTGGGGATAAGGGTCACTTTGGTTGAGACGTAAAGCTATGGGGACTAAATGACCAGGGCCCAGAATGCACGGTTGCTCCATGCAAAGTCAGTTTGCATAGCAGCTTGTGCATCGTACTCGCTGTTCATGCGTGCGCAAATGCAGCATAAAGAACAAACTTTGGCCAGATGTTGGGTAGCCATTCAATACAGTTGCCACTGCCGCCCGTGTGCAGCGCAGTTCCAAACAAGGATCCAGTCAAACCCAATGCATCAGCAGAATCTCTGCCACGGCAGCTTCTACATTTCCAGCCAGGCTGCCACATTGCTGAAATCCCAATCCAAACAAAAGAAAGGGTCCAACAAAAACCCAACAAAGATATCAGTTTTGCCTTTTTCTGGTATCTTTTCTGGATGCAGGGAGGAGGGGGTTACCGTTCAGCAGCTTCTCTGAGGCGGTCTTGAGCGGCAGCACGTTCCCTTTCCACAGCCAAGTCCTGCTCACGCAGCAGGCGGTCTCTCAGCTGCCGGGCATACGTCTCATGCTGCCCTGTCAAGTCATCCAGCTGCAGCCTACGCAGCCAGAAGGCGTTGACAGCTTCGATGCAACCAACACTCAGCTTGTGTACAGTGTCCAGGCTGGCATGCCTGGCTTGCGCCTAACAGCTGACAGTCCCTTGCAAGGCAAGCATGCTGTCTGTCTATCGGTTACATTTTGAGGCAATGTGTTGAGGGGATTGGGACATCACATGAGTACATCACCAGGACATGTGCATGTTAAGCTAATCAGGCGATTGCACACCAGACAAGTGTGCTTTTGCCCAACGAGTGCCTGTTGAGCAGTTCAGGAGCTTGGAGTCAAATCGGCAAACCAGTTGCGGCAGGAAGCTGACTGGCCTGTTGCATGGAGGGCACATTCTGCTCACGAAGGGGAACAGGGCTGCATGCTTCTCATGCGCTTGGCCACATTCTGTGATCAGTGTCATGAAGAAGACTGCACAGCGAAATGCTGGGGCTGATATTGGTGACATTCATGCACGGCGTATGCACGGCGTATGGAGGCGTATGGGTGTGAGGAGGTGAGTAGGCTACCTGGTGTGGTCCTGAGCCTTGACTCTCTCACTCTGCAGCTCTGCCTTGTGTTTGGCTATCAGGCGCTGTATCTCAGGCTCCATGCCCTGGGATAGCAGAAAATCGACATTCATAGCGAAAATCGACATTCATAGCGAAAATCGACATTCATAGCAGAAAATCGACATTCATAGCGAAAACAGCAAGTCCATACTCTGAGCGACAGGGATTGACAACGCAAAGAATAGTAATGACAGTAGTAATGGTGCTGGTGATGATGGTATTGATGATGACAGCAACAACAATAATAGAAACGACGATGATGATGATAATGAAACCAATAATGGTAATGATGAAAAGAAAGTCCATAGCCTGAGTGTGTTGACAACAAGCTGTCAAGCCCTGGAGGGTCTGCTGTGCCTGAGGTCTGGTCAAGATGCTGTCTATGTCTGGTGTGCACATCACACCGCGCATGCTTTGTATACTACAAATTCTCCAGGACATCTTTCTGGATCCAGCAACTCAGGGAACACGCGAAATCAGGTGGGCAGACTTGTCCACTGTTGGGTCAGTTTGAGAAAGCATCTTGTGAGCAAAGCTTCTGATGCTTGAAGTGTGCACAGGCTGACGGCAAGTCTTTCTGGGCTGAGGTGTATCAAGATTGACTGACTGTGCGATGCCTCGCTTCCTTCCAACCCCTTTATGCCTGGGAGATCTACCTTGACAGTGAGCTCCTTGACCTGCTTGGTCTTGTCTGCCAACCAGGTTTCCCTACGGGCTTTCTCCGCTGCAGTCCATGCTTCTTTCTGCTTCTTCAGCTCCACCACCCACCCCTCCTTCAGGGACTCCACCCCTGCTGCATGTTTTGCCTCAGCTGCCTGCAAAGTCCTGACCGCAATGATCAGTAGTGCTTGTTTTATGCCTGGATTGGCATGATACTCACTTTCAGGAGCAGCCAAACAGTGAGCAAACATGTGACTCTGACAAGAGAGGTATGTCGCAAATCATTGATCTGGGTTGTGTGCCTGATGTGGATGCTTTTGCATCATACATGCTTTCAGGTGCAGCCAACAGTGAGTAAACTTGCAGCTCTGACAAGACAGGTATGTGCTGCAGATCAGTGATCTGGGTTGTGTGCCTGATGTGTAGTGGCTTTGCATGGTACAATACTCTTCATGGTAAGCAATTTTGAGCGCAACAATGAGCAAACATCCAGCTTTAGCAAGACAGATATGCTGCACCCTACTGATCCGAGTTGGCATTGCATGCTACCGGACGGGGCGTATCAGATTCTGATGCAGCAAGTAAACGTTGACTGCAAGCAGGGGAAGGCTGGGGTGCGTGCAGTTAACCTTCATGTCTTTGCCCAACTGCATGCACTTGGCTGACAGCTTGTCCTTGTCAGCCAGCAGCCTATCAATGAACGCCAGGTGGCGTGCCATGTCCCCTTCCAATCTCTTCTTCTGCTCATCTAGCTCACACTGCAGTATGGACGCATCGTTAAGTTCATACTGACAAAACTGCCAGGAAGCACAAAGATGTAAAGACTATGCCTTTTGGCAATGATGATAGGAGCTTCTGTAGGCAGCAGTGCAGAGCTGCAGGATTGCCAGCCTGTGAATAGCAACCCCAAAGCATACTGAACACTGAAAACCATGCAGGTTGGTTGATTCTACAGGTTTACATCAGGTTGACTCATATTCTCATACTAGTTGAACCCCAACATCGCAGGTGATGGTAGACAAGCCAACGTGCTTTGGCATAGACATGACAGGTGCCTAGGTCCTGGACCTGCTGCTCAGCTTGGGCTTGCTTGAGTGCAGCGTCTCTGTGCAAGGCAGCTGCCTCAAGGTCAGCCTGGAGGGATGCAATCTGCTGATCGCGCGCCTGCACATCGGCCAGCAGCTGGTGCATGCGCTGCTTGACGCCCTCATACACAGTCTTGGCCAGCAGTGAAGCTTTGTCAGCACCAGGTGGCTCTGCTGACCCTGCAAGCCAGAGTGGTGTTGTGATGCTGCGCAGATATCATACATGAGAGCCTTTACCATAATGCAGCCCGACAAAACCAAAGTTCAGGCTTCATCAGAGAACATGCAGATAGGTAATGCTGGTGAAACTATTGCTGACGCATGCATTGTTTAATATGCACCAGCTGAACCTGATGACAGAGCCTAGCATCAGTAATAATGACAATGATAATGATAATGATAATGATAATGGTAACGGTAACGGTAACGGTAATGATAATGGTAATGATAATGAAAATGATAAAAACAAAAACAAACGCTTTCCCATGATGAGATAGGTACGTGCAGGACAGGTCTTGTCTCTTTATCATTGACCTAGCACCTTCCAGGCTGGGATCACACGCTTCTGCTCACCACGGTGACACATTACTTCACGCAGTCATGCAACAAATGCCACAGCACAAGCGCCACTTGCCAGGTTCCAGTCAGACATGTGATGTGGTGCAATCTCACCTGCAGATGCTGTATCTGCAGCATCCCTGGCTGATCCAGTATCTGCAAGTTCAGCTCGTGTGCCTGGCATTTGCTCAACACTCCTGCTTGGCATTGCTCTGTTTGCATTTGTGGCTGCCACCAGCTTGCTGTCCAATACTGGCTTGCCAGCTGGCAGCCCTCCTGAAGAAGGGCCGTGCCGGTCAACATGTGCCCTAAGATCTTGGTACTGCCCTTGTAATTGCTGCGTCCGCTGCTGTCTGGGCTGAGTGAGAGAAGAAGCCTGTGAGCAGCTGTCCCTGGGGGATGCTTGTGAGGGCTGCGACACATGGCCCTGGCAGCAGGGCTGTTGGGCATGGCCCTGAACCCAGATTGGT
>JAABUO010008762.1_pt1 | contig 11387 bp, 9 predicted proteins | sample 5559291 | NCBI WGS metagenome assembly JAABUO01 (sample SAMN10711878, study PRJNA513372) | rock metagenome | isolation source: Antarctica rocks | place: Antarctica: Victoria Land, Finger Mt sud | reverse complement strand
CAGGTGGCCACGCGGGCGCGCATCGTGCGCGCGGCGGGGGCGGGGCACTCCATCGTAGGGACGGCGGACGACCTGGGGCTGAACCGGGATACCGTACGGCTGTGGCGCGACCGCTGGGCGGCGCTGCGGGACATCCCGCTGGCCGAACTGGATGTGGCGGGGCGGCTGGCCGACGCGCCGCGGCCGGGGGCACCGGCGCGGATCACGGCGGACCACGTCTGCCAGGTCGTGGCCCTCGCCTGCAAGGCTCCGGCCACGTCGGGGCGGCCGATCAGCCAGTGGACCAACCAGGAACTCGCCGACGAACTCATACACAGGGGCATTGTGGACACCATCTCGCCGCGGCACGCGGCGCGGTTGGTAAAAAGGGGGACCTCAAGCCCCACCTGGTGCGCTAGTGGCTGACGCCGAGCGACGATCCGGCCTTCGACGACAAGGGACGCGCCATCTGCACGCTCTATCAAGAAGCGCCGGAGCGGGCGACGCGGGGGGAGCGGATCATGAGCACCGACGAGCTGACCGGGGTGCAGGCCCTAGAGCCCACGCAGCTCGACCTGCCGACCGCGCCAGGCCTAGTGCGCCGCCGCGAATACGAGTACGTCCGCCACGGCACGCAGTCCTTCATCCTCAACCGCGCTGTCGTCAGCGGGCAGGTCGTGGCCCCCTCGGCCGGCCCGACGCGCACCGAGGCCGACTTCGCCGCGCACATCCGACGCACCCTGGACACCGACCCTGCCGCGCCGGCCTGGCACTGCGTGGTCGACAACCTGAACACACACCAGTCCGAGACGCTGGTCCGTCTGGTCGCGGAGCGGTGCGGGACCACGGAGGACCTGGGCGTCAAAGAGACGTGCGGCATCCTCCAGAGCATGCGCAGCCGCGCCGCCTTCCTGGCCGACCCCACTCATCGCATCGTCTTCCACTATACCCCCGTCCATGCCTCCTGGATGAACCAGATCGAGATCTGGCTGAGCATCCTGGCCCGCACGCTCCTCACATGGGGCATCTTCACCTCCACCGACGACCTGACGCAACAGGTGCTCGCCTTCATCGCCTATTACAACCGCACTACGGCCAAGCCCTTCACGTGGACCTATCAGGGCAAGGCCCTTGCCGCCTAACGCCGACCTATTTAAGCCAACGTGTACTAGCTAGTGCAGGATCAGGGCAGTTACTTCGACGTGACGCGCGCGGCACCCCCCTCAACCAGCCGCAGCCGGCCCGTGACGCGCCATCCGGGGTCCCGTGTGCGGGAAGGCGGTCGCACGCTGCCGCCACGTCAAACAAACCTCCCGGAGACAACACTAGTCGGGGTGAGAGGACTCGAACCTCCGACCTCAGCGTCCCAAACGCCGCGCGCTACCAACTGCGCCACACCCCGTTATACCCGATGACACGGCGTCGCTCCATGCCCCGTCGCGCCCCGTCGCATCCTCAACTATAGTCAGCCCCGGGCAGAAGGTCAAGACACGGGGCGCCGGGACGCCGGGCGCCGGAGCAGGGCCATAGTCATTTAGCGCGACGGGGCGCGCGCGGCCGCCTCGCTCCCGCTCCGCGCGCGGGCGACCAGACGCCCACGAGCACGGGCGAGCGCGATGCCAAGCAGGAGCAGCGCGAGCGCCGCGATGGCGAGCCCGGCCAGCGGGCTCAGGCCATACCGCCCCAACGCTTGCCACCACCAGTAATCTCGTCCGTCGATGGCCAGGCGCTGCCTGAGCGACGCGCCCGTGGGGTGACGCCACGGGTAGGACACAATCATACCCGCCGCCACCCGCGGATCAACGACCCGCGCGGCATCGTAGGCGAGCAGCCAGCCCTGCCCGAGCAACGGCGTATCCCGCGCGACCCAGAGGGCCTGCTGCTCGCGCGCGTCCAAGAACCCCGTCTGCAGGAAGCGCTCGCCATCGACCGCGACGCCGAGCGCCTGCACGGCGATGGAGAGTGCGACGAGGGCCACGGCGGCGCGGCGCGCGATGGCCGACGGCGCCGCGCGCGCGAACGCCAGGGGCAGCAGGAGCAGCGGGAGCAGCGGGAGCAGGTAGCGCGGCCCCCAGCAGTGCCCGCCCCACCACACGGGGTAGGTCCCGAAGACGACCAGCGTCGGCAGGATCACGCCCAGGGCCAACAGTCCCTCGGCGCGCCGGCGGCGCAGCAACAGGGGCCACAGGGCCAGCGCCAGGAACACGAGCGGGCAGTACCACAGTAGCCCCTTACCGGAGCTGACGAGCAGGCCCTGCAGGCCGTGGAGCAACGGCGCGTGGAACGGCAGATCGTCGGTCGAGCGGTAGCCGGTGTCGGTCAGGCGTCCGTAACGCGCCACGTTGTAGGCGGCGGCCGCCGCCAGCCCGACGCCGACCATCCCGCCCCACGCCGCGAACCGCGGCAAGGCGCGCCCTTTCGGCCCGGCGTAGCGCGCGACGTAGAGGGCGTAGAGGCCGAGCGCGGGGAGCGCGAAGAGGATGGTGAGCTTGGTCAGTATGCCCAGCGCGACGAACAGGCCCGCCAGCAGGTACGATGCCGTCCCCGGGCGCGCCCGCGCGCGCGCCAGGAACAGCACGGCGCCGGTGAGGGCGAGCGCCGAGAGCGGCTCGCTGAAATCGGTCTTGGCGTAGGGCCAGTAGGGGCTGGCCAGGCCGAGGAGCAGCGCGGAGAGGACCGCCCCGCGCCGTCCCGCCCCGAGCTCGCAGGCCAGGAGGAAGAACAGCAGCACGGCCAGCGCGGTGACCACGGAGTTCGTGAGCAGCGTGGTCGCCATCGCCACCCCATGCCCCAGCGGATGCTCCAGGCCCTTACCGACGACGTACAGGGGTATCTCGGCGAGGCTTTGGGCGATGCCGTACTTCGAATAGAAGCCGCCGCCCACGCCCGGCATACCGTGGTGGTGCGGGAGCAAAGCCAGCGTGCGGTGGTCGACGATGCGCGCGGCCGTGTCGTACATCACGCCACCGTCGAACGACACGAGGCGTCCGGCCGACGTCAGCGCGTAGACGACCCCGAGGGACAGCGCCAGCAACAGGCCCGTCGCCCGCGTAGATGGGGCCGGGTCACCGCCCTCCCCCCGGCGCGGCGTGGCGCCCGCCCACGGCGCGGGCCGCGCCATCGGCTCTACTTTATCTTTATCTTTATCTGTCGCCATCGGTGCTCCGACGCCGCTCCGGCGGCGCCTCGGGGAGGGATAGCGCGGCCAGCCGTAGCGCCTGTCGCAGGTCGTCCGGGCCTATCTTGCCGCCTTCGCCGACCTCGGGCGTCAGGAAGATGGCGCCGGGCGGGGGAGCGCCTGAGTCCGCGTCATCCTGCGTCGCGGGCGCGACGCCGGCGACGCGCGGCGCATCGTCGAGCGACGGGGCCGCGACGATCTGGTCCGGCGCGATCGCCACCACGCCTTCCCGTTCCCGCACGCCATCCTCCCACGCGATCGTCACGCGCCGCCCACGCTCCAGCGCCTCGCCGGGCGCGCCGAGGGCGCCAGCGCGGCAAAAGACAACCAGCGCGCCCGGCTCCAGCCGCACCCCGACGACGCGGTCAGACATGTTGCATCATATCTCTATCTCATCCCAAGCGCAGCAGCAGCGCCTCGAGGGCGAGCTGGGGCGTCACGTTGCGCTCGACAGCCCCGATCGTAGTTTCGATCTCGCGCAAGCCGCGCACGATCCTGGCCTGCCCTCGCCTGGAGGCCTGGCGCTCCAATTCGCCCTGCCGATCCACGTGCACCGGGGCGCCGCCCGCCCCCGATGACACGATCAGCAGGTCGCGCCACCACCCCAGCATATCCTCCAGCGCCCGCAACGCGTGCGTGCGCTTATCCAGGAAGCTCCCGCCCTTGCACACCTCGCCGGCCAGCAGCAACCGCGCGCCCAGGGCACCCTCGGAGAGGGCGACGGCGTGGCCGACCTCCTCCTCGCGGCGCGCCACCAGCTCGGGTTCGGCGAGCGCCGCGACGGCCCAGCCCGGACGGCCATTGGCCAACGCGGCCAGTCGTTCCGCCGTCCCCGCCGCGGCGCCGGACAGCGCGCGCAGGCCCGCGGCCAACACCGCCGGGGCGACGGGTTGCAGGGGCAGCACGCGGCAGCGCGACACGACCGTGATGGGGACCGTCTCGGTGTTCGACGCGGTCAGCACGATCACAGCTTGTGGAGGGGGCTCCTCGATCGTCTTCAGCAGCACGTTGGAGCTCGCGTCGACGTTGCCCCAGCTGTCGGCGTCTGGGAACAGATAGACCTTGAAGCGCCCCTGATAGGGGCGCCAGTCGACGGAGCCACGCACCGCGCGCACCTCCTTCACCCCCAGCCGCTGCTCCTCGGTCCCCTCGGTGACGATGAAATCGGGGTGCGCCTCGCGCGCGGTCATGCGGCAACTGGCGCAGACGCGGCAGGGGCGCTCGGCCGGAGGGGCCTGGCAGTTGAGCGCCGCCGCCAGCGCGCGCGCCAACGCCCGCTTGCCCACCCGCTCGGGCCCGGTGATCAAATAGGCGTGGGCCGGCGCCTCGTCGCGCGCCGCCCGCGCCAGCGCGCGCGCGGCCCGCTCGTGCCCGATGATGCCCCATCCTGTCGGGACCGCTGTCGGGGCCGCCGTCGGGGCCGCCGTCGGGGCCGCCGTCGGGGCCGCCGTCGGGGCCGCCGTCGGGGCCGCCGTCGGGGCCATGTCCTCCACGGCCGCCATCACGCCTGCGACGTCTCGATCTGCAGTCATGCTTTACAGGATAAACAAAAACAGGCTATGGTATACTACACCTCGGTTCAGTACACCTTACGACGTGGCCAAATACGTGCGCGTCGCGCGGTTACTTTCGCACCCGCGAGGGTTGTCTTCTCGCCGCATAGGGTGCCTTTTACCGATGACCGCCGCGCCCTCGTGTCTGCACGAAGGAGCGGTGGCCGACTTTTGACGAAAGGAAGTGCGACGATGAGCAACTTGTTGGATCTGGTCAAGCAGAGACAGATGCGCGACGACATCCCGGACATGCGGCCGGGCGACACGGTGCGCGTACATGCCCGCATCATCGAGGGCAACAAAGAGCGCATCCAGGTCTACGAGGGGGTGATCATTGGCATACGCCGCGCGCAGAACGCCTCCACCGTGACCGTGCGGCGCATCTCGCACAACAGCATCGGGGTGGAGCGCACGTTCCTGATCCACTCCCCGCGCATCGACCGCTACGAGGTCGTGCGGCGCGGGCGCGTGCGCCGCGCCAAGCTCTACTATCTGCGTGAGCGCCAGGGCAAGTCCGCGCGCATCAAGGAGCGCAAGCCGGCTCCGCGCGCGACCGGCATCGCCAAGGAGGGCATCCCTGGCTCCGTGCCGACCCCCGCCGCCGCGGTAGCGGCCGCGACGATCGCCGAGCCCAATCTCGAAACGGCGGCCACGCCGAACTACACAGAGTTGGTGACGGCGACCGAGGACCTGACGCCGGCCCCGGCCGTGGCCGTGTCGCAGGAATAGCGCGGCGCCTGTCCTGTGCCACGACCGGGCGAGGCGCTGTCTGGTCGTGGCACAGGGTTCCATTAGCCTGACCCGGAGAAGCATGGCTGCGACGACTGGGCGCCGGTTTAGCGGCGCTCCCAAGCGCGATGAGAACAGTTCTAGGCCAGTCGCCGATGCTATCGTCGCCATTGGACGTGACGCGGCGCAGGCCGCGGGTCCGTCGCTGGCCTTCGAGCGGGCGTGCTGGGCGCAAGGGGCTATTTACGTCGCGGGCGTCGACGAGGTGGGTCGCGGCGCCTGGGCTGGCCCGGTCGTCGCCGCGGCGGTGATCCTGCCCCCTAACCCCGCCGTCGCGTCGGCCCTCGCCGGTGTCGACGACTCCAAAAAACTCTTGCCGCGCGAGCGCGAGCGGCTGGCCGCGCTCATCCTGAAGCACGCCGTGGCGGCCGCCGTCGGCCAGGCCCCACCGGGCGACGTCGATCGGTGCGGGCTACTCCCCGCCACGGCCCGCGCCATGGAGCGCGCGCTGGCCCTCCTGCCCCACGACCCCGACCACCTACTGCTCGACGGGCTACCTCTGCGCGCGCTGGCGCGGCGGCACACCGCCATCGTGCGTGGCGACGCCTTGTGCCTCTCCATCGCCGCCGCCTCGATCGTGGCCAAGGTGGCGCGGGACCGGCTCATGGGCGAACTCGACGGCCTCCATCCAGGCTACGCCTTCGCCGCCCACAAAGGCTACGGCGCCCCCGCCCACGTGGCGGCGCTCCACCAGTTGGGGCCGTCGCCCGCGCACCGCCTCTCCTACGCCCCCGTCGCCGCCATCGCCGCGCAGTCGTGGGCGTGACGTCCGCCGGGCCTGACGGCCTGGCGCGTCGTCGCATCCTGTCGATCGACGGCGGCGGCATCCGCGGCATCATCCCGCTCTGCGCGCTGGCGGCTCTGGAGCGGACGACGGGCCGGCCGGCGCGCGAGACCTTCTCGTTCGTCGCCGGCACCTCCACGGGCGCGCTCATCGCCGCCGCGGTCGCGGCCGGCATCCCCGCGCGACAGGTCCTCGACCTCTACGTCACCCGCGCGCGCGGGCTGTTCGCCACGTACCCCTGGAGCCTCCCCCAGCGCGTCCTCCTGGGCTACTTGTACTCGACGCGGACGTTGCACGACCTCATCACCGACGAGCTCGGCGCGGCCCGCGGCTGGACGCTGAACGACGCCCCGATCGACCTGCTGATCACGGCCAAGCGGGTCGCCGACGGTATGCCCTGGTACTTCGTGCGCGACAACCCTCGCAACGCGCGGCGGACCGGGCGCCTCGCCCTGGCCGACTGCGCGACGGCCTCGGCGGCCGCCCCGACCTACTTCCAGCCCTGGACGGTCCCCGAGGACACGGCGACCCTGCCGCGCGGCGCGGAGCCCGTCGGCACGCTCGTCGACGGGAGCGTGGGCGTCGCCGGCAACCCGGCCTACCAGGCCTGCGTGGAAGCGTTCGACTACGCGGAGGGCTACGTCCCCGCGCGCGCCACCCTGGTCTCGCTCGGCACGGGTCGCTACGCGCCGAGGGGTACGCCGGCGTGGATCGGCTCCTGGCTACGATGGGTGCTGGACGAGTTGCTGCGCTCGCCTGGCGAGCAACAGACGGAACTCGTGCGACGGCACTACCCGGAGCTCGCCTTCTACCGCATCGACCCGCAGTTGCGGCGCGACATCGCGCTGGACGACACAGGCGGCATCGACGAGCTGCGCCGCATCGGTGAAGACCTGGCGGCGCATATCGATTGGGATGCGATCCTCGCAGGGGCCGGTTCCACCTTCGCGGTCACGGACCGCAACACGCTGTGGCAAGCGTATAGTAAGAGCGTGTAGCGCACGGCGCGCGCCTACCAGGAGCGCCGGCGGACCATCCGGCCCCGTGCCGGGAGCGCGGGGCGTATAGCGATACGCCCCTACATCGACCGGCAAATGTTGGGGGACGCGAACAGTGCAGGCAGATAGGGCGGAGGACGACGCGGAGGACGACGCGGAGGTCATCGTGGTGGGCAGCGGCCCCGCCGGCGCGGCGACGGCGATCCACCTGGCGCGGCGGGGCCGGCGCGTCTTGTTGCTCGAGGGGCGCGACTTCGCGCGCCCGCGCCCGGCCGACCTGCGTAGTGGCGAGGCGCTCTCGCCCGGTGCCCAGCGCGAGATCGCCGCGCTCGGCCTGCCCGACGACGGCTGGCGGCTCGACCCTTTCGACGTGCTGCACAACCACTGGCCCAACGGCCGGGTCACGCGCGACCCGCTGCCGCACGGGCTCGCCTTCTGGCAGACCGATCGCGGCCGGCTCGACCGCGCCCTCTTCGCCCTCGCGCGCGCCGAGGGCGTCGACGCGCGGGACGGCTGTCGCGTGTGCGACCTGCTGCGCGATGGCGCGGGCGCGGCCCGCGGCGTCGTGACCAAGGCCGGTCCCGCGTCCGAGGCGCGGACATGGCGCGCCCCGCTCGTGGTCGACGCCGGCGGTCGGCGCTCGGTGATCCTGGCCCGCCTTGGCCTGAAGCGCCCCGAAGAGGAGTTCCGACGGGTCGCGCTGGTGCTGTTCTTCGCGGACATGCCCGATTGCCGGCCGGGGATTTGGGAGCAGTATTTCTTCGGCGGCCACAACACGACGCTGCGCGGGTCGCGCATGCGCCCCGGGCTCTACCGCTACTCGCTCGAGACCGACCTCTCCTATCGCAGCCTCGTCGCCGCCCGCCTCGGCGCGCTATCCCCGCGCGATATGGCGCTCGCCATGCTCGCGGAGCTGCGGCCCGCTCTGCGCGAGCGCCTCGCCGGCGCGCCGGCGCTGCCGTACTCCGTCGCCTACGCGCCCGTGGGCTACCGCGTGCCCGAGATCGCGCGCGACGGCCTCGTCTTGGTCGGCGACGCCGCCGGCTACCTTGACCCCTCGACCGGCCGAGGCATCGAGCTTGCTTTGCGCACGGCGCGGCTCGCCGCCGACGCGATCGACCGCTCCCTCGCGGCGCGCGACTACCGCGCCGCGTCGTTCGCGCCCTACCTGGCGGGACGCCGCCGCGAGCTCGACGGCGCGGTGCGCGCGCTGCGCCTCTACCTGCGCCTCTCGCGTCAGAGACCGCTGCTCGACCTGTTCAGTTACGCGCGCCCCGCGCGCGCCCTGGCGACGCGCGCGCTCGTCGCGCCGCCGTTCCGGGACTCGTGAAAAGCCGGCAGGCGCGCGATCCCCGGACAATCAGCCGCGGCCGGTCGGCCCTTGACGCCGGAAGAGAGCGCGCGGCCCATCGTGTGACGTGCTACGATGGATACGTGACGCCGCTCTGCCGATGAATATGGTATAGCCTATCGTTCCTACCCTACATAGCCTATCTGGCCACGTAGCGGAACCCGCCGTTCGACGATCACGAGGACTCGCAGCAGCATGGAAACAGGCCCGCCCCCATCCTTCGGACACCTCCTCAGGCGCTATCGCATGGTCGCCGGCCTCTCACAGCCGGCGCTGGCCGAGCAAGCGGGGCTTAGCGCGCACGGCATCAGCGACCTCGAGCGCGGTATCAATCGCGCGCCACGCGCGGACACCCTGGAGCAACTGGCCGCTGCCCTGAGTCTCTCGGAGTCCGAGCGCGCCACGCTCCAAAACGCCGTACAGCGCCGGCGGCAGCCCCGAAGTGAGAACTCCTTGGCCGTCCCCAAGCAAGCCGTCCCCAAGCAAGCCGCCCCCGCGCAGGCCGTTCCCGCGCAGGCCGTTCCCGCGCAGGCCGTCCTGCCGCTGCCGCCGACCCCTCTGGTGGGGCGTGCGGCCGACATCGCCGCGGTGGCGGCGACGCTGCGCGACGGGACGCGCCTGCTCACGCTGACAGGACCCGGCGGCGTCGGCAAGACCCGCCTGGCATTGGAAGTGGCCGCGTGGCTACGGGACGAGCGTGCCGCCGGCGACGTCACCTTCGTCCCCCTGGCCGCCATCACCGACCCGGACTTTGTCCCCGTGGCGATAGCCCGGACGCTGAGCCTGTCCGAGCGCGACGACCGTCCGTTGCGAGACATCCTGACCGCGCGCCTATCCGGCAGGGACGCGCTGCTGCTGCTCGACAACATGGAGCAGGTGATCGCGGCGGCCCCCCTGGTCGCCGATCTCCTGGCGTCGTGCCCCGGCCTGCGCGTCCTCGTCACCAGCCGGGCGCCCCTGCGGGTGCGCGGCGAAAAGGTCTACACCGTGCCGCCGCTCGTCCTGCCGGAGAGTGGCGGGGCGCACGACGCGACGACGATCGCGGGCTCCGCGGCGATCCAGCTTTTCCTGGCCCGCGCGCGCGACGTTTCGCCGGGCTTCGCGCTCACCGACGCGAACGCGCCGCTCATCACGCGCATCTGCGCGCGCCTGGACGGACTGCCCCTGGCCATCGAGCTCGCCGCCGCTCGCCTCACCGTGCTCGCGCCGGCGGACCTGCTGGCCCGGCTAGAGTCGGGCCTGCGCGTGCTGGCCGGCGGGGCACGCGACCTGCCGGCGCGTCAGCGCACGCTGCGCGACACGATCGCCTGGAGCTATGCGCTCCTCGACGCGCCCGCGCAGGCCCTGTTCCTGCGCCTGGCCGTCTTCGCCGGCGGCTGCACCCTCCGCGCGGTCGAGGACCTGTGCGACGCGGGCAATACCCCCGACATGGACGATGCCCCTGACGAAACCGCGGACACTGTGGCGGAGCCCGACGACGTGCTCGACGCGCTGGGCGCGCTCGTCGACAACAGCCTGTTGCGGCGCGAGGAGAGCGCGGACGGACCGCGCTTCGCGATGCTCGAAACCGTGCGCGAGTACGCGCTGGAGCGGCTGCGCGGGTACGGGGCGGGGGCGCTGGAGGCGCAGCGCGAGCAGCACGCCGCCTACTTCCTCGCTCTCGCCGAGGCCTCGGCGCCCGACCGGCCGGATGCCGCGCTAAGTCTGCAGCGCGAGCAGGATAACCTGCGCGCGGCCCTGACCTGGTCCCTAGAGAGCGGGCGCGCGAAGACGGCGCTGCGCCTCGCCGGGGCATTGCGCTGGTTCTGGTTGGTGCGCGGCCACCTCGGCGAGGGGCGCCGCTGGTTGGCGCGCGCCCTGGCAGCGGCCGACGCTCGCGGGCTCGGCGGCGACCCGGTCGCCACGGGGCTGAACCACGCGGCCGTGCTGGCCGCGGCCGCGGGCGCGTACGGCGAGGCCACCGTCCTGTTCGAGCGCAGCCTGGCCATCCGGCGAGAGCTGGGCGACGAGCGCGGTAGCGCCGCCGCGCTCAACAATCTAGGTGGTGTGGCAATGCACCAGCACGAGTACGAGCGCGCAATCGACCTTTTCACTGGGGCCCTCGTCATTAGCCGCGCCCTCGATGACATACACGGTAGCGCCCGCGTGCTTGGCAACCTTGGCGAATTGGCCCGTCTGCGTGGCGATGGCGCGCGCGCGGCCGATTGGGCCACGGAAAGTTTCGCACTCTACGAACGGATAGGCAACACGTCGGGCGCTGCGCAAGCGTTGCACACGCTGGGAGGAGCGGCGCTACTGAACGGCAGCATCGATGGGGCCGCGGCCGCGTACGGCGATGCCCTGGCGCGCAGCTGGCGGCTGGGCAACGTCGTCGAAGCGGTCAACGGTCTGGAGGGTCTGGCGGTGGTCGCGACACGGCGCGGGCGGTACGATCACGCGGCGTTGCTCTTCGGCGCGGCGGCCGTGGTGCGCGAGACCAGCGAGGCGCCCGTCGCGCCGGCCGATCGCGCCGCCAACGAACAGGCGCTGACCGCCGTCCGGGCCGGATTGAGCGCGGAGTCGTTCGCCGCGGCGAGAATGGCCGGGCGCGAGACATCCCTGGCGCAAGTCATCGCCACGGCGATGGACGAGGTCACACGCATGACCGACGTGGAGCAAGCGTGCGCTATCGCCAAACGAATCGCGACAAAAGGTCGGAAAACAGGCTAGCAAAGGTGGGGCAGCCCTTCGAGGGGGGCCAGAACAGGGCATTGAA
>JAABUO010008761.1_pt1 | contig 11387 bp, 9 predicted proteins | sample 5559291 | NCBI WGS metagenome assembly JAABUO01 (sample SAMN10711878, study PRJNA513372) | rock metagenome | isolation source: Antarctica rocks | place: Antarctica: Victoria Land, Finger Mt sud | reverse complement strand
CGCACCGACGTCATCCACGCCATGATCCGCACCCGCACCCCCTACCGGCCGCCGTCACCCAACCCGACCGCCGTCGAGGCTGCGGCAGCTTGACTCCGACATAGAGACACTCAAGTTCGAAGAACCTTCAACGCTGCGCGGCCGCTGAGTCTTTTGAGGCGTGCATTCACTTTCCTGACCGACCACCTGAACGGGCGCATGCTTGGGGGGTGGAGGGTGATGTAGTGCGAATGCGTGCATTGGTTCGTCGGGACGCGCTGCGGGAGTACGCGGCTGGGTCGTTGTGGGTGTTGCCGACCGCGGCGGCGCTGGTCGCGCTGATCGCAGGTGCTGTCTTGTCCGGGGTCCGGATCGACCCGCACTCCGCGCTGGCGCCGTTAGCGTTCCAGGGGACCGCTGATGACGCCCGCACCTTGCTGATCACCATCGCCAGCACCGTGGTGACGGTGATAGCGCTGGTGTTGGGGCTGACGGTGGTTGCCCTGCAATTGTCCTCCACCCAGTTCTCGCCCCGGTTGCTGCGTAACTTCTTGCGGGACCGGCCGACTCAGCGGGTGCTCAGCGTCTATCTGGCGACGTTCGCGTACAGCGCCGCCGGTCTGTACACAGTGGGTGTCTCGTCGGGGAACCGGACCGAGCAGTTCCCCAGGCTCGCCGTGACCGGCGCGATCCTGTTGCTTTTCGCCACCTTGGGGATGGTCGTCTACTTCGCCAACCACCTGGCGCACTCGATCCAGATCGACGCGATCACCGGGCTGGTGCAGGCCGGGACCCTGGCTGTGGTGCGGACAAAGCCCGGCACCGTGGAGGACCCCACTCCGACGCCACCGGCCTGGGCGGTCACGGTAAGTGCTACTCGCTCCGGCTATGTCGAGACCGTGCACCCTAAGCGCCTGTTGCCGCTGGCGGCCCGGCACCGGGTGCAGGTGCTGCTGCGCCCGCAAGTCGGTGAACACCTCGTCGCCGGCACCACTGTGGCCTGGCTCTGGGCGCCCTCGCCGCAGGACCGGGCACCAGATCCCGCCGCCTTCGCCGAGGCGGTCGCCGACGCGGTCAGGGTCGGGTTCGAGCGGACCCTTGAGCAGGACGCCGCGTTCGGTATCCGCCAGCTCGTCGACGTCGCCTGCAAAGCACTGTCGCCGGCGGTCAACGACCCCTACACCGCGGTGCAGGCTGTCGATCACCTCTCGGTGATCTTCTGCGCCCTGGCTGCCCGCCCGCTCGGCGACGACGTCGCCCGCGACGAGGCCGGCCACGCGGTCGTGACCGTCCCCGGACGAAGGTTCGGGGACTACCTGGGCAATATGTGCGGATTGATCCGGCGCTACGGCGCCCCGGAGCCCACCGTCGCAGTTGCACTGTTGCGGTTGCTGACGGACTGCCTGAGCTTCATCGGGCAGGACGCAACCCGGGCGGCCGACATCGAGCAGCAAGCCGACCTGATCCTGGCCGACGCCGAACGGGCAGTCGAGCAGCCTGCGGACCTGCGGCAGGTCCGCGCTGCCGCAGCCCTGCTCGGCCAGCGCCGCAACTGACCGCCGGTCCCGCCCAGGCACGCTGCCCACGCACGGCTGCGCTGGCCACGGCGAGCGAGAAAGCCCTGTCTGCGAACAGATGCCGCGACGCAGCTTCCTGAACGTTCACCAGTCGCGCTGCGCCAGATGCCGGGCGTTCACCGGTCGGTGGCGTGGTCCAGGAAGACCGCTTCGGCGGAGTCGGCGTCCTGCTCGGGATCGACCAGGACCAGATGCCCCGGAGCGCCCCGAGAGCCGCGCCCGTGCCGTAGTGCATGAGGTGGTTGACGACCGGTGGCTGCGCGCCGGGTGCGGGCTGGCGGCCCAGCAGGGTGAGCAGGGTCCGGGCAGGGATGTAGGAATCTGGCCGGTTCGTCAGGCGCTGCTCCAGCTTCTCCGCGACAGTCATGACGACGACCCCGCCGAGCCCGGCAGCGGCACCCTTGGCAGCAGCTGACCTCAGCACGGACGTTGGCTTACCCACTCGTTGCCGTTGCCTCCCCCGGGCACTCACACGCCACCCCTCGACCGCTTCCCCACAAGCGCACGACTGCCCGCAGGAGCCCGCCATGGCCGACCAGTACGCCGTCACCGACCCGACCTCGCAGTTCCCGACCGACCTCCCGGCCGAGCAGATCGAGCACCCGGGCTTGACCAGCGACATGGACAACCAGCCAGACCACGGCGAGCAGAGCTACCGCGCAGCGACCGGCTGGCCGGCAAGCGCGCGCTGATCACGGGGGGTGACTCCGGGATCGGCCGGGCCGTTGCGGTCGCGTTCGCACGGGAGGGCGCCGACGTGATGATCGTGCACCTGCCCGAGGAGAAGGAAGACGGCCAGCAGACCGTCCGGCTCGTCGAGCAGGCCGGCCGCAAGGGCGTCGCGGCGGCGGGAGACCTGCGCGAGGAGCAGTTCTGCCGCAGCGTCGTCGAGCAGGCGGTGGCCGAGCTCGGCGGTCTCGACGTGCTGGTGAACAACGCGGCCTACCAGATGGCACAGGGCGGCATCGCCGACATCACCACCGCCCAGCTCGAACGGGTCTTCGCCACCACGTGTACGCGATGTTCTGGCTCTGCCAGGCCGCACTGCCCCACCTTGCGCCGGGCGCGAGCATCATCAACACCTCCTCGGTCGAGGCCTATCAGCCCAAGCCCGCCCTCATGGACTACGCAGCCAGCAAGGCCGCGATCGTCAACGTCACCAAATCTCTGGCCACCGAACTGGCGGAGAAGGGCATCCGGGTCAACACGGTCGCGCCCGGGCCCATCTGGACCCCGCTGATCCCCGCCACGATGCCACCCGAGGAGGTCGAGCAGTTCAGCAGCCAGACCCCGCTCGGCCGTGCCGGTCAGCCCGCCGAGCTCGCCCCCGCTACGTCTTCCTGGCCTCGCAGGAATCGAGCTTCATCAACGGGGAGCGCATCGGCGTCACAGGAGGCAAGCCGCTACCGTAACGCTGACACGCTGTGACCCTGCCCCCGCGCGGCACCGGTTTCGGCCGGTGCCGGTGTAGGGGACGGCGAGGCAGGGACAGTTGACCCAAAGCCGGGGCCGGTCGAGCGGGCACCACCTGACGCCTGCCCGGGCGGGTGCGGTGCTGGGATCGACTCCGGCGGCGGCGGGACTGGATGCGAAATGCCCTTGCACGCTGGGACGACAGGACTTCTCTAAGGTCCGATCCCGCCGGCGCGAAGGGCATCTCGCGGATGCGACTCTCTCACATGCGGCTGGTGGGGTGCGCTAGCTTCAATGACCCGAATCTCGTGTCCGCGTCTGGGCTGGTGCCGATGGTGGCGCTGGCCGAGCATGCGGGGTTGCGCAGGTTGGCCGATGTGCAGCTCAGCGTCCCGACGGACAGGGGCGCCAACGCCGGGTCGAAGGTCGCCGCGCTGGTCGCGGGGATGGTGGCGGGCGCGGACAGCATCGATGACATGGCGCTGTTGCGCCACGGCGGGATGCGCCGACTCTTCGATGGCTGCTATGCCCCCTCGACCCTCGGGCAGTTTCTGCGGGCGTTCCGGTTCGGCCACGTCCGGCAGCTGGACGCGGTCGCGTCCCGGTTCTTGTCCGGGCTCGGCGAACGAACCTCGCTGACCGCCGGGATCGGCGACTATGCACTGGTCGACGTGGACGACACGATCGTCGAGGTGCACGGCTATGCCAAGCAGGGCTCGGGTTACGGCTACTCGGGTGTGCGGGGGCTAAATGCGCTGCTCGCCTCGGTCAGCACCAGCACGGCGGCGCCGGTGATCGTGGCGCAGCGGCTCCGCAAAGGTTGCTGTGGGTCGGGGCGCGGCGCCGCCCGGCTCGTCACCGACACCCTGGCCACCTTGCGCCGACTCCGGCTGCACGAGCCGGAAAGGTCGCAGCCGCCGCAGACGTTGCTGCGGGCCGACTCCGCGTTCTACGGCTCGGCTGTGGTGTCGGCGGCGCTTCGGGCCGGTGCGGACGTGTCGATCACCGTGCGGCTCGACCCGAAGGTCAAGGCCGCGATCGCCAGCATCGCCGACAATGCCTGGACTGGGATGTATCCCGACGCGGTGTTGGATGAGACGGCCGAGGCTTGGATCTTTCGGGCCGAGGTCGTCGAGATCGGGTTCACTGCCTTCGGCAGCCGCAACAAGGCCGAGCAGGTGCCCGGCTGGCTGGTCGTGCGCCGCATCCCTGACCTGGGTGGGTCGTGTGGCCATGGAGGACTCCTCACCCATTCAGGTACCTGACTCTGCCACTGGGCCAACGGGCCTGCCAGGCGACGACCGGATGCCCATCGCACGCCTAGACGTCGTCCCGGCGGTGGCCCTGGGTCCCACGAAGGGGCCAAGCCGCGGGCGACGCACGTCCGCATCCTCCGCAAGGGCTCCTCCGGCCGGCGGCATCCCCCGGCCGCCGGCCCGGCGGGTTTACCCCACGTACCGGCACGCGGTCGGCAAGTGCCACGGCGTCCGGCGGACTCCACCGACCGAGCACCAGTGCCAGATGCCAGGGCGGTCCGAGGCGGCGAAGTCGCCCCAGGGCTCCCTCGCTACCGTCCGCGGGGCTGGCTGAGCTCAAGGGGTGGGGTTGGGCGCGGGGATGGTGGGCAACTTCTCAGGCATGGCCGACGCCACCATCGCGGTCCTCGACGTCGATGGGACGCTCATCGACTCCAACTACCAGCACGCGCTCGCCTGGTACAGGGCGCTGCGCTCGGTCGGTGAGACCTACCCGGTGTGGCGGCTGCACCGGCTAGTCGGCATGGGCGGGGACCAGCTGATCACCGCCCTTGGGGGTGAGGATCTGGAGCGCCGGGTGGGAGACCAGGCGCGCGAGCAGCGGGACAAGGAGGTCGACGCGCTGCTGGAGGAGATGGCGCCGCTGCCCGGTGCCCGCGACCTGCTCGTGGCGATCAAGGAGCGCGGCCACCGGCTGGTGCTCGCCAGCTCCGGGCGACAGCGTCACGTCGACGCGTTGTTAGACAAGTTGGACGCCCGTGACCTAGCCGACGACTGGACCACCAGTGACGATGTCAAGTCCTCCAAACCGGCCCCGGACCTGCTGCAGGTGGCGCTGATGAAGCTGGGCGCGCCGCCCGACGCGTCGAGCGTGATGATCGGCGACTCGGTGTGGGACGTGGAGGCGGCGAAGAAGGCCGGGATGCCGGTGATCCTCGTCCGCTCCGGCGGCTTCGGGGACGACGAGCTCCAGGAGGCCGGCGCGATCGCGATCTACGACACTCCCGGTGACCTTGCGGAGGCCCTGGACGACACCCCGCTCGCCTGACGCCCCTAGCGCCGCGGACCCTCAACCGGATCCGGCCGAATCCGGTTGCGCGGCTAGAGCGTGCACCGCCCCATCCCGAGGAGCACCGCAACTGATGACAGCGAACGAAACGGACCCCGTCACGGGGACCAGGAGCACGCGCCCCGAGGCTCCGGCCGAGGCGGCCAGCGACGCGCCCACCGGCAACCCAGGCCAGCCGCACCCGACGCTGCCCGAGGGGATGGGCGAGCTCGACCAGCGCGCGATCGACACCGTGCGGGTGCTGGCCATGGATGCGGTGCAGAAGGTGGGCAACGGGCACCCCGGTACCGCGATGAGCCTGGCGCCCGTCGCCTACCTGCTTTTCCAGAGGTGGCTGCGGCACGACCCGAGCGACCCGCAGTGGACCGGGCGTGACCGTTTCGTCCTGTCGATGGGGCACTCGAGCCTTACCCTCTACATCCAGCTCTTCTTCTCCGGCTACGGCTTGGAGCTCTCCGACCTGGAGGCGCTGCGCACCTGGGGCTCGCTGACCCCAGGCCACCCCGAGGTCAACCACACCCCGGGCGTGGAGACGACGACCGGCCCGCTGGGCCAGGGCGTGGGCAACGCCGTCGGCATGGCGATGGCCGCCCGCCGGGAGCGCGGCATGCTCGACCCCGACGCGCCCGAGGGCGAGAGCGTCTTCGACCACACCATCTGGGCGTTTGCCTCCGACGGCGACCTGGAGGAGGGGATCAGCGGCGAGGCATCGTCGCTGGCCGGCACGCAGGAGCTGGGCAACCTCATCCTGGTCTACGACGCCAACCGGATCTCGATCGAGGACGACACCGACATCGCCTTCACCGAGGACGTCGGCAAGCGCTACGAGGCCTACAGCTGGCACGTCCAGCACGTGCACGACGGCGAGGACCTGGCCGGGGTTAATCGCGCGCTGGCCGCCGCCAAGGCCGAGACCGGCCGCCCGTCGATGATCGTGCTGCGGACGATCATCGGCTGGCCCTCGCCGAACAAGCAGAACACCGGCGCGGCGCACGGCTCCGCCCTCGGCGAGGACGAGGTCCGCGCCACCAAGGTGATCCTCGGCTTCGACCCGGACACGACCTTCGACGTCGCCCCGGAGGTCCTCGAGCACGCGCGCAGGGTCGGCGAGCGCGGCGAGCAGGCACACGCGCAGTGGCAGCACCGCTTCGACGCATGGCGGGCCGAGAACCCCGGCGGCGCCGCGCTGCTCGAGCGGATGTCCACCCGCACCCTGCCCGAGGGCTGGGCCGACAAGCTGCCCACCTGGGACGCCGACCCCAAGGGTGTGGCCACCCGCAAGGCCTCCGGCGAGGTCCTGGCTGCCATCTACCCGGTGCTGCCCGAGCTGTGGGGCGGGTCGGCCGACCTGGCGGAGAGCAACAACACCGCCGTCAAGGGCGAGGCGTCGTTCCTGCCCGTCGACCGCCAGACCAAGATGTGGAGCGGCGGTCCCTACGGGCGCACGCTGCACCTCGGCGTCCGCGAGCACGCCATGGGCGCGATCATGAACGGCATCGCGCTGCACGGCGGCACCCGCGTCTACGGCGGGACGTTCCTCACCTTCTCCGACTACATGCGCGGCGCCGTCCGGCTGGCCGCCATCATGCAGCTGCCGGTCACCTACGTGTGGACGCACGACTCCATCGGCCTGGGCGAGGACGGCCCCACCCACCAGCCGGTCGAGCACTACGCGGCCCTGCGGGCCATCCCCGGCCTGGACTTCGTGCGCCCGGCCGACGCCAACGAGACCGTGGTCGCGTGGCGCACGATCCTCGAGCACAACGACCGCCCCGCCGGGCTCGCGCTCTCCCGGCAGAACCTGCCCGTCTTGGACCGCACGCAGTTCGCGTCGGCCGAGGGCACGGCCCGCGGCGGCTACGTGCTGGTCGAGGCTTCCGGCGGCAGCCCGCAGGTCATCCTCATGGGCACCGGCTCGGAGGTGCAGATCGCCGTCGCCGCCCGCGAGGCGCTGGAGGCCGACGGCGTCGCGACCCGGGTCGTGTCAGTGCCGTGCTGGGAGTGGTTCGCTGCCCAGGACCGCGCCTACCGCGCGCAGGTGTTGCCCCCCGCCGTGCGCGCCCGGGTCAGCGTGGAGGCCGGCGTGTCCATGGGCTGGCGCGCGTTCGTCGGCGACGCCGGCCGGATCGTCGGGCTGGACCACTACGGCGCCAGCGCCGCCTACACAGTGCTCTACGAGCAGTTCGGCCTCACCGCCGACGCCGTGATCGCCGCTGCCCGGGAGAGCATCGAGGCGGCCGCCTCGGGCGCGTCCGCCCCGCTCGGCCCCGACAGCGCCGGGGTCCTGCACAACCCCACCGGCGACCGCTGACCCGGGTCACCGGCATTCCACCCAGCCGAAAGGGCATGTACGCCGACCACGGCAACCCCGGCACGCCGATCCAGAAGACAGCTACCTTGCCGCGCTGACGGACGGGTTGGTCGACGCTGTCCTTGACAAGGTCGAGCGACAGCGGCTGCACGTGCCCAGCAGCGATCGGCAGGTCCAACAGCCGTGAGAAGAAGTCCCCGGAGCTCCTGAGCGCTGCCGCACTGGGCCCTCGGCGGTGCCGGCCCTGCCACCGCCCCTGCTCCGAGGGCCGCGAGCTCCCGCTGTCCACCTTTCCGGCCGTGGGCGGCGACCGCGCGTGCCGCCCAGGTGGTGCAGCTCCGCCCAGGCTGGTTCACGGTGAAGCGGCAGGCTCAGCCAAGATGGAAGGCCCCGTCAGAAGGCCAACAGAGGAGGTCCCATGCAGAAGGAGCGAGCGGTCCTGCCCTGCGAACCGCCTGAGGTGTTGGGTGACGGTGACCTCCGGCTCCGGTCGCTCACCGGCGACGACTGGACGCTCGAGCACCAGATGTCCCGGGTCCCGGACATCGTCGAATGGACCACGCTGCGCCCCGACCTCTCCGTCGAGCAGGCCAAGGAACGAGTCGGAGGAGCAGCACAGTGGCGTCGCGACGCCGCAGGGGCCGTCTACGTGATTGAGCGAGACGGCCACGTCGTCGGGACCGCGGGGCTGACCGCACGCGACGACGGCCAGATCGAGCTCTTCTACGGCCTGCTCCCGCAGGGACGCGGCCGTGGCAGTGCCAGCAAGGCCGCACGCCTCCTCGCCGACTGGGCGGACCACGCCGGTCTCGGTCGCGTCATTCTCACGACTTACCCTGGCAACGCCGCTAGTCAGAAAACAGCCACCCGAGCTGGCTTCCAGCACGTCGGCAGCGAGCATCGCACCGTCAAGGACAACGTCGTTGAACTGCTCGTGTGGGCTCGGCCGACCACGTCAGTGCCTCCCTCCTCGACTGCTGATCCCGCATGACGGATGCAGGGCTCACCAGACGACGGGTCCAGGGCACGCGCACCCGGGGTCGTCGCCTGCCGACGCGGCGACGCAGCCAGTGAGGCCCTGCCGTGGTGATCCCCATCCGCTACGAGGCGACCGCCGGCAACTCCTTCGGGGGTGCTGCTCCACGAAGGGCCACCGTCCCGGCAGCCGGCCTGCCCGCAAGGTGCTGATCCGCACCGACGGCGCGGGCCCCCCACGCACGGACGGGGTCGGGTCGGGGTCAGGTCGGGTCGGCGATGGGAGCGGGTTACTGAGGTGACGACGTCCGGCGGCTGTCACCACTCGAGCACGACCACATCAACCTGCTCGGCCGCTACCAATTCCGCGGCGCCGACCTCGCCGACCGGCAACTCAGACCCCTGCCTGACCCCACCGCACCCAACATCTGACCGGTCCCGAACTCGTCCTTTAAGAGAGGAACACGCAAGCGCATCCGGCGTGAGGCCTGGGCGGGCCGTGGACGGCCGATCGCGGGTGTCGTGGGGGTCATATGGAAGCAGGGTGAACGCGTCGGTGTGGGCGGGGCGCACGACGTGGAAGTCGCGGGTGTTCAGTGTGGCGATGGTGGTGATGCCGCGCGTTTCGGCCGTGGTGACAGGCTGGCGTCGACGAGGCCGAGTCCCATGTCGGCGTAGGCCTCGATCAAGTCGATGCACCGCTGGTAGGCGCTCAGGGTCAGGTCGACGATGTGGAGCTCGCCGCTGGTGACCAGGCGCAGGAAGCGGACCTCGGCGGCCGGGCCGAGCCGGGACTCGATCAGCCAGCCGGTCTCGGGGACGACGGGGGCGGCCACGACGAGTTCGCCGCGGTGGGCCCGCAGCAGCTGCGCGCACGCAGCGTGCCGGGTTTCGTCGGTGTCCGCGGCCGACACGAACACGCCGGTGTCGACCAGCACGACCATCAGGTCATGCGCTCTCGGCGGCCTTGAGGTGCTCGGCGAGCTCGGCCCGGGCCCGGTGGATGTCGAACGGCTCGCGGTGCCCGGAGGAACCGCTGCCGATGAACGCGTCCAGCGCGAAGTTGTCGGGGCCGGTGCTGGCGAGGCGTTTGCCGAGCAGTTCGGCGGTCAACTCCTCGACGCTGATCCCCCGACGGGCCGATTCGGTGGTCAGCCGCGCGGCCAGCTCTTCGGGCAGGTGCACGGCGATCGACACGGGACCAGCGTAGAACGCTTGGCTGACATTTCCGTCCTGCCGAGCGGCGGTTGTGGACGCCGAGGGTCGGTCCGGCCTGTGCTACCGGCTGCCATCTCGTGGCCATGGTCGATCATCACCGGTCGTCGGGGGGGCCCAGCTCGGCAGCGCGACACTGCTGCAGCTACCGCGAGAACGGCCAACGCCAGCGCCGGCGCTGCTCGTCCGGTCGCGGTGTGGCGACCGGTTCGGTCATCGGGCATTCTGCGCGGGGCCGGGACTGCTGGCCATCCCACGGCTCCGACGTCAAGGACCGCGGAAGCGCCGCAGGCCTCTCCTCCGGCGGACGGCGGTCCAGCTCGAGCGCGGTACGCGCGATCGCGATCAGCGCCGAGGGCGGGACGTCCTCGATCGCCATTCCGCGCACGCAGCCGATGCGCACCGTGCCGGAGGTTGTCCCGAAGTCCGTGGAACTTCGGTAGCGGCCCATTGATCATCTAGGCGGCTTGGACGGTCTCATTGTGCTGGTCGGCGCCGACAGTTTCGGCGGTGACTCGCTCGAGTTCGGCGGCGAGCTTGGCCAGGTGCAGGTGGCCGTTGACCCGGCGGAACTGCCCGCCGGCCTCGACCATGCCGGCAGCGCACCACCTCAGCGCCATCTGCCCGTCCCGCCAGTGCTTGACGTTGCGGGCGTGGTTGCGGCAGATCCCGATCATCGACTCGATCGCGTTCGTCGAGCGCAGCGTGCGGGCCAGGGTCGGCGGCACCCCCAGTCGCAGCACGGTCAGTGTCTCCTCCAGCCCCTCGCGCAGGCTGGCGGCGCCACCCGGCCGGGTCTTGTCCAGCTCGCCGGCCAGCGCCAGCAGCGCAGCTTTGGCCCCGAGCTCGGAGCCGGCGCCGTAGGCGGCGCGCATCCGGCTCTCGACCACCTGCCGCAGCTTGTCGGGCAGCTTGTCCCGCACGTTGCGGATCTTGTGGAGCTGGCAGCGGGCGATGACCGCCCGGTCGAACACCTCCCGCACCCCTGCCGCGAGCGCCTTGGACCCGTCCAGCACCGCCAGCACCGGGCGGGTGGTGTCCAACCCCCGCTCGCGCAGCCCGACGAGCAGCTCGCGGACCAGGGTGGTGTTCTCCGTCGACCCCTCCACCAGCGCCAGCGGATGCTTCACGCCGTCGGTGTCGATGCCCAGCGCGACGATGCACAAGTGGTCGGCGAAGTGCACCCCGTCGACCATCAGCGCGACCAGCTCCAACCCTGACAGGTCCGCGGCCATCAGCTGCTCCAGTGCGGTCTGGGTCGCCGCGACGAACCGGCGCGACACCGCCGACTTCGACGTCGACCTCGCCGTCTGCTCCACCTGCATGCCGACCGGTTCCAGGCCGGCCGGGTAGCGCCGGGTCGACAGACCGGCGAGCATCTTCTCCATCGCCAGGCGGCCCAGCAGCTCGGTCGAGGAGAACAGGTCATAGGCCGGGACCGGCAGCTCACCGGAACCGTCAGCAGCCCGCACCCGCGGGCGCACCACCGGGACCCGGCGGCCGCCCAAGGTCACCGACCCTGCCCCGGACCCGTGCCGCACCGCCGTCCGACCCTTGTCGTGGCGACCCCGGGGTCCGGCCAGCGCCTCGAC
>JAABUO010008760.1_pt1 | contig 11388 bp, 7 predicted proteins | sample 5559291 | NCBI WGS metagenome assembly JAABUO01 (sample SAMN10711878, study PRJNA513372) | rock metagenome | isolation source: Antarctica rocks | place: Antarctica: Victoria Land, Finger Mt sud | reverse complement strand
GAGAGGCGGGATGTCGCGTTGAGGTTGCTGTGGGAGGGGGCGTTAGTGTTGGTGTGGGATGTAGTGGAAGGGGGGGAGGGAAGAGGAACAGAGGGGACGAACGTGGCTTTTACGCGGAGGGTGAGGGCTTCTTCGCGCTGTTGGAGTTCGCGGTCTTTTTTGGATAGTTCTTCCCCCTTGGCTGTTAGACGGCGCGCTTCGGATTCGAGGGATACGACGCGCGAGTTCATTTTGTCGTAGAGGTTGTCGAAGTCGAGGAATTTGCGCTTGATGTCTGCGGGGATGGTTGGGGGGTACGGGGGTGGCATTGTATGTTGCGCTTGGTTTGGTTTGGATGGGGATTCGGAGATGGTGGGAATGTTGGGGAGGAATTGGAGAGGAGTGAGGTGGGTTGGTAACTTGGATGGGATGGAGTGATTACATCATAGGTAGCTATGTTCGTGGAGGAGCTGTAGAACAAGAGCAGGTTCCAAGGTTTCACATCGATAAGGGTGAGGCAGGGCTTATCTGCACGTGATGACATTGCGAAGAACAGGGTCACCCGATATCGGCTGTGGCTGGGGCAGGACCTAAACCCTGTGAGTCGCATTCGGTTATCTACGGATGTACTATTTGAAGATATTTGATCCATAACTGTGAAATCGTCCAGCCTTACGTCGATACTGATCCACAGTGACGATCGATCTCGGTATCTGACAATGGCAGAACCACAGCCGCCCAAAGTTCCTTTCGGCCACTCTATGCGCAAGGCGCACTTCAACTTCGCTCCATCCTATACACCACTCAATCACGGATCATTCGGGACTTACCCTACTGCTGTGCAGACCAGACTTCGCCACTGTCAAGACCTTGCAGAAGCAAGACCAGATCCCTTCATCCGCTGGGATATCGCTCAAGCACTCGACTCCTCTCGAGCTGCTTTGGCATCGTTCCTGAATGTTCCAGCCTCGGAAGTTGTGCTTGTCCAAAACGCCACTACAGGCGTTAATACTGTTTTGCGAAGTTTAAGATTTGAAAAAGGGGATGTCATGATTCACTTGTCTACCCTGTACGGAGCTTGTGAGAAAACGTTGTTATACATTTGCGAAACCACCGAAGCAGAGAGTTTGTCAGTTGAAGTGCATTATCCATGTAAAGATGAACGAGTGATAGATGCTTTTAAGTCTGCCATAAAAGACGTGAATAAGCAGCCCGGGAAGAAGGTCCGCCTAGCTATTTTTGACACCATAACCTCTCTGCCTGGAGTCCGAGTACCGTGGGAGGAGTTGTGCAAAATCTGTCGAGAAGAGGGCGTACTGAGTTTGGTAGATGGGGCTCATGGTATTGGCAGCATCAAATTAAACTTGAAGGGAGTGGATCCAGACTTCTTCGTCAGTAATTGCCACAAGTGAGTTTTTCTTTAACCATGATACATAGCTCTCCGAGTTGAAATGGTTTGATTCCGTCGACAAGAGCTGATCAATCAACCTGAAGATGGCTGTATGTACCGAGGGGCTGCGCGGTCTTCTATGTACCAGGGAGGAATCAAAACTTGATCAGAACTTCACTGCCTACATCTCACGCATTTGTTCCAACTCTTGGAAAGACAGCCATATTCAACCCACTGCCACAAGGTAACAGAACTCGATTTGTGGAATTATTCCAGTGGGTTGCCACCATTGATGCAAGTCCATATCTCTGCATCGAAGAAGCGTTGAAATTTAGACGAGAGGTATGCGGAGGCGAAGAAAATATTATGGGCTACTGCGACCAAGTGGCGCTAGAAGGAGGAAGAAAGGCAGCAGATATATTGGGAACAGAGATGATGGAGGATACTATGACAAGACAAGGTCATTTTGTTAATGTGAGATTGCCCTTGAAGAAGGGAGATGGTGTCGGGGAAATCAAGGAAGGGGATGCACTCATCTTCTTGGAATGGTTTGCGCACAGGCTAGTTGCGGATTTCGACACTTTCATGGCGCCATACTTACATGCAGGAAGCTTCTGGGTGCGTATTTCTGGCCAGATATACATTGAAGAACAGGATATTGAGTGGGGTGCGAAAGTGTTGAATGAGCTATCTAGAAGAGCTCAAATGGCGGAGTATCTACAGATGAAGGCGCAGCTTTGAAGGATCTCGGACGCGGTCGGACCATTTCAGGCTGCTTCGAACAACTCCCCCATTCTTTTGATGAAAATGGCACTATTTTGTACCTAGGCAGAAGTGGTTTTCTTTTCGTGCTGGTTGAGTCATGAATCTAGCCGAGTCACCCATCTTGGCAATAATTCCGAGCATCTGAGCTTGCCAGCCCAGTAGCATTGGATTTTCGACAGAGAAACAGAGATTGCGGTCTTAGATTTCCACAAACTGGCGGCATATGCAAGCTGCAACTTGTGCATCGACCGTTCTTAGACATTGCACCCTACTTATAACAGTGCTTCGTGATTCGGTATTGTGTGTATATGTCAAGCCATGAACAGAGACCAAGGGTGACACCCATGGTAGTGACTTGTCCTTGCATGATGGACAAAATCTCGAGATCTGTGAATGCGCTGAGTCATCATCCACTTATTTCCTGAGCGTGAATGAAGTTATGACTTATGAAACCCTTCAATACTCCGGATATAAAGGTAGAGGAGAATTCTCAGTTAGTCATCCTTAGGTTCAGCAAGACAAGGGTTAGGTAACTTCGGTTTGCCGCTTCGACATCACACTAAGAGCTAGGCGTCCATGTTCTTCCATAGGCTCCAGCTACACCAATTCTCAGCGTGGCAATGTAGGTTGCCGTGAGGCTAGGTCTTCTCCTCTTACTTACAGCTGTTGCTAAGGCGTATTCCTAGAATATAGTCACCATGTTCATAGGAACCTGATCTCTCGAGCCGGGAGACTTGCCCTTGGTTCTTGTACAACGAAATAAGCGTGAGCGTCATCTCCGATGACAGCAAGACCTCCTAGACCCGCCAAATTGAAAACGCACGTTTCGGCTCTAGCTGGCTGGAAGACATCATCTGGCTCTAGCCGCGACAACACAACGATAGCAACTCCCTCTGAAACTCCTCCCCAATTACCCGAATCCAGAGGTGCAAGCCTTCCAAACCTAGAAAACCCTGAGAGTGCCAATATGGATGAGACCAAAGCCGCTGCTTCCAGCTTGAGGGAAGATTCAAAACCCGAGAATTCCTCAACCCAGAAGGAGACCAAAACCCACGACTCTGGAGAAGCTAAAGGGAAAAAGAATCCATGTCGGAAGCACTCGAAAGGTCCTAAGAAAGCGAAGAAGCGCTCTAAAACCAAGGTAGAAGAGTCTAGTACCGGCTCCAGCTCGTCTTCCAGCAGCTCCAGCTACAGCTCTAGCTCTAGTGAGTCCGAAGAATCCACAGAAGCTGAGTCTTCGGAGGAAGAGGAAGACACAGAGACCACAAAGAGGAGGAAGAGCAAGGCAAAGAAGGCAAAAAAGCTGAAGGAGCTGAAAGGAAAGAAAAAGGCCAAATCAAGGAAACACAAGGAGCCCAGTGACAAGAAGGATGACTCGGAAGGCAGTGACGAGTCTAGCTCAGAGGGAGGGGAGAAGAGGAGGAAGTTAAAGTCGAAGAAAAAGAAGGCCAAGAAGCACCGAAAGGAAGTGGCGTCTTCGGACAGCGAAGAGGAGGAAGAGGTTGCTGCTATATCCCGAGCTCAGGCTCAACTAGCTTTGAAGCTAAGGGGCTATCGTAGAGTGAACAGAGGCGGCTCAGGCTCGCTGAATGACAAGGCACTGAAAAAAATCTCGAAGTCGAAAGGCAAGAAAAAGAAGAGGTAAGTTTCGTTGAATCGCATGCACACTCGCCAGCAAGCTTTTCATCGGTGCGGCAATGCTGACGATGCATCTGCAGGGGCTCAAAAGTGGATTTTGTCCGGGTTGATCAACTATGGGACAGCTCGATACACAACTACAAGCTTACTGAGACTGCCGAAGATGCTGATGCGGATGAGTATGATCAGTATGTTTTCACGGTTCGAAGGAAATTTGATTGGGAAAACAAGTACACAGAGACGGTAGTGGATATCAAGAGTAAGGCACTAAAGGAAGTGTTGACCCACGTCATGGGGGCTGTTAAAGGAGTTTCCTTCGCCGAGGAGACGCCAATCGTAGACCCAAATATGCTTTTCCTTTACCTCGAGGAATTACGCACCCATATGAAGGAACTCAAGACTCAGAGTAACTCTGAGAAGAAGAAGAAAGCGAAAAAGGCTGCTCAGCTCAAGGCCGGTCATGTCAAGGTGCTCATTAAGTACCTTGATAAGGATTATGCCGAGACGAAGAAGACTCTCTATCCGCTGCTAGAATCCAACACCATCACGTTCGACCTCTTGTGGGCTTTATTCAAGAGCAACGAAATCGCTTACTGTCCGACATACTCAAACCCTGATGAGCCCCGAGCCTTTAAGATAGAGTATGCTACGAAGGAATCTTCGTTCATGAAAGGCACATGGTACGGCATCGAAGGCCGCTATCTGGAATATGACGGCAAAACCTTCGGGATGGGAACCATGGAAGTCGAAGTCGAGCAATTCAAAGGCCCTCGTAAAATAACTAGTCTTGCCTGCTACCCACTCAAATACCATAAGGACTCCGCAGTCCTCAAACAACAGCTAATTGACCGAGGGAAGAAATTCGTTGGCCTAAAGGGCATGAACTATCGCTTCCACAAGGGCATGGCCTTCTATAAGAAAAAACGCCAGATCATCAAAGTCAACATAAACGGCCGCGTCATGGTTGATCCTGCGATTCATCGTCGCATAAATCCTAACTATCCTATCTCAACGGTGAAACCCAAAGACCCTGATATCATCGAAGAAGATGACAGTGACGACGATAGCTGCCGCTGCTGTGGGAGCTCTGAAGAGGAGGGCCAGCAAAAACCCACAGACCAGCTCGAGGACGCTGACAAGCCAAAAACGAAGATGAAGCTCGTCATGGATGACAACGAAAGACCCCAAATCGTCGAGGTCGAACTGGACGAACACGGCAACGAAATCCAAAAGGAAGATATCGACCAACTTCCAGGCCAAGATGGCGTCGCAGAACGCCAATTCGACGACGAGGAACTGCTGATTGCCAGCCCCGTTGTATTGGGCTTCGCCTTCAGCGAAAAACTATGGCTCGAATTCACCGTCAGCGGCATCAACGACATCGATTGGAACGAAGGCGCATTCAACTCGCTCGTGCTACCCAACAATCAAAAATCTATCGTCAAAGCCCTCGTCGAGTCCCACACTTTCCAAGCAAGCCGCAACATAGACGACGTCATTCAAGGCAAAGGGCGCGGTCTTGTCGCAGTCCTGCACGGGCCACCTGGCACCGGGAAAACACTCACCGCAGAAGGCATTGCTGAGCTTCTCAAATGCCCACTCTACATGGTCAGCGCCGGTGAACTCGGCACCAACCCCCGCGAACTCGAGGCCGAACTCAACAAAATCCTCGATATTGCGCACTCCTGGGGTGCGGTCCTGCTGCTTGACGAAGCGGACGTGTTCCTCGAAAAACGCACAATCCAGGACATCCACCGCAACGCCCTCGTGAGCATCTTCCTGCGCCTGCTCGAGTACTTTCAGGGGATTCTCTTCCTGACGACCAACCGCGTCGAGACTTTCGATGATGCATTCCAGTCGAGGATTCACGTCGCGCTACGTTATGGCGACTTGACCACGAAGGCTAAGCGTAGCGTTTGGAAAATGTTTCTTGATAAGGTGAAGGCGAAGGATGGATTGGAGACGATCGATTTCAAGGAGTCAGATTATGATAAGCTTGCTAGGCATAATCTGAATGGGCGCCAGGTATTTCCCCACTCTCCTCATCCCCTTCCATCTCACTTTTCACCCCAAGCCCTTGCATACACAGCCACCCCGGAAAAGCAGAAGACTAAAATGGTTGCAATTCAAATAGATCAAAAACGCCGTCCGCACCGCCCAAGCCCTCGCTGTAAACTCCAGCCAACCACTGAGCATGGAACATATTGCCAAAGTGCTCGAGGTAGCTGAGACGTTTGAAAAGGATCTGAAAGGTGGGACGGGGTATGAAGGTATGTTTGATGTGCTAGCATACCCTCCTCTAATTCAGTGTTACGGGGGTGGATGGTTTAAGAAGTATGATTGCATATATGCTAACACTAACCTCGGCGTAGATGCCATGAGAAGCTATACCTAAACCCCCCCACCTACCTCAACAACGGCATCCTTGCCACAGCGCCAATCACCCTATCCAGTAGGCCTTGGTGTCCAGGCAACGAAGTCAAGCAAGATCTCCAGCAACCCACTCAACCCCACAAAAGACGATTCCCCTATATTCCTATTCCCGAAGCCCACGGCTGGCGCAAACAAAACCATAGGAGAAGCGCACATAAAATACCCACATCACCTAGGCGTCGGCGGCTGGCGCTCATCTCTGCATACTCGAGCGCGCCACTGCATTCATTTGCTTTTTATTGGAACCAAATGTCTAGCCAGCAGCTTAAGTATCCAGCACCAGCAGAAGTGTGAAGCAAAAGGAAGTATTCAAGCAAAGGGAAACGGTCAATTCATGGGATGCATGGGATGATGGTTGGGAAGCGCCGAAGGACATGCCTTTTTTTTAAGATTTCATAATTCAAAAGCACACATACATACCAATACAATATAAATACGAGGGGCAAACAGTTGACCTCGGGCATTTTGTGCAGCAGCAGTGCTCTGTTCTTATGCTTACGTAGCTACTTGCTTTGGCTGTGCTTCGACTGTGGGTTACATGCGGATTGATATAAAGGGTATATGATGGCTTGTTTATAGGTACATGCGACGAAAAGTTGGCTCTGCTACTGATACATGTACATTTATATATGCTCTCGCTTGCTGGAAAAACGCTCACATATGCTTCTTCGTCTCTCCCACCCCGGCATCAGGGCTTCCATATCATATCAAGTCCCACGCCGTCCTACACACCTATCTACCTCTTGCCCTTCTTCTTCGCCGCCACAACCTTGAACGCGGCAGAACTCGCCTCCTCCTTCGCAGCAGCGGGTGGCCCCTTCTTCGTGACCTCGCTCCATGCCCCACTACCCTTACTCTCCCCCGCATTACTAGGCGAAGACCCAAACCCTGTCATCCCGGTGCCAGAACTGGGGCTGGGAATTTGGCCCTTGTCGGCGAGTTTACGGCGGCGGATGAATTCTTCGGCAAAGCGGCGCCCGTCGAGGGTTTGAGAGGAGGCGTAGATGGAGTCGGAGATGATGTCGAGTTCGGGGGGGAGAATGAGGAGTTGGGAGACGAAGCCGTCGACTGTGATTAGCAGGTGGGTTAGTTAGTGGGATACTTGGGGTGGGGGAGATGGTGGGGGAAAGAAATTACCAGGGATGTTGGGGTTCAGTCCCTTGCTCAAAGCAGCTTTGGCCCACTTTTGGAATTCTTCGTTTGCGTTTTGCTGCCCAGTAACGGTACTTCCTATCGTTACGCTGCGGCTGACTTGTGCTGGGGCTTTGGGTTTGGTAGCGGTAGCTGAGGGCTGAATGATCCCTGCGCTAGCGGTCCTGTTGCCAAGCGCTGGAGCAGGACCAGTAGGAGTCTTCACCTTCCCAGATGCTCCAACGGTAGTCCAAGCGTTACTTGAGCCTTGTAGGTTAGGTAAAGCGGCTTTACCTGCCAAATCAGCGTATCGTTTGCCGCCAGTTGCAGCAGCGACGCTTGATACGTTGGTTGCTGCACTGGCAGCGGCGGCAGCGGCAGCTCGGTGCTTACGTGCCTCTTCATCCTTTTGGATCTGGGCCAGGGTCTTTTTAGCGCCTGCCGTAGGTGTAGATACAATGGGTTTACCAGGAACTGGTTTGGCCCAAGCTAACGGGCCTGTAGACGGTGGTATTGCTGGTGATACACCGCTAGCCCAATTGGCTGATGATGGCAAACCGGGTGCTGGTGCGACAAGCTGAGGTTGGTGAAGACGCTCGTGCTCAGCCAAAGCTTTTCTAGCAGCCGCTGCAATCTCTTCCTGCTGAGCTGCTTTGCGGGCTTCTATGGCCTGGATCTCTTTTAGAGAAGGTCCCTTAGTAGCTTCGATGGTTTCCTTGGCCCAGGGAGCAATTGTTGCATTTGGTGTCTCTACTGATGGTGTCTGAGATGCCGATCGTGACTCTGCGGCTAATGCACCGGCCACATTCGACCTGTTTCGTTGAGCAGCTGGAGCTGGTAACGGAGAGCTTGGTTGTGGCGGTGGAAAAGGTTGCAGTAAGCCAGATTCGACTTTGGCCCAAGGCGATTGCGGCTGTCCCATCGGGGATTGCTTAGCAGCTGCTTTTTGCACCTGTTCAGTCATGGAGAGTGGTTCCAGTACTTTGTTCGAAGCCGGTGCTGCCTGTTGGGGCTGTGGATGATCAGAGCTAGGATCCTGTAACCGCTGCTGGTGCTCGATGTCTGATGCATGTTTACCAGCTTGACCAAGTTCAGCTACATGCTGTTGGTGCCTCTGCTGCTCTTCCATTTGTGATCGCAACTGATGGTATTGCTCATACCGTTCAGCTGTGACTCGATTCTCATCAGAGCCTCGCTGTAACCCTTCGTACTGCTCTTGCTCACGCTGCAATCTAGCGCGCTCTTGCAGCATGGCTTGCACATGTTGTTGGTGATTCAAGCTATCTTGTTGACTCGCATTGTAGGACAGACTCGTGAATGGAAGCTGATTTCCCCGCCCAGCGTTCATCCGTTCCATGAAGCCGGGCAATTCATCTTCCCGCACTGAGCCTAATGCGTCAGGGCCAACCCCCAAAGGGCCGAGATTAGACCCTGCATTACGGGAAAGAGGATCGAAGAAACCCGGAACCGTTGCTGGGGGCTGAATTGGACCTTGAGCAGGAGATGCCTGATATCCAGTAGGGGATGTAATGCTTCCGTAGCTTGGCTGGCTCTGCAAACTGTGAGCACTCGAATGGTGGTGGAGCTGCTGGCCGTGGATGCTGTGTGTGCCGCCTTGCATATGCTGCATTTGCTTGAGCATGACTTGCTGCTGCGCTAGGTGTTCTTTCTGTCTTGCCATTAGGTATTGCTCTTCTTGCTTGCGTCTCTCAAGTGCATTCTGCTGCTCGGCCGTGAGAGTGGTACCAAAGCTCGGAAAGCTACTGGCGAAGGGAGGTTGCGCCGAGCTAGATTGTGCTGCAGATGGTGTTGTTGCCGGCATAGAACCTGACACTGGAGCGTTGCTACTTGGCATAGCACCGGCAGAACCATGAGGTATGCCAATCTGAGGAACTAAAAACGGCTCACGAGAATTCCCAATACGTCGTATCAATTGCGCTAAAGGCTCATAATCGGCGTCTTCGAGCTTCTTGACCTGCAGTTCCGGAGAAAAGAAGCCTGCCTTATACCAATCATGCATCTCTAGCCCTGACCATGGCCCCTGGGTGTTACCTTGGGGGTCTCTGTAAATCCATCGCATGCGATCTGGCATTACCATTTGACGCTGTTGCGTTGCAGGCATCTGACTGGCGTCGGCTCCTAAGTGACTTTGATCTGGTGTTCGACCAAAGTATGAGTTGCCTGCAGTAGATGCAAGTGATGGCGCCCCAATTGCAGAAGAGAAAGGGGTCTGAGATGACATAGATGCTACTTGGTTAGGTGTCATTTGACCAATCTCATCCAGGCCGAAAGTAGAGTTCGCTCCTGGCGTGCCCCGACTCCGAATATCAAGGTTCCCAATAATGTCGTCTAACATCCCGCGCCCGAGACGTGAAAAGCTCTCTGCATCCCGCATGCCCAGGCCCATGCCAGGTGCACTGCTTGCGGGAGGGTGTCTCTGATAAGATTCGGTACCATCATTGTGTCCTTGCTCTTGCCTAAATTCTGCTCGCATCTGCTCTTGCATAGCGTGTGGGAACAGTGAACCCATCTTACTTCCACGGCCTATTGCACCCAAATTTCCGGAAGGACCACCGGTACTAAAAAATCCTGAAGTGTTTTGGCCACCCTGACTAGGGGAATTGAGATCACCCAATGGACTGAAGATAGAATCGGTAAAACCCGTGGAGAATCCCGGCATTGCTTTACTCGGGGTTCCCACCGCGCCAGGCGCTGCTGACCACGCAGCTTGAGTACCAAGTCCTCCTAAACCCCCTAACGGTCCAGGGTTCGGGAAGGTTCGCTGAGCCCCCACACTCGATGTCCGACTTCGGTCGCTTGCGTTATCGAATTGTGAGTGGACAGCTCGTGGCGGGTAACCGTACTGCCCAGCACCCTGAAAGCGAGCATTTGGTAGGTCAGAGTCGTCATTGTCAAAATCTTGGGGAACTGCCCTTTCTCCTTCTGGACTTTGATATGGATTGGTATTTGTAGGGCTCATGGGTTCGTTTGGCTGAAAACCTTGGTTCGGGGCTTGTGTCGTGTTTTGTTGCGAGTAGTCACGGCGCTGCATCGTTTCACGGAAGGGGGGTAAATCGGAAGACATTCCCAGGGATGAGAAACCGATGTCGTCGTAGGACGCCTGGCGGTCTGGTGCTCGAAATCGAGATGGCTGTGGGCGAGGCGGACTAGCATCGTCACCACCTAAAGCTGCACTGCCTATAGGGAAATCTTCTTCATGTCGTCTTGAGGCCAGTTCCACAGATGGCTGAGCCGACCGGCTGATTTCCCAGTCTACCGAAGGCTGTTCCTTTGTAGACTCAGTCAATATTTCCAAGCTAGTCAAAGAGGCCTTTTCCTTTATTTTCGATCTTGTCTCCTCAGGCTTCTCCGTACTCATTAGATTCTTGAACCGACTTTCGCCACGGAGACTACCGAACCCGAGCTTCTTCTCTGCAGTTGCAGATTGCCCAGATGCACTGTCCAGGGAGAAATTACCAAAAGCTCCCATCGGAGAGAAACCGGCAGATTGTGTGGTTGCCGACCATGGCGAAGAAGGTCCATTAATATCAGCGCTAACTGGCCCAGTGAAAGTTCGTTTCAGATTACCAAATGGAATAGTTGAATTGGACAATGAACTGGGCTTGCTGCTATCTGTTTCTTTCTCTTCAAGACCCGGCCCAAATCCTCCTTCTCTGATATCTGTCCTTCGCCTGAGGAGGGATGGTGGAGGCGTAGATACATTTGGCTCGTCTCTGAAAAACCTACCATTTCCGGAGGGCGAGGCCAATGGATTACTCGATTGAAGGACATCGGATGAATCCCTACGCCTTGTTCCTGGACGAGAGGAAGGAGAACCTCCGGTATAATGATTTGAGGCATTTTGCGCCTGTGAGACAGAAGTCCTCCGACCAGGAACCCCATTAATCACAGCATTGTCCTTATTAGTATTCTGTGACGGCGGTTTGAGGGGAGAATTGACAGAACTTGTGAACGCCTAGAGCATAATTAGCAAAACCTTGTTGCATCCAGGCTGTACTGATTCCGGATTACCTCTTTTTCGTGATCGGTCA
>JAABUO010008758.1_pt1 | contig 11391 bp, 11 predicted proteins | sample 5559291 | NCBI WGS metagenome assembly JAABUO01 (sample SAMN10711878, study PRJNA513372) | rock metagenome | isolation source: Antarctica rocks | place: Antarctica: Victoria Land, Finger Mt sud | reverse complement strand
GTGGGAGGGAGGGAGGATGGGGGAGGGGGGCCTGTGGTTGGTTCATTTTGCTTAGATGGCAGGGGCACTTGGAGGTGAAATGACATCCATAAAGCATCTCTGTGCTATAGCAAAAAGCAAAGGGGTTGCAAAATAGAGGAATAAAAGAATAAAACAAATTAACTAGTGAAGCCTATTCTCAGCTCCAACTTCGCTTCAATCTTCACCCATGCCTGCACCATTCTCTCTTTTTACCATTCTCACCTGTTCTTGAGCATTTTGAGTTTTGGCGATTGAGGGTCGGGTTGCTTGGGTCGTAGGAAGTCTACATCGAATTATTCAGAAAGGAGCACTGGACATATATCGGGATTGCTTAATATAGGCGCCGGCGAAATAAACACTACAGATCCCACCACCGCCTTGTACGACCGGAAGCCATCTTGAGTTTGAACACACTTGAGAAAGGCGACGGATGTGGAGGGTGCCAGGAGGAGAGGCAGAAATGGTGGGGAGGGGGTATAGATGTCTAGAGGTGGATGATGGTACGGTGTGGAGGTAGATATGGTGAATTGTGTAAGTAGGATCCTAACGCGCGATTCTCTTTTGCTTCATGAGGCGTTTTGAGTTGACGTGGTGGTGCGGGGTTGGGGAGGGAAAAGCGTGAAGGTTCTACGCTGTTATTCCACGTTCCACTCGGTACTCGGATATTTTTGGTGTGGCGTGGATGATGTAGGATATGAAAAACGGCGACAGGCGGAAGTGGGATGGGGATGCGGGGGTTCGGGGTAGGGTGGACTTGAGGAGAGGTTCCGGAATAGCACGCAGATCAATGATCTCCGCCGCTTAGTACTCAGGTGTTCTGTTTTATTGTACCAGGTCAGGAAAGGGGGTTGGGTGGTGGGGGAAAAGAGTGGAGGGAAAATTACAGATATACGTATGTTTTGTCTCCTGGAAGCTCGAGGTTCCAAACTCCGGATGAGTAGACGTCGAGATATGAAGGTGCTGGCCAATTGACACAACCTTGTCTTCGTTCTTCATTGTTCCGATGTTCCTTGTTGGGCATGCTTTGCAGTCGATTTTGTGAGAATGATCGTTGAATAGGCAAGGTTAGGTAAGCCAGGAAGGGTGTACCTTAGCTACCTCGGTAGGTGGCGGCTTTTTGCTTTTTCTCTTCGAGTGTTCGTAACAGAGGCGTGTGTGGTTTATCGAGGGAGCGGTACGGTAGTACCGCTTGCTGATATGTTCGAACTTGCCTCCACATTATGTACCTCGGCTTACATGCGTGATGGTACGTTTCTCGTTCAATAATACCCCAGGAAGTTGTATCTTGACCGAATAACATGGATATTTCCGCATTCGGTGTGGGTTACGTATACTCTGTGCCTATGTTGTAATCCAGGCGGAGTGTGCAGAATGGTGGGTATGATGGTTTCATGTACTGTTGGTAGCCGATTGGTATATGGGGCTCACCCTGCCTTTGGAAGGGATCAGGGATAAAACGCTCATTCTTGATCGTGGCATGATCTTGGAGGAGGGGGTGTAAGCTTTTGTTTAGGGGGGGGAAACATGTGTACGGCGCGTTACATAAAGTCTCCTCGAGCGTTGTCATCTCGTTGTTCTTGGAGGCTTATAGTGCGCCAAAGCAACAGGTGGTTCGGTCTGGGAGGCGAACAAGGCGGCCACAATGGGATTGCGGGACCCTTTAGAACCCCACACGAACTACGGGAAGATCCTTTCGGCTGATCTATGCCTGATTCTTATAGGTGGCTGAGGTCGTAATTGGCCTAATGTCGACGACAACGGTTTGCGGCTTTGATCTACTGCAGGTGAAGAGAACAAGAGAGTATCAGCAACGTTACTACTGCAGCAAGGATGGTTTGATCCTCAGAGCGCCATTGAAGACAATCCTTCTAACTCCCTGATCCGGCAGGATCCGTAAGGGGTTGCCTGGTTCTGAAAGCAATGATGGAGGAACCTTGGCATACCGGGATTAGCCTGCTTCAAGAGGTTGCAAAGCTGAGAACGTGAGTTATTTACGGGTAGACTGAGGATAGAGACCATCTCTGTCGGGCTTGACCGATAATGACAACACCTCGGGTTTTGTCGCTGGCTTCTGAATGCTCATGGGCTGAGTTCAGGCGATTTCGGGCGAGACCAATGTCGCGAACGGGGCAGCAGACACGGTAGGATCCGCAGAGGACGGTTTTGAGAAGCCGGTTCGGCTTTACCGTTTTCAGAAGATTCAATGAAAGCTAACTGGTACGAATATTAGGCTGTAGCTCCTGGAAGCTGAGGCTTCGGGCGTATGATCCTGGTGGTTGGGCTTTCTAGATACCCATGCATGAGGCCTTAAACGCTTGAGGGTAGTATCAACCGAAAGAGTTGAGAATGAAGGTAACATCCACGATGATAAACGTAGTAGTCACTCTTCATCCACGGCTCAAGTTTCAACCGTGTCAATGGGCGACAGACCAAGAGCCGAACTTCGAAGTCAAGCAGAAATGGAAAACAATAGACGGAACGGAAAGTGGGAATGGACTTAATGGATCAAAGCGTAATACAAATAGATGTTTCTAATCAAAGATATTGTCGCAGAGGCTGAAGTAAGAAGCAGAGGGACGTCAAGCCAATGGTAGGAGATATGCAAGTGTACTGATAGCGTTTCACACCACTAAAGTTATCGACGTTTTGTGGCTGGCGGTAAAATACTTGATGTACGGCTGAGTGCGTGATCGGTGGCTCGATCGGTAAGAATCCTGTCTTGAGCCGATTGGTAGGATAAAATGGTTGCATACACGAAGCTTCGTCGTGCCTGGACTTAATGTCATGAGCTGGGCCGCAGCTCAATCATGAAGATTGTAATGTTGTACACCCATGGACGCATCGACCATATTAAATATCATATTTGAAGTTATTGGCTTTTCCTGGTAACACGTAAAGCAGATGCGCGCATGAAGCACTGAGTGCTATGTCAGGTGGCAGTCAGGCAATCGATGTAGACAGTTGTCATTGGCGTCATGTCGTATGACCTCGGGTACGAGGAGTTCTTGATGGTTTTGGCCTTGCTGAATCTGAATCTGAATCCGTAGCTTTCTCGGAATTACTTTTGGGTAGCCGGATCTCGGCTGGGTGTTTCCACCCAATCACCCGGACAATTGGCCCAGTAGAGCCTTAAGGTATGGAAGGAATCCAACATATAAGAGGCTGCTGTGATTGAGCCGCGAACTTTGGTCGAAACGGAGGATAATCCGAGGATAACCCGGGCACGGCGTCAATTGCCATTCTCCTCTGCATTTCTTCCTTGCCCGAGGCACTACTAGCCGGGCCACCGAAATGACCCGGGAAGAGCATCAAAGGTCTTGCTCAGTCACCAAACAAGCCGTGACTGCCTTGGTACCTACACTGCTCGTGGACACGCCGTGCAGCCAAAAATGTGATGTGGAACATATGCAGCAGCAATCTTTCCAATTCGGAGCCAGAGCTGGGAACGGGGTCTTGATCAGCCAAAGGTGACGGCTGAATGTAGCTGCGCCCGAGTATGGATTGATAACAGGTGTCGTGTCATATTCACCATTCACCGCCCAAAAGACGTTAGAGATGTGACACAAAACTTTGCCACCAACGCCGATGCTTTGATATTCGATAGACGATGTAGTCGGTACTTTGAAGGTATGTTCCTGCTGCTCAACTTCTCTCACATAATTCCAGACGAATAAGGGATCCTACGACGTAGTAACACCTTATGCAGGGCGACAGACAGCGTGAGCTCACTGGTCATATACGTAGTAATATAAGACTTTAGGCCACGTGGCTCTTGCATCATCGCACACCGGCTAATATTAATTTGGTCTGATTGACAACCACAAGAAAGCTTTCCGATTACGATCGCGGTTTTTCTTCCCATTGGGTGATTACTGTAGTACAAGTTTACAATGATAGATTACAGCAATTGACTTTTTAGGATGTGTCGGCCTCATCCTTTTTCCCTTCTCTTTTCCAGGCTCATATGACCCGGGTATCAACAAAGTCCGGCAGGCTTCCCAGGTCGGCTTCTCAGTTCTAAGCATTCAGACTTTCCAATGAATGCCGGTTCCCGTGGCTGAACAGCGCCCTGAATGAGTTGCAATTGGAAAGCTGACAGGCTCTCCCGCTCGCACTCCTTTCACCGCCATTTGCTCTCATCTGCACTGACCAATCGCCGTCCTAATTCTATTATCTACCACGGTGCAGGCTAAGACTTGAGATTTGCAAAGGAATCAAGTTTGCTAGGACTTGGAAAAGTTCCAACACGCCGCAATGACCGCTCTTTCCTTTAGCCTATCACCGCATTTGGGACGAGTCGTCGATTCATCACTGGTTCTGCGACTCTACCATCTGGTGAGACGTCTCTTTCCCAAGTTCTCAAGGCAGTACTGTGTAACTACCCCATTTACGGGGCAAGATTTGTGATTCCCCGGAAGGACCTAAGGACATATTAACCGGCTTCCCCGGACCTCACCCCAGCCGGAACAATGACAGGTATCATTCTGGTACCTAAAACTTGGCTCTCGACATGTCCCGGCAATCCGTTCCGCTAGCCCACTAGCGTGATTTCTTACAGAACCCTAAAAGGCTAAGGTGTGGGATCTTGAACTACAATCTGCTTGACATCGCCCTGAAGGCCTGCACAGGGAGTTAGTGACCAGGGGTTACCGGTCCTCGGGTCTGGCTTTTGTACCAACAAGGTAGCAATGTTTGATCGTCACATATCATGGGATCTGATGACAGGGATACTCTCTTTGACCCAGAGCACCGGCGCAGTAAGGATTTGAAGAAATTGGGAGACAATTTGGACGGAAAGCCAGGGCGAAATAACAACAACGGAAGCTTGCCACTTCGTGCTAACCAATTAGACTAATGAAACAATACTTGAGTAAGTCAGGTAAGGTAAGGTAAGGCCTCAAAGTACAGTCAACAGGTGTTACTATCATCCTGCGAGGCTGAGCTGGAGCGTCACGACTCATCAAGCATCAGAGCCTGTAAGGTAGGTACGAGCATGGTAGGTTACTGTTACTCGGACTTTCAAGGCACCTGTCAATTGAGCACCAAACTCAAGTACCGGAAAGTCACAGTGGTATCCGCATTCTCTCATTTATAAGATGATGATTTTCCCGGTTTAGTACGCACTTTAGTCGGCAAGTGTCTTGGTAGAAGAAGACTAGATATAACGGTGCGCGGGAAGGCTTTCACTTTTATCGGTATTTTGTTGACTAGAGTACTTTATTGTCACCGTCTTTTGAAAAAGCTTTGCTATTACCTGCCTCTACAACTTAAGGTATCAACTTCCCCTTCAGCAGCCGGACCTAATGTATTCGGTTTTTACCTCTTAACACTTGCTCACCTAACTGTTGTACCTGTTTGTCTACGAGTCATCTCGCATGAGATCACAGCGGCTTGAAATCGTCTTGCGTGCATTCCGTGTTTGTCTCTGATCTGGTCCCCGTCCCGCTGGAGTGGCACAAACATCAGCCTTGCAGATCAACGTCCCCGGTTCCCAGGACTCTTATATTGAGGCAGTAGCGTCTCAAGCTGCCCCCCACGTCAACAGAAATAGTACCACCAAAAGGAACAAGCATGCTTTCTTCAATCTTCTCACGTGGCGGCCGTAGTTCGAGCAGTGCAACATCGTCTCCTGCGTTTCCAACGCAACAGCTTTTCATCTTAGGTATGTTCCTTCTTCCTCCTAGCTTCATCTCCAGTGGTATCCTGGACAGTGGTCGATGAAAGCAATGTTACACGCAAAGACTAAACTTTGAGCCCTTGGACAGCACTTTGCCGAATATGCGAACCCATTGCTTTCATGTCCATCTTTCCTTATGTCTATTACATGATTCGCTCTTTCGAAATCACGTCTGATGATCGTCAAATTGCCGTTTATGCTGGCACTGTTACCTCGGCCTTCGCATTCGCCGAATTCTCGACCGGAGTTATCTGGGGGAGACTGAGCGACAAGATGGGAAGAAAACCCATTCTCATCTCCGGTTTGGCAGGTACAGCACTTAGCATGCTGGTGTTCGGCTTCGCGCCGACTCTGCCAGTTGCTCTTCTTGGGCGGGCGTTGGGGGGACTTCTCAATGGGTGCAAACCCACAACTCCAGCCCAGTGCATCTGAAGAAAACTGTCGGCTAATAGTGAGATTGTAGGAACGTAGGAGTACTCCAAACCACCGTAGCTGAGATTGTCACTGTGAAGGAGCATCAGCGTAAGTTGAAAGCCTATCGTCGAGGCTCAGACATTAACCTTGTGCAGCTCGCGCATACTCGATCATGCCCTTTGTCTGGTGTCTTGGGTAGGTCAACGTGGACTTTTCATGCAGCCGATTAGAGAACTGACGTATCAAAGATCGATTTTAGGTCCAGCGCTCGGTGGCGCTTTGGCCCAACCGTGCGTCAGCTACCCAAACTGGTTTGCTAGAGGGACTATCTTTGATCACTATCCTTTCTTACTTCCAAATCTTGTTTGCGCAATCGTTTTAGGCTTGGGAGTCTTGATCGGCATTCTCTTCCTAGAGGAGACTCATGAACACATAAAACACAGACGCGATGTAGGTCTTGAAGTCGGCCAATGGATTTTGAAGCGTCTCAGGAGCCGAACAGGACCACCCCCGTTCAAAAAAGCCGACGAGACGAACATTGAAGAGGTCCGTTCTCTGCTGGAGGATGATCTGCCTCCAAGTTACTGCACGAGAGAAGGATCTCCTTGCTCCGACTTATCTCGTGCTCAATCTCCCGACCCAAAACGCATGGCATGCCAGACCAAGAGCGAGAAAAGAATAGACAGCAAGTCGCGTGGTGCTCAACAAGCGTTCACAAAGCAGGTAATGTTGAACATAATTGGCTATGGGCTTCTGGCTTAGTGAGTGCTCTGAGAAGTCCTAGCGAGCTATCTGTGCTTATGATCCAACAGCCACTCTATATCCTTTGACCAATTGATGCCAGTTTTTCTTAGCGAACCGATTTCGCATGAGCCGCCTTCGCTGCCGTTCAAATTTACCGGCGGCTTTGCTCTATCTTCCAAGACCATAGGCTTCTTACTCTCCTTGCAAGGTATCTATTCGATGATGGCCCAGATTGTCATTTTTCCGCTGGCCGTTCGCCATTTTGGTTGCCTGAATACGTTTCGTTTCGTCGTGATATCATGGCCTATCCTCTACTTCCTGGTTCCTTACCTTGTCTTCCTTCCGGAACGCTTACAGATGTTCACCATATATTTTTGCCTAACCTGGAAGATCACGGCGCAGGTGCTGGCTTTTCCTGCAAATGCGATACTCCTGACGAACTCAGCTCCCTCGATGTTGGTCCTTGGTGCCATCAACGGTATTGCGGCGTCCACGGCAAGCCTGATGCGAGCATTCGGCCCTACTGTCACTGGTTTCATCCATTCTTTAGGTTTGGAGATGGGTTACACTGGATTTGCATGGTGGGCCAGCGGCCTCATCTGCCTTCTCGGTGCTGTCGAGAGTTTCTGGATGTTAGAAGGTAAAGGAAGGTTGGACCAAGACCGTATTGACGACGAAGAGGCTGGTTCCAACGAGTCACTTATAGATCCGAAGGCGGTTGACGCCGCAATACTAGCTGCTGGCGGCTCAGGCGAAGATCTTCCGGAAAGCACATTCACCACCCAAACGACGCTTTCCTTGGCCGATTCAAAGCGAAAAGACATTTGATCGTCTTTGATATGAGCAGCCACTTGGTTGCGAGCACGAATTCAGGACCTGTTTTCTGGCATTGTATAGCTTGATCTGCGGTTTTTCGACAACAGTTACAGCCCGGCGATGGTATCATAGACGGGGGCTCTAAAAGATACAGATTGGGGCGGCGGATGTCTCGGAGTCAATTTACACTCGTGCGGGCATGCATATTGTAATTCAGTTTTGCCGACTACAGAGACCCAGCTTCAGTTTCTGATTTTTTATCGAGCGTGTTTCAAGAGCCAGGTTTTTCAGGTGAGGCGGAATCTGATCTCACACGTAGTAAATACAGGCCGGGTCTTGCAAGATCTTGGCTTCCAATGAGTCTCACAGGCTGCCGGTCTGCTTATTTACGTTTTAGACAGAGCATCGAATTAGTGCTATGCTGATAAGGCAAGGCTGTTATCGAGGGCGAACCCCTCTTAAGCAGCACGACGCCCTGCAGGCGCCAGAAGGGCGTTGGAGGCATCGTACAGTGGCACCTTATACCTTACAATGAGGTGGAAGTTTTGGCGGTGAAAGCGTTCAGCTTTATTATTTGAACTGTGCACTTATAACTTGATGATGTATGATTGTCATATTGGTTGATTTGTTCTACGCGCTTGTATGTCGTCGATGAAATCTTCAAGCAATAAACGTCCTCGGCTAGCAGCATCTTCTTCCGATGAGACCAGAAGCGTGCCTGCACTAATCTCATCCACATCACTCCTCCCATCTGGATCGCCTTCTAACCCCGCCGCTCCGTCCTCTTTCCGCAATGTCTCAGCGTGTAATAGGTGCAGGCAACGTAAGAACCGCTGTGATCAGAGGCTGCCCTCGTGCTCGCCGTGTGAGAAGGCTGGCGTCAATTGTGTGGGGTTTGACCCCCTTACGAAAAGAGAGATCCCTCGCACGTACGTCTACTACCTCGAAAGCCGGGTGAACTACCTCGAGTCCCTGCTGTCGGAACATGGTATCGCATTTTCGGCCGCTGAGGAGTTCGATCTTGGTTCGAAGAGCATCACCGATCAAAAACCGGGTCTTCTACGTACAGAAGAATCTACTGGGAGCGCTGTTCTAGATAGCGGAAGATATGCGTACACAGGCGGCGAGAATACAGATGTATCCAAGAAAACATGGGAACAGAACCAGGATGAGTTGAGTAATCTCGCCTCGAACATTGGCATGGTCTCTGTACAAGGAGCTTCGGATCCACGCTACCTAGGCTCGACTTCAGGCATATCGTTCGCTCGCGTGGTCTTCGCAGCTGTCAGGAGTTCTGTGTCGGGGCCGTCGACTGAAAAGAATGGGAGCCGAGTGGATCAGCCCGGATCTATAGGCTCTATGGCTGCTACGAACGGAGCATCTAAGAGAGATCAGTTCTTGAGACTGCAGTCGAAGCCAACAATTACATCAGCTCCGTTCCCTGATAGAGCTCTTGGATTACGTCTAGTCAACCTGTACTTTGAGCACGCAAACCCGCAAATACCAATACTGCATCGCGGTGAATTTATGGCATTGTTTGAAAAAGCTTATTCTTCAAAAGACGGAGAGCGGTCACCGCGACAGCTTTACATGTTAAATATTGTGTTTGCCATTGGAGCGGGCATCATTCTCGAGGACTCAAATGCAAGGCGATCACCTAATCTTTCGAGACAAGAATCTCCTTCACCTGTCCGCGAGAAACACAAGCAGTCTGGTCAGCAGAAACAGCCGGAAGAATATCACGCGTCGGCAGTTAAGTACCTTGAGTCTCTAGGATCTACGACTACAACCCACGAGGGATTTGGTGGAGGTTTGGAAGAATTACAAGCTGTTTTACTCCTTGCTAGCTTCGCACTCTTGCGACCTGTCTCTCCTGGCTTGTGGTATATAACGGGGTTCGCCGTACGTTTGGCTGTCGACCTAGGCCTGCATTATGAGGATGGATCGGGTATAGACACCAATGGCGATGGTGCTGGTCACGAGAATGGTCATGATATGATGACAGAGGCCCTAGACAATAGCATTGGAGGCGAGGAACGAGGACGGCGTGAGTGGATTCGAGATCTTCGCCGCCGTTTGTGGTGGTGTGTGTACTCTTTCGATAGGCTTGTAAGTACGTGCGTCGGACGGCCTTTTGGGGTTACAGATCAAGTCATTACTACCGGTAGGCCAAATATGCTCTTTGAGTGGTTATTTCATACCTCATCATGGTCACAGGCTTCCCATCCATCCTCGACGATGCCGATATTACAACTGCTGGCTTCAAGGCTTTGCCACAGAACTTCAGAGGAGCGAGCTACAAACGTGTATCGCATCACTACTTCCGACTTCGTCTCCTACAATCGGAGATCTTGCATGTTCTGCAATACAGGCAAGCTCAGAGGGCACATGAAAACGCGGGACACCGTAATCAGTATATGCATACCAGCATGACTTCTTCGTTCCTCCAACCCTTTGACTCTTTCCGAGATTGGCGGAGGGATGTGGATGCTCGGCTATGGCGATGGAAAAACGAAGCACCTTCACAAGCAGACACCGCAGTCGGATTTTCTGTGCAATTTCTTGAACTGAATTATTGGCAGGCATTGATCATGTTGTACAGGCAGAGTTTGAGCGTTCCACCAAGCCTTGCAGGGGAGATTAATTCTTCGGAAGATGTTATAACGCCAACCTCAGAGAAAGAAGAGCCAGAGGATGAAGAAGAGATCTATGTCAAGCTTGCCGTAGCGGGACAAAGAGTTCTGGAGCTGTATCGAGAACTACACCGAGTGCATTTGGTCAATTACACATATTTGGCAACTGTGCACATATTCATGGCTGGTAGGATTCAATAGATTCTTATTTAACATCAGCTTACAAACCTAGGTATTGCTTTCCTCTATGCCCTCTGGCATTCAGCAAGTGTCCGCAGCCGAGTGGTAGGTGAACTCTACAATACATTAGGGGGGCCTCCTAACTTTTCAAGGCACACGAGGACGTAAATTCAACCATCAAGGCAGCAACTTCTATACTCGGAGATCTCATTGATAAGTGCCCGCCAGCGGAAGCATGTCGCGATGCTTTCGAACGGATGAGCAAAGCAACATTGAAGATGTGTCTCTCTACTACAGGATTTGGATCACGAACCGCCAACCAACAGGCACATCTCCACCCAAATGTATATGACGACAGAACTCGATCTCCCACGCTCGAAGAGGACTATCATCCCCAACCAGACTTCTCCAAGAGTTCTCACCCACCTCCTGGTTTTGGCATGAATCTCCGGGGGCCTCATCCAGGAAATCCCCAAGAAGGGTCCCCTTTTGGTGGCAATATGGATCCATCGTTAGACACCGTGCAGCCCACCTTCAACTCCACCCCCTCATCACAGACGCCCCAATATCAACCCCACTCCAACATACATCCCCGGCAACGCGAGTACTATTCAAACCCAGCCCAAACATCACCACCATCCTTGTATACGACCACCCCTTTCAAGACCACCAACGCCCCCGATGATCTTTACGACTTCAATCCCAACGATCTTGACTTTTTAGCGATGAATGACGAGAGCATGTCGGCGGTGTATCAAGGGAACTCGGGATTGCATCTTGGGTATGATACCGAGCATGATTGGTCCGAGGGTGTTCAGACGGAGTTATTCGGGGATTTCTTTTTCGGGGGCGCGGGCAATGGGGGGAACGGGGGGCAGTGAGGGTTGCTTTGGAAGTTGCGTATTG
>JAABUO010008757.1_pt1 | contig 11393 bp, 19 predicted proteins | sample 5559291 | NCBI WGS metagenome assembly JAABUO01 (sample SAMN10711878, study PRJNA513372) | rock metagenome | isolation source: Antarctica rocks | place: Antarctica: Victoria Land, Finger Mt sud | reverse complement strand
TCGGGGCAAAACTGGCCTGGGAGGAGGGCGGTATGTGTTTTCCGACGCAATGACTCAGACAGCAAAGCGAGGGCCGGGCCACTTAGTTTCTTTTACGACAATCGAAGTATGCGAACCTTCCCAACTGGAGAAGATCACGGTCGAATAGGGATCTTACGGAACGCGCACAGCGGTGTCCATCACATTGCATCTCACAATCTGCATCTCAAATACAGACTGATTTGGCTGTCTCGCTGCAGTCCCCTCTTTCCTCTCCTATTACCCTGGAGCTGCATATGCATTGGAATAGATTCTACAAGACGCTGGCAACCCCGGGTCCCGCGGAGCTTTTCATTGCTGGAGTCGATCAGGTTCCAAAAGAGACAGGATCTGACTATGACACATGGTTAACCTATGCTGGTCCAAGTCAGGACTTTGGCAATGACTGTCTTGTCCAGGTCTGCCGCCTCCACCCCACCTTGAATGGGGTTCAACAGGTTGACAAAGCTCGTGATCAGCAGCTGGCAATCAGAGCGCCTCTGTACAATCACATGCAGCGACAGGAAATTGACAATGCCATAGCACACAGCAGACCCACCGTCCAGAAAGTGCGCCAGGCTACCCAAAGTCAAATTCTGCACGAGCTCACTGTTCATCATTACTCTGCAAAGGACCATGTGGGCAATGACATTCTGCCAACAGCCCTTGAGGAGATACTGCAATCAGCTGGTGCCTCTGCAGCATCAGCTGCTAGCACAGGCTTACGTCCGATCTCAACACTTCCACCTCAAAGTCAGTGGCAGCACCCCGGACCTACTGTGGAAGCTTTGCAGCAAATACCAATCCTGCCTTCGACTATTGTGGGCAGCATATCACCCACACATCAAAGGGCTAGCAGTGACTGTGGTCTCAGCACCGCCAGCGAGGTGACATGCCCAGCAACCATTGTGGTGTGACATTGCTGCTCTGGATGATCGAGTTGTGTATCAGCTGACCAGCTTCATCTGCATGCCTTCAGATGCACTGTGCATTCTACTGTGTTGCAGCGAGCAGCACACACCACATCACTGAGGCAAGCAGTGCACTTGAGCAACGCACACACAAGCGGCACATACGCTATATCATTTGCATACAGTCATGCTGTGTACTTCTGGCTTGCAGTCATCCACAAGATCTGTCTGGACCAGCGTAGAGGAATTTGCTGAGTACATCACGAACAAATGTCGGCGCTTCAAGAAGCATTTGCTCAGGGTCAAAAGTCATGTAAGTTCAGAGTCTCATATGACCCTTTTCAAGCTTGAGCAGGCTCAAAAGGCCTGATGGTATGTTACATGGTATGCAAGCACTGCTGGATCACAGGTTGAGGATCATGACACCGATATTCTTGAACTCAATCTCAAGAACTTGGATTTAGACAAGCGTTGGTCACACAGTGGCGAGGAAGCAAGGCCCCCATCCCCTGAGGAGGAGGAGGGTCTGTCATACCTGAGGGACCCAGAAGACATGTAAGCATATCACTGGTCGTATTTGTATCAGCCTCTGCTTTACCCTGCACTGGTAACACTAAGCGCTCTGCAGCGCTAAGCGCAAACTGTACTAGCAACATAAATCGTGGAGCAAGCCTTGCAAACATCTGCTGTCAATTGCAGTGCAACTGCAGTGCAGTGAGTGTCAGCGCATTGTAGCAAAGTTTGACTGAGATCCACGGCTCTGATGCTGTCATTGCACCAGCACGTCTTTGTCAACTTGCCAAATACATGCTTTAAAGCAACGTCTTCCTGCAGGGATGAGGGCATGCCTGACTACAATCTCAGCCAGGAGGCAGTGCTATCTCCACTTGACACATCTCGTGCAACTCATGCAGCGCCCGAAAGCCTGATTGGTAATCAATCTACTATTCACAGTCACGTGGGAGCTTCTAGGCATGATAGTGGTGCATGATGTCCCTTCTCCCTACATCTGCAATGATCAAATCAAAGCTGCATCCCTTCTGCCACTTATATCCCATCTAAAGAGGCATGTTGCCATCTGTGCATGGCACAGCCAGCTGCTTATGTCGAATGAAGATGGCAGTCACCCTGAATTTTGGCAACTCACATGCAGGAGATGACTCAGCTGTCTTGCCATTTCCTCCTGATGATGAAAACCTGCTTCAACAAGCTGTCATCAAAGCATTGAGACTGCACCCTCATAGCAATGCCCTTGAACTGTCATATTCTTTGTGGCCACGACACCCAGACGTACAGCGTGACAGGGCCCGCAGGTCGGCAATGAAAGTGGTGGTACGCAACATCTGCAACCCCCCTTCTTGGATTGTTTAGTCCTGCTGTCGTGTTGCCTGCATCGTTGGATCCAGCAATATGTCCCCAAGGATGTGCTGACTTGCGGAGCCTGGTGACATGCCTGTATCACTTGTTGTCATGGACCTGACTTGCACTTGCATGACATTGTGCCTAGCCTTGACTGCATTCAAGCAACAGAATCTGTGCGCAATTGTGGTTAAAGATATGCCAGGTCTTTGTTGGCTGCAGGTGAATGCAGCTTTATACAGGCTGCCATCTAAAGTGGCCATTTTCAGGAAGCAGAGGGATTCACAAAAGAAGTTGTGGGCTTTGGCTGCTGACATGCCAGACAAGGAGCTGTGATGGCTTGGATCAGACTGGAAGCCAAGGCATCTGTTTATTGTGGAGTCATGTGCTGTATGCATCAGTGTGACTGCAGTCTCCTGAGATGCAAGTGCCTTGTGATCACCTTTGCCCACTGGCTTGAGGCACACCTTGCCATTTGGGTATATGATGTGCCAAACGTCATCTGGAAATTTGGTATGCCAAACATAATCACAGTTGTGTGAAGAAGAATGCATAATTGTTGTGACATAACGCTCGAAAGATTACCTGTGTCTGCCTAGGAATGCAGCACAACATGCTAAGCATACAATTTGAACACATCAATTTCCTTGATAGATTGGATCTCAGACGCACTTTCCCAAGGATACACTAATTTGCAGAGCTTGGTAAAATGCCTGGATCATAGGGGTATTGCATCAGATACAGTATGCAGTCAAGCAAGGTTGTGTTAGGCTGCGCAATGCGTTGAAATGCATCTCAGAGGCTATATTTACAGCAAGCACAACGCATGTAGAGCTGATATTGGAGGTTGTGTCACATCAATTTGCTGCCATGGCAGCACATATGTGGGTTATTAATAGCTAGCTAAGCACCTCAGACCCTGCATGTGCATCTGACCCTGACTAGGGGTGAAACCACAAATACTATTTAGTTCCAAACAATTAGGAGGAACACCTGTCTGAAATAGGCAATGTACAGTCTATAAACACAATTTCACAATCTTGATCTTGTAAGGTCCACACACTGTACGGAGAGCTGCTGTCCAGATCTGGTCTAGACAGCCGAATGGATGGGATATACAATCAAAGCGTGCTGTCTAATGCGGCGTTGTCATCAACGGTGAGTATGCATTATACATTTGTGCAGACGCTGACAAAGCATGCATTGCACGAGTCAGGCAGCATCAATATCTACTACTGACATATTGCTCGCGGCTACTTGCTTATACGTGTTTACATTTCGGGAGTGTCATGCATGGTAATACGAGTACTACGCATCTTCAGATTGCAGAAACAGCAAACACAGCAAGTTGCCCATCCATCAACTAGCAGATGACTACATGTGCATTTCAATCCAATGCACAACATCAGTATCAAAAATGGACACAAATCAGACCCTCCCAGTACACCAAAGTGAGGTCGATCCAACAAACATCTACAGGGCAATTGCAAAAAATGCAGACAAAAAATTGTTTGCCTGTTCAATGTCTTCGTCAAAATTGGTGTGCTAATCTTCGCCAAAATGCACACATCAGAACTAGATCTGCTGATAGTTGCCAGCCGCACAGTGACTTGCATCAGCCCTGTTGGTGGATGGTTTACACAACAGTGGTGCCAGCACCTCCTCGTGCGCTGTCAGTTGCAGGGTTGGCACCATTTCCAACTCCAAAACGCTTGCCACTTGCAGCAGCGCTTTCAGAGTTGTAATCGTTGTGGCGAGTTTCAGAGATGCCACTGCCAATGGTCACAATGAGGGCCAGATTGAGAGCAGCTGTCAACATGCACCCAGCCCAGTAAGCACGGACCTGTGAGGCCAAGCATGAGCAATCATACGTAGTCACAGCAGCATTTTAGCAGTAATGCGGCCAGCATAAGCAACATACAGCCAACAATTGTGCTTGGAACACAGCATACAGTCCTGCAATTAGCTGTCAGCAGTCATTGTTATGAGACAAGTGGTGCTGGTTGTCCTCATACAGCATTGGGGCAGAGCAACATATGAGTAAGGAAGAAGAGAAGTGTAGCACCTGCTTTGCAATTGCGCTGCCAGTGACAGCCTCTGCAGCATCCACTTGAATGTGCACTGCACACACAGGTTGTTCAGCTAGTCTCTAGTAAACAAGGTTGACAGCACCAGTTGACAGGTCACGGTGCAGAGCCAAGCAGCTCAGATACACGTGAGCCAGCAAAATTGCAGCGAAAGCTGATCAAAGTGTGCTCAGAAAGTCTCAGGGGCTTACAATAGTAGAAGGTCTGCGCAGCATCACAGAAGAGCACAGTAGTGACTGCCAGCAGACAGCAGGTGGAGATGCGGAATCGATGGAATTGTCCGAGAGCAAAAGTACCAAGAGCGAACAAGAGAATTACAGCTTGAAGGACAGCCCTGCAAACATCAAGCAATTTCAAGATATGCTAGAGCTGGCCATCCACCATGTGCACCACTTTTAGGTCGTTCCTCACGAACTCTAGCTGACTACACTTGCAGACATGCATAGCAGGACATACTTAAACCACTCGTAAGAGATGAAGCGGCGTGGGACAGTGGTCGGAGTCAAGTCTCCGTAGGTCAGGGCGCCAGACATTTCATTCAGAAGAGGGGCAATGGTTGAGCCGTTGTGCTGCAACGCTGACGCGGCACCAAGCTGCAACAGCACAGGATGAAACCAATTTGGCAGGCCGCCTTCGCTTGAACGTTGCATGCGTTGTCGAGGCGGGAGAGGCTAAAAGAGGAGGGTGCGCAGGTTCGGACGGCAAGTGAAGCCTACCAGGATGAAGAACGCGCCCAAGTCCAGCAGCAGAAGGACGAGAGACACCAACACATTTGGTCCAAAGCGGCCCGCCATCCTGCCTGCACATGTTGTACAAGCCGTGATCCTGAGCTGCAGCTGACAAAGACAACACGCCAGCCGGTCCGGCGCTGTTCACCGTCAAAAGCAAAAGGTTGAGAGCTTGACTGCTAACTTCACGAGTCCAATACCAACGCTGGTCGTACCACCGTACCTTGATAAGTGTGCCGAAGATCACTAAAGCTGGTGATTGACCGTCGTCTTAGTATCTGGCAAGGAGAGACAGGCCGACCGAAATGAATGAATGTAGCACCGAAGGCTGGAGATAGCAGCGCAAAGATGAATCAAGGACTGACGACTGCAGCGGACTCCAAGACCTCTTATCACAACGAGATAAGGCCCTGCAATTGCCAGCTTTCACGTGTTGGTCATCCGATAGCTGATGCAACTGCGGGAAGCAGGTCTTGGTGACTCAAAATCAACGTCAGATCGTAACTCATTGCCTAATTTGACCGAGAACGTGCACAGACGACTGAGTGCAGAGCTCCCTGACAGCTCATTTTGTGATGCTCTTCTTCTTACAGCACACTGTGGTACGTGAGCATGATCGCTTCCGAACGCACAAAAAACCTCGATGTCGCGAGCTATCGAAGACAACATATCCACACAGCAGGTGAATTCTATATAGCATGCAGTCTTGACATTGGTTTGTTGCGGAGACTCTGGGTCGACGTTGAGTTGAGAGTAGATTGTCACTGCAGGTTATTACAAGCTTGCAACGGCTCAATGGCCCACGTCTGTCGCCAAAACAGTGTTTGTCCCAATGCGATGTTGTTAGGTTCAACATGCACAGGAGTCAGGAAGCGATGTATGCGTTCAGCACGCACAAAGGTATGTGTTACAGTCACAGAACAGAACGCTTGCCTTCTGATGTACTTTGAAGAGGGCATCACCTCGGTTTCTGCAGGTGTGCAGGTTCTCTTGCAGCAAATGACCCAAACATCCACCAGCACTGATCTGCTAGACTCGATTCTGTGCTGCCTCATATGCTCCCTGCAACAGGACCAAGCTTCCTCGCAGGTTTGCAAGCTCATGCCAGTTTGCCAAGGCCTTCTTTTTGCAGGCATGTGCATCAGGACCAAAGTGTGCTGTAGGCAATCCAAGCAGAGTTCTGGGCAAGCCAGGGCGAGGTGTCTATCACAGAAGCTGTAGGGTTTGTGCTTGCGGGACAAGCAGATGCTGCAGCAATCAATGACAGCCTGACAGATTATCTCAAGTTGCTTGCTTTGTTGGGGCGGTACAATGGGCCGGAACAGCAATTGCAGCTTTTAAGGGTGTCACAAGGAGTGTTGAAACAGGCTGCTCAGATTATGCAAGACTCAGCTGGTTTTCAGGCTCAGCTTCTGCAAATGCTGCAACAGCTTCTGCAGGTGCGCACAAACAAGCTGTCAGCAGACATGTAAAGGGCTACTTGATCCAATTACTGGCTAGACATCCATCTGCATGAGCGCATCAAATGGCTGTATCTGCTGCTTCAGTCTGCCTGAGGCTAAGTTATCAACCCATTTGTGTGCAGATTGCTGATGTATATCATATAGACGGCCTCGAAGTGTTGAAGGGCAGCAAGCTGCTGCGCACAAGCGCTCAGGCAGTCAAGAATCACAGCCAGAATGCAGATGTCTTCCAACATGCAGTGGCATTGCTGAGCATGCTTTTGACAGACTATCAGAGCAGCAGCTGTTTTGATGCGCTGGTTGAGGAGGTGCTGGACAGCAATTTTGCGTTAGAGGTGGAGATTGCTATCAACGATGGAGCGCAGGTGACCTGAATGCTTCAGCATCAAGTGTCTGTTAATCAGCAGCCACTGATGATGTGCAACATTGATCTGCTGATATCACTTGTCATGTGCGTCATGTGCGATTTGTATTCGCAACTGTATTTGCAACTGCAAGTACACTTTCTATTTGGCATGACCACAGGAGCAGCAAACTGCACAGCAGAGTGGCAGCAAACCAACACAAGTGCAGCTGGATGCAGCCATCAGAGCTCTCAAACAGCTGGCAGGGTGGCAGGCGCAGCATAGGGACCACATGCGCACAGATGTCATGCAGGCCATGGAGGAGAGTTCAGACGACGAAAGCACAGTGGCAGATGGCAGCCAGATCAATATGGCAGCCAATGCCAGCTCGTTTGGCAGTTTGCCTGTGCCTGACAGACATGGCAGCGGGCACATTGCAGATCAGGACCTGCAGAAGGTCCCAACACAACAAGGGCAAACAAAGGCGCACAGGTCCAGGGGCTTGGTCTCCTTGATCAAAGATGCTCTGCGACGGCATTAAATGTTTGAAGGCTGTAACAGCATGAATCTTTCACAAGCCATGGCATGAAGATTTTCACATACTGTGCGTGGTGTGTTACAACGCTATACATCGTCTCAAGTGAGATGAGAGAACATGTCTGACACGATGTGTCTTTGGCCCCACTTTGTCAAGTGGTATTTGTGCACTCAAAGCGAACCCAGCCGTGTGTCTCTGTACGTCCATTGATCATGTGCCCTCAGCAGGGAATTTGGCTTGGAGCGGTCTCTGACGCAAAGTTTACAAGAACGTGTTCATGGTCTAATCACATGCAGCGTCGTTTTGTGAAAGCTGATGACAGTGCCATCACCACAAGTAGTGGAAGCCACATCACTGCACCATTAGGGGAAAGACCATTAAAAGACATCTCTCGCTTATTGCATAAAAAGGACGTGCATTACATGCTGCAATTTGCTGTGGCATGGCTAAGCTATCTATAACCTGTCATGTCATGTGTCATTGACAAGCAACACGTCACTAGTATAATGCAGCATGTGACATTCGATTTCCTGACACAGGTGTGCAAACAAGGACATGTTGAGCTAGGCTAATATAGCAACAATGGTGCTTGTTGTGGCTGCAGCAGCCCAAACACTGCATTTTGAAAGCTGCTCACACACAGCTTGTTCATCCCTGTAATGGCCTCTCAATGAAGGGAGTGACCGCCATGTCCATCAGATGCCTCCACCTTCTTCAAAACAAAAAACTCTCCAGTGTCTACAATCTGTTTGGGTGGCTGGCCCTCCTCGATGGTGCCCCACCAGATAATAGAGTCATCATAGGGGTCGGGAACACCCACAATTCTCTCATGCAGTGATGATGTGACTTCTACTGGATTGTCCTCTGTACCCCATGGTGCGTTCAGCCTGCAACATGATGACATGCGTAAGTCATCATGCACCAGCATACCAGAAGCATGGGAGACACAAATGAAGGTTGAGACTCTGCAGTGAGGTATGACCGAATTTGATGGCCTACCAGTCCTCTTGAAACATGTCCTTTCCCTCTGCAGCTGCTTCCAGCTCTTGCCTGGAAAGACACAGGCAGGCTCAGACCAGCATCATGACACAAAAGGAACTATTGTCTTTTTCTGTGTCTGCTGTCGAGTGGAGGCAGAAGGCTGTTGCTTAGCGGGTGCAATTTGAGCACTATCACCTCTCAAGTCCTGTGGCATGCTCCACATCTTCTGCTGTGATGACGCCAGATGAGAATGATCTAGATCCCTTGTTTAAAGTATTTGACAATGAAATTGCAGTCATCTGCTGCACCTGCAAATGACCGCATAAGGGTTGCAAAGTGTACACTAACAAGAGTTTGGCTCTGCTCGTCGGTGCGACGGTCTTCATCACACCGATGTAACAAGCTCAACAGCATGTTTCAGGTGGAACATCGTGGCAGCAAAAGCTTGGTAAGATGTTTCCTATCAGGTGGCATAAAGCAGTTGCTATTATGATGTCATCAGATGGCTCGAGTGAATCTCCTTCCAATGTACGCAATACTACTGTCATCTTACACACCTGTACAGGCGCAAAATTGCAAGCTTGTGATCCTGCTGCCATTGACTGGGTCCCGACGGCCTTTGCAGCATGACGAGCCAGTCCTACTAGCCTGTAAACTCTGTTCATCGTGCTGCGGCCAGCCAAGGACTGAACTGTTCGCTGCCTTTCTGACTACTACCTAGAGCGCTACAGCATGTAGCAACAGTCGCGCGGGAACTACGCACTCCCTGCGAAGTCGAGATGAGCAGTAGGCATGCAGATTGAGGTGTTGAGCAGAGGAGGTAAGCAGAGGCAGGACGAGGACGGAGCGCCGGTACAAAATTTGACAAAGATGGCACTGCACAGATGGTGCACGCCAGCTTGAAACATGCATTCCAGCTATCTTAGCAGCACATCGCTGCAACTCACACTTGCCTGCCTGTGCCACAGAGTGTCAGGGAACTGCATGTCATTTCAAGGTATGCCTGCTCAACCACAAGGTATTAAGCTTTTTAAGTGATTGTACATTTTTGCAGACATAGCTATTTGGGATGACGCTAGCGGGTCAAGTCACATTACACCTGCGAGTCCCTAATAACAAACAAAATCTGCAACCGGTTGCTGACAGTGATGTCACAACAAATAAGCCTTATGAGATAATCCACAGTATACCTCAGACAGATCTTCCAGAAAAAGCCAAAAAGCTTTGAAAGCACAAACTAGCTGCTGCAATATATGCTTGTAACAAAGCGACACAACATAGTCACTGCAAAAATCACTAAAGGTCGTCAGATGCATGCATGAAATGATATAAAATACTGGCATAGCCTAAGCAATATACACGACATCATACAATATCCTTGAAAAAGCTGTTGTGGTGTGTACTTTGCTGAAGACAACAAAGTCACACAGCATGCATGCATTCACCACCGTGATGACTGGTACTTGCAACCATCACTGCGCTTCTGGCCCTGAATCGTGACGCAAACCTTGCGTGAGCCTGCATGGTTACGGTGCTCATTCAGATACAGTCCTTGCCATGTCCCCATTGCAAGCTGCCCTTGCCGGACAGGGACATTCAAGCTAGCGCCCATCAAAGATGACTGCATTACACATGATCAGACTAAGAGTATGCAGATGGGTGAGACCCAGACGCAGAGGCTGATCTTACACAGTAAGAGGCAATCAGCTCCCGACTGAGACCCACCTTAACATGAGCTGGCATGTCATCGGAGCCTTCATCATCATGCCTGTAATGCGGTCCCTCTGGGGCAATGCGATCAAGGGAATCCTGTGGCAAACACAAGACAATCATCCTGCAAGCATGTCACATGGAAAGCATTGCATCTCACACATCCTTTCAAAAACAGCATATGCTTCCAAGTCTGAAAAGATGCTGTGAGGGGCAGACTTACATTTAGGTCCAATGGGACATCTGAGCTGGCATTTTCATTGATGGTCAGTGAAGCGCTAGTGTGCATTACTGCACCAGATGTTTCCAAAACGTCAGTTGGCAGGTGCTCTGCTAAAGCATGAGCTGCTAAACAAAATGCTTGTGCGCAAGGGACGCACCAAACAAATTTGCCATTCCTACTTCATACTCAGCCAGCTCAGGTAATTCTTGCAGCAGGTTGCGGGTGATGATATGGCATCCTCTTTGCTTAGCAGGAAGCTGCACAATCTTTTGAAACCTGCAAGCAAATTGAGGCAAGGTTGCTCGCTGCGTAAAATTTCCTTTGGCATGGGTGACACAGGGGTTTAGCAAGTTTGCAGCAACTCACCACTCTGTTGATGGCCGAGTTGCTGTATCTGCTTGCTCTGTCGTAGCTGTAAACAAGACGCACGAGTCTCTGTTACGTGCTGCACGTTGAATCTGACGTCAACTCGTCTGCAGCGTTTCGTGATCACCTCTGCAGCAGGTCCGTGCTTGCAAATCTGAACGCCCAATCTTCTGTAGTGAAGCGTTAATGAAGGCCTTTTGGGTGTGTTTCCGAAGAGCAATAGTAGCATTGACCGCGCTCCCAGGCAACATGCTGACGGGTGTTTGCTTAATAGCGGTCGTCAACTGTGCAGCCAACATGACGACAGTGGTTGACTTGTATGAGCCGCAAAAGGACTTTGGCACTGGCCTGCTTGGTTTCGCCAAGATCCAATTTCACGATGTGCTGTATCTGCTGAATGTTGAACTGGCAAACTGATGAGGATACCACTGAGAAAAATCTGCTGAGGCTTTTCAACTGCCCTTGCGTCAGGGCGATTGTCCTCATGACTGATCAGTGCAATATTCAAATGCAGGCCTGCTATAAAAAGCTTCATCAGCGCACATTTCACGCTGGGCGTTCCGGCCACTGTTCTGGCCACAGCCTCGTCATGGCAGCGGCGCATTACACTACACCATCGTTGTCTTCTGCGGAGAAGATGCACACGTCACTGTCCGGGGCTGATC
>JAABUO010008754.1_pt1 | contig 11394 bp, 9 predicted proteins | sample 5559291 | NCBI WGS metagenome assembly JAABUO01 (sample SAMN10711878, study PRJNA513372) | rock metagenome | isolation source: Antarctica rocks | place: Antarctica: Victoria Land, Finger Mt sud | reverse complement strand
TGGCCGCGCTGTGCGCGGACCCGGCCGCCTCGGGGCTGGCGCCCGCGCCAGCGCGCGCGCCGCCGGGCGCGGGCGGCCGCGGCGCGCGCTATGCGCTGGCGGACGCGGCCGCGGACGAGCGCGTCGCGCTGGACGCCATCCTGGGCCCCGGCGCGGTGGTGCCGCTGCCGGGCGGCGGCCTGCGCCTGGCTGCTGCGCCGCACGGCCTGCCCGCCGGCGGCTGGCTGGCGGCGCGCTTCGCGGCACGCGCCCGCTCGCTTGCCTCCCGCCCCCGGGCTGGCCGGGAGGGGATTAAGGAGCGCGCTGTCCTTGCCCCGGGCTGCAGACCGTGCACCACAGCGCGGGACGTGTATATACGCAGGTCAACGTGCCTGGGGCAGGCGCCCCACGGGCTGTCTAGTGTGTGTATTGCGCTGCACCCGGGGCCCTCAGCGTCAGTCGCGCGCGCGCAGGACGCCCGCGACGGCGCAGCCGAGCGCCCATACCCGCTGGCACCGCCGGCGGTTGTGTTTGACCACCCCGCCCTGAGCTTCCCGGCGCTTGCGGCGGTGTCCGCCGCGGCCGCGCGCCGCGCCGCGCAGCTCGCCGGGCCGGAGCCCTTCCTGCACGCGCTGCTGCTCTGGGTGGCCGAGCACGCTGCGGCGGCGGTCGCGGCCGCCGGCGCGCGCCTGGCCGCGCTCGAGGCCGCGGCTGCCGCCGGAGCCCCGGCGCAGCCAGAGCGGGCTGCAGACGCGCCCGCGCCGCTGGCCGCAGCGGTCGGCCCGGGCGCCGGGCCCGGGCCGCGCGCGCGCGCCGGGGCTGCGGGCGGCGCGCCGGCGCGCCGGCCGAGCAGGGGAGCGGCGGGCGACGGCGGCCGCGCTGGGGCGGGGCCGGTTGGGGCCGGGGGGGGCGCAGCAGAGGCTGGCGGCGACAGCGGGGAGGACGCCGAGGAGGTCGCGGCGCGCCAGCGCATGCAGCTGCTGCAGCGGCTCATGGCGCAGGATGACGCGGTGCGAGGCCTCGCTTCACGACGTGCCCGGCACACTCACGCACATCAGACATTTGCCCAGGCTGCCAGGCCAAGCAAGGGCCAGCCCGCGCGTCCTTCACTCACACCTGCCTCAGAACGCGTGTGGCACCTGCCCGCGCGCAGGCGCTCCGGTTGTGCAGTCATGCAGCACCACACCATCGCATCACGGCGGTGCTGACACGCCAGTCATGTAGCAGGGGGAGAAGAGAGAGGGGAGGAGCGGGAAGTGCGTCCCGTCAGAAGAGCGGAGAGGCTGAGCGCAGTCCGCTCAAGCAGAGGAGGCGCACGTATAAGTGGATGCGCGTGTCATGGTGGGGGCAGGCGCGCGCGACGGCGCCAGCGACGCCGCACTCGCCGGCGGGCGCGGCCCGGTGCGCGGACGCGACGCCGAACGGAGGAGCACCGCGCGCCGAGCCCGCAGGCGGCGGGGCAGCGCGGCGCGCCGAGCCCGCCAGCAACGGCGCGGCGCGGCGCGCCGAGCCCGCAGGCAACGGCGCGGCGCGGCGCGCCGAGCCCATGCAGGTGGGAGCGTCTCGGCATGCCGTGGAGCAACTTGACTCTGGGGCGTCAGTGTCGCTGAGAGCGGGTGTGCGGGTAGGGCGGAAGCGCAAGTGGGCAGGTAAAATGCAGACAGGGGCGCGCGCGCGCGCAGGGGCAGGCCGCGTCGAACGCGCCCGGGCGGGGAAGCGGCGCCGCGGCCGCGCCCGGCCGCAGGCGTCCGGCGCAGCCGCTGTACGCGCCAGCTGCGAGTCGTGTGGTGCGGCCCCGTGCCAGAATTCCAGATCCTGGGATTGACACCCTGCAGGCGCTGGCAGCACAGCGAAATACGGGCGCGTGCAGGCAGTGGGAGCAGCCGCTCACGGGTGTCTGCTGCGCCATGGCAGCCTGTCATTGTGCTGACCCTATCCTTGCCCTTGCCTCGCCGGCAGTGGGCTGATCTGTGTGAGTAACAGGCTGTCAATCTGTGCTTTTGCGTGATCGCAGGACACGCCAGCAGCGCCAGCAGCGGCAGAGCCGCCAGCGCAGCAGGCGCCGCAGCGCGCCGCGCGCGGCGAGGCGCGGGAGCCGCGCGCGGCGGCCCCAAGCGGCGCGCCGGCGCCGGGCGCGCCAGCGCCCCGCACGGGCGCCGCGACGGCGCCGGCGGCCGGCCGGCCGGCCGGCGACTCGGGGCGGCCTGGCGGCAGCGGCGGCGGCTCGGGGCCCGCGGCGCCCAGCGCCGACTGGGTGGGCGCAGAGTCGCGGCGGCTAGCGGACGCGCTGGCGGCCTGGCGCGCCAGCCGCGAGCGCAAGACTTCTGCCCTGCGGTGCGCATGCACCCTTGCCCCGCCCCCGTTCAGGTGTCTGATTCCAGAGGTTGTGATACAGCTAGCATCATTGTTTCAAAGTATGCTGTTGTGAGTCTCGTGCAGGTGCATGACACGTGTGCAACAGAGGTATTTGCACTGACATGCATTCTTTGTCGCTAATCTGCGTCACTTGATCAGGATTTATGGCATAATTTGTGACGGCCTGATGAGCTGTTGGCGCGCTGCCATTGGCTCCTGCATGCTGCGCGGCAGGGCGCAGCGCGAGCGGCTGCCGTCGTGGGCGTTTCGGGAGGATGTGGTGGCGGCGGTCGCGAGCAGCCCGGTCGTGGTCGTCTCCGGCGAGACCGGCTGCGGCAAGACGACGCAGGTGCCCAACCAGGCTGTAAGCCATGACTGGAGGTGGCAGTTTGCACTGTGTGAGAAGCAACAGTCTTGGGCGGCGCTGCGCGCAACGCCTCGCACATGTCGCGAGCACCGCACAGAGGGCTTGGGACGCGAGGGCACTGGCGGTACGCATGACATGTTGAGACGCAGAGCAGCTGATAGCAAAGTGTCATGAACGCTGGTGTGCCGCATTTGTGTATGGCCGTCAGCCTGTTTTGGCTGCGCGCAGGTGCCGCAGTTTCTGCTGGACGCCGCGATCGCGCAGGGCCGCGGCGGCAGCACAAACATCGTCTGCACGCAGCCCCGGTGCGGGCTCAGGGCGACATGTGTGATCGACACGACGAGCGCCGGGTTTTTGTCATTGCCAGTTCAAGCAAGTAGAGCCCGGCTCTGCTTCCTCAGCGGTGCTTCAGGGCTAGCGAGCAGCGCCCAGCTGCCCCGGCAGCGCTGCGGGCCCGCCGCGCCCTGCCGGTCTCCCCTGGCATAGGCAGTGCAGCGCGGGCCAGCCGCGCGCCCTTCCGCTCGTCTCGCCGCGGGCGGGTCACCGGCCGCGCCCGGCGCCGCGCAGGCGCATCAGCGCGACGTCGGTTGCGCAGCGCGTGGCGGCCGAGCGCGCCGAGGCGCTGGGCGTCACGGTCGGCTACCAGATCCGCATGGAGGCCATGCGGTCCGAAAAGACGCGCTTGATGTTTTGGTGCGACCCGCAGGCCCGCCACAGCCCCGTAATGCACTCGGCCTGGACAGAACCTGGGAACTGCATCTAGCTGGCACAAAGCTTACGTCTGAGCCGTGCATGGCGTCTGCCTTGCATTAATAATAGTAAATATGTCCAGCTTGCTGGCAACAGCTTGCCGTGGGCTTCCTCGATCAACGCTGGTCTTGGCTGCTTGTTTGGCTCCGGCCATTGATTATCAGCCTGGGGCACAATGTCTGCTCATGGCTGCGCTGCCTGCCTCGCTTCTAGTGTGCTAGGTGAGCGGAGGCAGCTTGCACCGCCGCCCTGTGGCAGGTTGGCACACAGCCCCCGCTTGCAGCACGACAGGCGTGCTGCTGCGGCGGCTCATCGGCGACGCGGCGCTGGCCGGCACGACGCACGTCATCGTCGACGAGGTGCACGAGCGCTCGCTGGACTCTGACTTCCTCCTGGTCCTGCTCAAGGCGCGCGGCTGAGTCCGGTCTGGGGTTAGGGTAGGGCGCGCATAGGGTGCCTCCTGGTCCTGCTCAAGGCGGGCGGCCGCGCGCGCCTGCAGCGGCGCGCCTGGCTGTCCGGGCGGTGAAGCGCGACTGATGTGGCAAGGCGCTGTGCGCTCTGCATTGATAGAGCATGTTGGGCTGCATGTTGTGCGTGTGTAATACAATGCTGCTCGCCATTCGCTGTCTGGCACTGTTGAAGACACTCTTTGGACTGCTCTGCCTGGGGCAGTGATGCGCACACTGCTAACATCGCTCAGCCACATTGCACTGCACGACCTGGCGCCTGGTGTGGCAGGAGCTGCTGGCGCAGCGCCGCGACATGAAGGTCATCCTGATGTCGGCGACGGTCAACGAGGCCGCGTTCTCGGCCTACTTTGGCAACTGCCCCACGCTGCAGATCCCCGGCTTCACCTTCCCCGTCAAGGTACGGCTTCAACTAGCCAGGAAGTTAGCACTTAAAAAATTGAAAGGTCAGCCCCTGCTCTGCAGTGAAATGCGCATGCCTCAGCTTATGACGGGGTCTCGCGATGAAGCTGTCCAGGCGCTCATGCCCTTCATAACGGCGGGCATGCTGCTGGGAGTGCCAGCAACAGCAGCGGCGAGACACCAACTGGCGCCTTTCGTCTTTCAAGCTGGCCAGCGGACTGATAAAGCTCATCAGCATGCATGCATCAATGGGTATGCTGCCTTGCAGCGCGGGGCACAAGGGCCAGATCGGCTCAGCTCCAGCAAGTGCTGGCCTGCACGGCAGCGACCGCGGGCGCCCCGCCACACGCGCGGCCACGCGGCAGGAGCTATGCCTCAGCTATCACCTACCCTCCCTCCCTTACCCCACCCTACCCTGCTCTGCGGCAGGAGCTGTACCTGGAGGACGTGCTCCAGGCGACGCGCTGGGCGCCCGATCGCGGCTGCGACTGCCTGCGCGGCGGCGGCGGCGGCGGCGGCGGCGGCGGCGGCGGCGGCGGCAAAGGTGAGGAACGCTGCGCTGCAGCTTGCACCCTTTAAAAGGGGAGAGAATGTCCAGACACTGCGCGCGCATCGCGGCCTGCCGCGCAGCCTGCATCGCAGCATGCAGGGCAGCAGGCACGGCGCTATCACATACCTGGTCTGTGTTGTACTCTACTCGTAAAGGGGCATACGCTTGAACCGGCCAGTACCTGGCAAAACGCGTGGCGTTGAGGCAGCATGACGTGCCATGCGCTCCGTAAACCTGACAGAACGACATGGGCACTTGTGGCACCAGCCTGTCATTGCCTTCGTCGTGCGAGAGGGGCCCTTGCGAGGCCAGCCGCTGCCGCACCGGCTGAGCGCCGGGGGAGGCAAGAAGGGCGGCGCCGACAAAGTGCTTGGACAAGTGAAATAGATTTAAAAAAATGGTTTATAGGTTGGGGGGAAGGCAAGAAGGGCGGCGCCGAGCAGCGGTGGGCCGCCGCCCGATACTCTCTTCCCACATGCGAGCGGGCCCCGGCCGGGGCGGGTGCCCCGCGCGGCCCCGCGCCCGGCCGGGACTGCCCGCGGGGCGGCCAGTTTTCGACGGGCCGCCGCGAGCCTGGGCGCCCGACATAGCAGGCCGCCCCACATCCGCTGCAGCCTCACTGACCCCAGCTTGCAGTACGGGGTTGGAAGCATGCTGCCAACCTGACGCGCACGCACGCTTACTCAGGAAGGTCGCTGCTGCAGGCTTGGAGGTCTGGTGGCTCACGCAGCTGCGAGTGTGACGCCGCTGGCCCCAGCAGCCCGAGGGGGAGCTGACGACGCCGGGCGCCGCAGGGGCCGCGCCGGGCGAGGCGGAGCGCGCGGCGCAGCAGGCCGCCGCGGAGCTGGCCGGGCTCGCCGCGCTGCGCGGCGCGGGCTGCGGCGACGCGGTGCTGCGCACCATGCGCGCGCTGGACCCGGAGAAGCTGAATTATGACCTCGGCGCGGCCGCGCTGCGCTGGATCGCCGGCCAGGCCGCGGCCGGCGCAGTGCTCGTCTTCCTGCCGGGTGCGCACGGGTTGTTGCACGACCAACAGCGCGCGCTGATTTGCATGATGGCATAGCATGTAGGACGCGGTGGCATTGCATGCGTGCCTCGTCCTGTTCCCCATTCTCAGGTGTGAGGTGTGACACGCGTGCAGGGCTGCTGTGGTGCTGTACATGCAGCGTCGGTCGCGTGCAACCAGGGCATCAGGGCATTGTGAGCAGTGTAGCGCATTCTTCGCATTCGCGTACAGCGCCCTGCGGCGAACAGCGTAACGCATGCTTCACCGGGACGCATACGACCGATCAGCGTCAGGCCTGCGCTGCGGCAGGCCTGATGGAGATCACCAAGCTGCACGAGCGGTGCCTGGCGGACCGCGAGCTGCGCGCGGCGACGCGGAACGGCGAGTGGCTCATCGCGCTGCACTCATCGCTGTCGTCCGCTGAGCAGCAGAGCGTCTTCGAGCGGCCGCCCGAAGGTCCGCGGTCGCTCTCCGCTGATGCTGCTCTGCGCATGCCTGGCTGGCGCAGAGTTCAAGCATGAAAGCTGTGGCCTGTCATATTAGCGTGTCCGCGCGCCAGGCTGCCGGACTGGCATGCGCGGTTGCTGCACAATGATGGAGTAACCCTGCCTTAAGCCTGCCATTCCTGCCCGGCGCGCAAATCGTGGCATGCTGCCTGGCGCAGGCGTGCGCAAGATCGTCATCGCGACCAACATCGCAGAGACGTCCATCACGATCGACGACGTCGCCTGGGTGCTCGACTTCGGGCGGCACAAGGAGACGCGCTACGCGCCGCAGAGCCACATGCAGGCGCGCTGCGCGCCGCTGCGCCGCCGGCGCGCTGCACATTTGGCTCGCCGTGCGCGGCAGGGCGCGCGGCAGCCCCGCGCTATCGCTGCTGCCTGTAACTTTGGCAGGGTTGCGCATGTGAGATATTATAGCTTACTTCTGCCTATCCTGTGCGTGCAATACGTGCAACGTACAGACCTGTGCTGGACCCCGAACCTAACCCCTCCGCGCAGCAACTGGTGGAGGACTGGTGCTCGCGCGCCAGCGCGCGCCAGCGCCGCGGCCGCGCGGGGCGCGTCGCGGCCGGCACCTGCGTGCGGCTGTACCCGCGCTGGCTCCACGACGCGGTCATGGACGAGCACCAGGCGCGCCCCGCCCGCCCTCTCTCTCTCACTCTTGAGCGGCGGCCCTGATGGCAGCTGCAGCACAGGCACGCCGCCGCGACCAGGGCCAGACGCGGCTGGCCAAACAGGCGCGTGCTGGCTGAAACAGGCTCATTGCCGAACACGCCTGGGTGCGCTGAAGGGCGCGCGCACTCAAGAGCCTCCCTTCCATCCCACCCGCGGCCGCGCTCGCGGGCTGCCGGCGCGCGCGCGGGTGCCAGAGGTGCTTTGTCAGGGTTAGGGCAGGATATGGCATCAAACCCTGACCCTTCACCAAACATCACGGCAGGTGCCGGAGGTGCGGCGCGTGCCGCTGGAGGGCCTGGCGCTGCAGGTTAAGCTGCTGCGGCCGCGCGCGCCCGTGGCCGCCTTCCTGGCCGCCATGATGGAGCCGCCGTCCGGCGAGGCGCGCCGCCCGGGGCGTCGGACGTTGTACTCCACCTTGCCTTGCATTGGCCTACCCGACCCACCCCACCCTGATCTGTCTTGGCTCCTGGCGCTCTGTGTCGCTTGTCACGCCTGCGTGTGGGCGGCCCGACGGGAGCCCGGCCTGCTGCGGCGCTCGTGCGCCGGCCCGCCCAGCCAGCGCACTGGTGGCATGGGGCGCACAGGCTCTGCCAGCTTGGGCCACGCGAGTGGCGATGCTCATGTGCCGAGCATGGCGTCGCGGGTGCGAGCTGGTTGGGTGCGAGCCGGCAGCAGGCTGGGGCATGCTGCGCTGCTTCTGCAGGCGTCGGCCGGGCGCGCAGGCCGTGGCGGCGGCGCTGGGCGCGCTGGTGAGCGTAGGCGCGGTCATGCATGGGCGCGAGGCGCTCACGCCGCTCGGCCTGCACCTGGCCGCGCTGCCTGTGGACGTGCGGTGCGGCCGCCCGCGGGTGGTGATGGGGGTTCTACTTGAGCTGAGAGAGAGCTTTCGAGACATGGCTGGTGCATGCACCAGGGCGGGGGTGGGGCTGCAAAAAGCAGATGAGGATCTGCATGCCCTTACGCACAAGATCAGTGGCTTGTCATTCGCTCTGAGTTGCATGGAGCGGGCAACGTGCTGGCAGCGCGGCGTGCCCTGTGTCGACTGTAACCTGTCGCTGGTCCAGCGATGCAAGAATGCATCATGTGACCGGAGTGCCGCACGGCAGCTGACGTGGTTTTGGTGCTGTGAATACTAAAATTGTGACTGGTTGCGAGTGCAGGGTGGCCAAGATGCTGGTGTTTGCGGCCATCCTGGGCTGCCTGTCGCCGGTGCTGACCGTCGCGGCGACCATCTCCAGCCGCTCGCCGTTCGTGTCGCCGCTGGAGCGCCGCGAGGCGGCCGACGCGGCCAAGCGCGGCTTCGCGCGCGAGCAGTCGGACCACCTGGCGGTGCTGGCCGCGTACGAGGGCTGGCGCGACGCACGCGCGGACGGCAGGCGCGGGCCCCGTCTGCACGCGCGTCTGGCCATACGAGGGGCTGGCGCGAGGCGCGCGCGGGCGGCAGGCGCGGGGCCCCTCAGCACGCGCATCTGGCCGTGGCGCGAGCTGCACTGGCGAAGCCCGCAGGGCAACAGCGTCCTGCATGCAAGCCCCCCTCATCGCGTTGCTTGGCAATGCGGAGATCGTGAGTGCAGGAGGTGTGCACCGGCTGTGATCGGCCAGGCTACTATAAACCGCAAAAACCTTCTTGGCGCAGGGGCGCGGAGCGCGCGTACTGCACCGACAATTTCCTGTCGGTGCGCGCGCTGGAGGGCATCGCCGACCTGCGGCGCCAATTCCAGCAGCTGCTGGCGGAGGCGGGCTTCCTGGGCGGCAGGCGCGGGCGCGGCGGCGGCCGCGGCGGCGGCGGCGGCGGCGAGGCCGGCTGGGGCAACGCTGACGCGCACGCTGGTGCGCGCCGTGCGAGTCCGAGGTTCACGGCATCATCGCGCTTTGCAACAGGGTCATGCAGGATGGCTGCTGAGGAGCTGCAGCCGTGGGCGGCCAGAATGCTCTGGTCCAAGGCAGCGCGGGGGCCCTGCTCGCGGCCGCTGCGCGTGCTAGCGCATGGGTTTGCCCGGCATAAGCGCGCGAGAAGCGCTTGGATTCACACGGCATGAGACATGCAAGGATAGGGAGCGTGGCGGGGGCGCGCAGACAACATGCGGCTGGTCAAGGCGGTGCTGGTGGCGGGCCTGTACCCCAACGTCGCGCGCGTGGACGCCGGCGGCGGCAAGCCCGGCGACGGCAAGAAGCCCAAGCTGACCACGCGCTCGGCGGACGGCAAGTCAGGCGCGCTGCCCGCCCGTAACCCTAACCCTGTCCTTGCAGACGTCCGGGCGCGCCGTCCTTGCAGACATCGGGGCTTGCAGACATGCGGGGGCGCAGCCGGAGACGCTGCTGGACACAGCACTGAGTCAACACTGCATGGAGGCGTGAGAAGGATGAGCTTGGGTGAACCACGGGAGTCAGCTTGACCTTGCAGCAGTGTGCCGTGTCTGAGCCGGCAGGTGCCTGGGTGATTACTCTTGCCTTGCCATGTCGCTGATGACGTGCTCTGTGCGCGGCGTGCAGAGGAGGCAGTGCAGGTGCACCCCTGCAGCGTGAACTACGGGCTGGCGCGCTTCGACTCGCGCTACCTGGTGCGCCGCCGCCTGGGCCATGCTGGGCGAGCGTGGGCGTCCCCGCAAACTGCTGTGCCCGTGGCCACCTGGGCGCATGCTGAAAAGCCGCACAGCGGCCTCAGCAATCGGCAGTGCTGTGCTTCCAGTGAGCAGGCGGCGCGTCGCCTCTTGCGGCCCGTAAGTGCTGCCGCGCAGGGCTGCACCGCTTGCAGGGTTAGGGTATGCAGGGTACAGAGCCAGCGCCATCGGCCCGCGCGCCAGGTGTTCCACGAGAAGGTGCAGACCAGCCAGGTGTGGCTGCGCGACTGCACCATGGTGGGCGCGCTGCCGCTGCTGCTGTTCGGCGGCGAGGTGCGGCGGCAGGCCGGCGCCGGCGCCGGCCGCGTGGCCATCGACGGCTGGCTGCTGCTGGACTGCCAGCCCAAGGTGGCCGTGCTGCTGGCTGAGCTGCGCGCGCGCCTGGACCGCCTGCTGCAGGTGCGCCTGCTGCCGCGCCGCGCGCGTTGCGCATGCCTCTCTGATGCGTGGTATCCTGCGTGCGATGGGCATGGTGTGTTCCCGTGCTTGGTGGACTCGGAGATGTGCCTGAAGCTCGTTATGAGCGTCGTGCCTTCATGCAACTCGCCTGGATTCGTCTAAGTTCCGAGAGGTGGGATGTGGCGTGGCAGGACAAGTTTGAGCGGCCCTTGCTGGACCTCTGGGAGCAAGGCGGGGCCATCATCATGGCCATCATGCAGCTGCTGGACTCGGAGACGATGGTGGCCGCCGGCCCGCAGCCGCCTGCAAGCTCAGCGGGCAGCAAAGGCAAGGGCGCGCGCAGCGCTAAGAGCGGCAAGCGGTAATGCATGGACCAGCAGGCAACGTGCGTGCCAGGCGGAGCAGTTTCCAGGAGCAGACAACGCATGCATGAATAGTCAGGCTGAGTTTCTGGGTCTAGCAAGCCTTCTTTAGCGCCTCGCACCTGTCAGTCCCCCATTCTTTGGCTGGTTGCCCTGTTTGTGTCAAGCACCAGAGTACCTGCAGCTGACTGGAGGCCAAGTTGAGCTGACATGTGCATGCCGCGCTTGTCATAATGCACTTCCAGCATTTACAGGTGTGTCCTCGCAATAATTTAACATGTAATAGAAATTGGGCGCGTCGATGGAAATGGCACATGCCTTCATGAGCTACAATGGCGCAGTGTCTACCATGCTGGCACGGCGCACGTCGGAGCCTGACACCAGCGCGCGCTCCAGGCGGCGGCCTGTGCGCTCCCACTTCACGCCCTGCTCCAGCGCCTGGCCTGGGCGACCCACATGCCCGGCCCTGCCGCTCTCGTCCGCGCTGCTCGGCCATGGCAGCCGCGCGGCTGACGCCTGCAGGCCTGCATCCCTGTCCGGACAGGAGCTGCCAGACATGCACCGGCAGCTGCGCTCCGAGTGGGCCGAGCTGTGCACTGGCGTGGCGGCAGCGGCCGTGTTGCAGCGCGCCGGTGACATGTCAGGGCTGGAGCCTGCCTTGGCAGGTGCAAATGGGGACGCTGGAAGGGCTGCGCTTGCCATACCATGACCCGAGCGTGGGCTGCATCTGCGGAGCATGGCAAGCACAGCCACAAGCTGCACACAGCAGACCGCCGTGAGCACAGCCGCCGTGCGCCGCCAGGCGCATGTGCAAGCCGGCATGCTGGCCGAGATGCCGGAAGGCTGCAAGCGAGCGCTTGCCGCGTGTCCATGCGTCTGCTCGCCAGCTGCACACTGCGGATGTGCATCTATCTGCCAGGGATGCGGCGCTGCTGGGGAGTGTCTGAGCCTGGCGCGC
>JAABUO010008753.1_pt1 | contig 11394 bp, 12 predicted proteins | sample 5559291 | NCBI WGS metagenome assembly JAABUO01 (sample SAMN10711878, study PRJNA513372) | rock metagenome | isolation source: Antarctica rocks | place: Antarctica: Victoria Land, Finger Mt sud | reverse complement strand
CTCGGGCGACCGGTCCTAGACACCGTGATCAGCCGGCAGTACGGTCTCTTTCTCGCCAGCGTCGCCCTGATGTACGGGATCGTCGCTTTGAACCCAGTCGATTACCGGAGATTTATCTGGATCGCGGTAGCGCAACGGGCTGCTGAACTATCCGTAGCCGTTATCGACTGGCGCGCAGGCGCGTTGCCGGCATCGTCCTTTGCATACCTCGCCATCGTCGAAGCCGGCCTTGCCGGCATCTTGGTACTCTGCGCGTCCGGCAACGAATCGCCGCGAACGCAACGCTGCAGGCACACGCCATCCGACGTCTGGCTCGCGCGGACGCTCAACGCTTTCGGCGGCTTGCAGTTGTTCTGGGCTGTTCTCTCGACAATTTTCGTGCAACTCGGCGCCCGTCTTCTCGGATGGAAATTGCAGGACGCCTATATGACGCAGCAGCAGGGGGTCGCACTCTTCGTGATTGGCTTGACGAGTCTAGTCGCGGGTTCGGCTGTGCGACGCTATCGCCGGTTCATTTGGGTCCCGGTCAGTAGTCAAGTATTGGGTTATCGCAAACGCCATCAATGAATTGCGTTTGGGCACGATCTCGCCGACGGTCGCACTCATTCAGTGGGCGATCGAAGCGACCATCATCGCCACGTTGCTGAGCCTCTCCTCGGCGGAGAAAGGCGAGGTCGACCGTGCCGTGCCTCTGGTTTCACCGCTTGCGTAGACCCCCCAACCACATCGTACTTGGACGGGACACTTCCGCAAGGGCAGCCGTCGGAAGGCGACCATTTCCTGGCGCCGCGCATGCAACGACACCAGCGGCACATCACCTTTCTTCCAGTATGCGTACGGCTCAGCCGCGAATGGTTACTTTTGGCAAGTCGGAAGCTTCTGACCGCGCTGGCCTGTGCCGTCGCGCAGCTCGCGGGGACGGCCGCCGCGCCGAGCGACGTGTTCTTCGTTCAAGCGATCGAACAGCTCATCGAGGCGATGATTCCCGACGACCGCGCTCGGCTGCGCGTTTGGATCCTTGCTCGCGTCGGAGTCGACGGTCGACTAAAGCCTAGCTCTGTTAGTAGTGGGCAACGTGGCCGATCCTATCGGTGCGGGGGGCTTGGGGCGCCGCCCGCGATTATATGGCCATGATACGGCCGAGGCTACGACACTTCCGCGATAAACGCTGCATCATCGAAGCGAACATTGCCGACTCGACGGTCAACGTCATGCGCCGTCCAAGTGAAGCGGGCGTCGGTGCTAGAATCTTGAGCAGCGCGCCCGGCTCGCGCTTCCCAGGATCGAGCCAGGCCCGCGCTTCGTCAGTATCTAGGACGACGGGCATCCGCGAGCGGATCCGTTCGGCGAACTCGTTCGGTGGCTGCGTGACAATCGTGCAGCTTTGAAGACGCTCGTCGCTATCACGCGCGCGCCAGGTCTCCCAGAGACCCGAAGCTACTGCCGGATCTCTGCACGAAAACGATCCGTAGACGGGTTGCAGCGTCGAGCACATGTGATCCAGCGCACATTTCTGCCCTGCAGAAGAGCTATGGCCCGAGCCTGCCGAATTCGCTTGCCACGCAAAGCGCGAGATGTAAGGCCCTTGGAGTTGACTATTAAAGTTTCAAAACGGGACACTTGAGCACTTCGACGGTTTCCGATGCGATTCCGTACATGATCTGGACGTACGACTTGTTCGGCCAGTTCGACTACGTCAATGCTGCTTGGATCTCGTACACGGGCTTGAATCTCGCCGTAACCGTCACACAGTCTACGCTTTGGACGTCTGGCCTTAGTTGAGCTTTATGATGGCACTTTCTGGACGGCGTTGGGTCATCATCGTGGCGATCGCGCTCGTGGCGGTCGCCGCGTGGCCCTTTCTGGGCGCCCAGCGCGCGAACGCGACATATGCTTATTACGCTCCGGTGCAGCCCGATTACGTGTACCGAGACAAGACGATCGCGTTTTACGAAAAGCGTATGCTGCAAGACTCGCAGGATCAGATCAGCGCGCGGATCCTGGCGTCCCAGTACCAATCCGAGGCGGACCCGCTTGAGTTGTTACGTCAAGTGCGCTTCGTGTTATCGGTTTCCCTTATTCTTGTGTACATGGATTGTCCGAATGGTTCGTGGAACGTTGATTATCACGCCGCGGGCGCAAACGGTCTACTCTCTAAACAGTCGAGCATCACGGAGCTTGCCGTGGGACTTCGTAGCGCACTGCGAAGCGGATGCTTCACCGATCCGCGATGTGCGGCGTGATGACGAATAAGAAGCAGCGCTGCTGCTATCGTCGCGGTCCGTTGCGGGCGGCACTTCGATCACGTTGTCTTGGCGAAACATTCGCACTCAACAGGGTTCCCGAAAGTCTGAGTCGCGATCGCCTTGTTCTCAGGTGCAACGCGATTCTGAACCGTCAGCTCGGAGGCGATGTTGCGAAAAGCTAGTACCATCGCGAATGGCATCGAGACGCCGCCGAGCCCGGCTGATACGGCTAACAAGCCGCTTGGTAGCGCATCGGTTTGTGTAACCATCAACGGCTCCCCGACGAAGCAGAATGCGGCGGAGGTCCTAATGGAGCACCTCTTTGCAAACGCCGACGCGCAGATACCGGGGATAGAATACGCAGCTGCGTATCGGCTAGCCGAAGACTTCATCGGTGGCGACATTATCGACGTCTATCATTTCGATAATAACTCGGTCGCATTGTCAATTGCGGATATTTCGGGCAAAGGTGCCCGGGCGGCCGTGCACGCAGCGCTAATAAAATATGGCCTACGTGCGTTGTCGAGCCACGGGCTGACGCCAGAGCGGGCGCTACGCTCCCTGGATAGGCTCTATCTCGAGAACAACACCTTTGAGCGGAATGAGTCTTTCGCGACCGTATTTTTCGGTCTGGTCGATGCGAAACGGAAGATTTTGACCTACGCGTCGGCAGGTCATGAGCCGGCAATTATGGTGCATCCGAATGGGGCGGTCGACGTACTCCCTCCGACAGCGCCCCTGATAGGTGTCTTTGACGACCAGCATCACCTGTTTACGCAAGACGTCGTCATGGTCGCGCCAGGCTCCCTTTTTGTCGCTACCACTGACGGCGTGACCGAAGCGCGAAATACTGATGGCGAGATGTTTGGAATGGAGCGGTTCATCGACCTTGTCAAAGACCATCGGCACGATGACCTGAAGGCTCTTATTGAGCGAGTGATTGAGACCGCACAAGCCTTCAGCGTGGGCCGCATTGCGGACGACATGGCAATCGTTGCAGCGAGATTCTTGTAGGTCCTATCAATGCACGTGCAGCGCGGTGCTGCGTAGAAGGAACATAGCATGTTGTCGCCTTTTAAGAGCACACTTGACGCGATCCCGTATCCGGCCTGGACATGCAACGCGTTCGGAGCGGTAGACTATGTGAATGCGGCCGGAACCGAATATACGGGCCTCGTTCCCGCGCAAAGCGGACAGCAGCGGACGATCTGGGCCGATGTCATCGCAGCGGACCAATACGAGACGTTCGCCGATCAGCTTCAAAGCGCAATGAGGACCAGCACAGCGTTTCATCGTGACGTGCGAATCAGCCGTGGTCGCACAGTCGACGGATATCGGTGGTATAGCATCAGTATCTGTCCGATCTTTGCGGCTGACGGCATTGTCCAATCGTGGATCGGAATCGCCGTTGAAGTCGAAGATCGCACAAGGGCAGAGCGGGCCGAAGCCGCCTTATACGACTGCAAGCAGCAATACGAGCAAGAGCAGTCACGCTCGACGTTATTTCAAGACGCCGTTCTGCCCGCCCACCTTCCGGAGGTGCCGGGTCTCTCGTTCGATGCCATCTACGAGCCCGGGCTCAGTGACGCGCAGGTTGGCGGTGATTGGTACGATGCCGTCCGCCTGCTAGACGGACGGGTCATGTTGACCATCGGCGATGTCGCCGGAAGCGGCTTAAGCGCCGCGGTCATCATGGGCGTCGTGCGCCAAATCATGCGCGGTATTGCACAGCTCCACGCGGAGCCGGCACTCATGTTGGACGCAGCAGACCGGGCCATGCGCTTGGAGTATCCCGACACCCTGGTCACAACGTGGGTTGGTATCCTGGACTTAGTCAGCCAGACGTTGACGTACGCGTCCGCCGGTCACCCACCGCCGCTCTTGGTTGATATGCGCGGCGGCATTCATGATCTCGATCATCTCACGTTGCCGATCGGTTTACGTCAAGGCCACCAAGGGCATGCGTCGACGATCCCGCTTTCGGATGGCAGCGCACTGTGGCTCTATACTGACGGCCTTATCGAAGCGTCGCATAACATCATCGATGGGACCCAACGGTTGCACGAAGCAGCGCTACGCCTAGGTGCCACAGCGATGGAACACCCGGCAACCGCAATCAGAAACTTCGTTATCCCGCACGGTTCCCAAGACGATGTTGCTATTCTTGTCGTGAAGATCGATTTTCATGAAGCCGAACGCTACATTACGCGGGCGCGCTTTGAGTCCGATGAAGCGGCGGCGGCGAGAGGCGCGCGTCGGAAGTTTGCGGCGTCATTATCGGCAACCCGCTTCACGGAGATCGACAGAGCAAATGCCGAGATCGTATTCGGCGAGTTGTGCGGCAACGTCGCTCGTTATGGAAAAGGCCTGGTCGATATCATCGTTGATGCCAGCGGCATTCAGACGGTGCTGCATGTCCTCGATCGCGGTATCGGCTTCCAACATATTAGTCGCCTCCCGAAAGACCCGTACTCTGAAAACGGCCGCGGCCTCTTCCTCATCGCTGCAATGACAACAGAATTCACCGTCTCGCAGCGAGCAGGAGGGGGAAGCCACGCTCGAGCTGTCCTCGTCGGTCGCTACCCGGTCTCTCTGCTCCGAGATCACACGCTCCCCGTAACTACCGATCAAGTGTCTGATGCTTTCTGAGCGCGAAATCGGGAAGCATCGTTCCGAACGACCGGCGACTCCACGTTACACGTGACCCAGAATGGTCCGGTTCTGGGACGCGATAACCCAAGGCCTCGACTGGAGCTTCCCACGACTCCAGTCGAGGCAACATCGCCGGCGATCCTAGTTGAGCGCAGGCAGACCGAAACGATAGAGCTTCATCCAGGCTCCGATAACGTTAGGAGCGTCGTCGAAGAGAATCGGCGGCCGCAGTCCGCGCGTCGCGGCATCGTCGAACGGGACGGCCCGTCGTACATTGCGCACCCTTTGCATCCTAATTGACCGAGATGCGCTTGGGCTGCGTCTCCGGTCGGCGCTCGAGCGTGAGGATGAGCATGCCGTCGGATACGCGCGCCGCAATATGATCGTTATCGACGTCTTCCGGCACGCTGAAGGAGCGTGAGAACGTTCGCCGATCACCTTTGCCATTGACCGATAGCACGCCGCCTTTCAAGGTGACATCGATTTGCTCGGGTTTGTAGCCTGGCACCGGCACTTCGACTTCGTATCCCGTCTCAGTTTTGGAGACGTCGTAGTCGAAGGCCCAATTGGACCGCCGTGCTTGGAACGGATCGAACCCGAACAGATCCTGGTACGGCGTCCAGGGGAAAGCGCGGCTTCCGCCTTCGGTGCGACCACCATTCGTACGCGCGAGAGAGTTCGTCATGTATCCTCCTGTCGAGCCATGCAACGTCTCCTGCAGTTCGAGATTTTAACGACTTTGGCGTTCTTGTCAAGAGACCGCCAACGCTGAGGCGGAAGACCCACAAACGACCCTTTCTGACGCTACGGGAATGCTAGCGAAGCCCACGCGCCGGCCTCTTTGGCGGCATTTAGTCGCCCGCAGAGAATTACGGTTTACATGGGCTTTGAACTAAAACTTGCGGCGAAGCGCGATCCGACCAAAGGTCATGAGCCGGTCTTTGAGCATGGCCGCTCGACGGCCAAGGCGTTAACCTTTCATGCAAGCGGCGCTTTTTCTCACGAGAATGGAGCCGTCCTCGCAAAAGCGATCGACGATGCGATTAGCCCTGAGTTCTGCGCTTACATCGTGTGCCTCGAAGCCGTCAAGGATGTTGATGAGAGCGCGCTCTTGACGTTCGCTCAGTGGATCCGCGGCCGTCGCGATGAAGGCCTTGACCTACGGCTTTGCGCCCTAGAACCGCACGTACATCATCTACTTGAAGACGTCGGCGAAGCGGGGGACGCCTTGATGCCGTTAGCTCAAGCAACCGACACGACGCCACGTCGTAAAATCGATACGCATCTCGACGAACCGAAAGCTTCGTCCTAAAAAAGATCTCTTCCGGGACAGTAGCCTGACTCGGTTCACATGGACTACCGTGTCCCGAAAGGCTCCTGGAACTCCGATCGACTCGCGTGGATGTGTACGTGTATAGTCGCTAAAGCGTCATGCCTGATAATGCAGCCATTCTCAGGCACGGGAATTGCGATCAATTTCTACGGAGAAGAAGGCGTAGAACCCGCCCGTGAACGGAGACACGAACTGACCCGTCAGGACCTCAACCAGCATCAAGTGGATTTCGCGATCTTTGCAACGCGCAACCCGCTCTCGCACGGTGCCATCCTCGCCGATGAGGTTAGACTCGACAAGACCATCGAAGCAGTGCGATTCGAATGATGACGGCGTCCGCGCGCTCGTGGCGACGAGCGACGAGAAGTTCGTCAAGAACCCGCGACATCATTCAAGAAGAGGTAGTTGCGCGTTACTTCCTTTTATAGCCGGAATCAAGCTGCGGAAATGATCCCATCGGCGTCGCTGTCTTGAGGCATTTCAGAACGAGGATGGCAACATCGTCGGTAGCGGGCGCACTTTGCATGACGAGTTGTCTTATCGTGCGCGCCGGCTGAGAATCCTGATCTACACCAACTAGACTGGCGGCTGCCTCAAGTAGCCTCTGCTCCGCGTCAAGCATATCACGTGAGAACTCGGTAACGCCGTCGGTATAGAACACGACCATTGCGCCGGCCTCCAAAGTGATCGTGTGCGACACCCACGACGCATCGCTCATGACACCAAGCGGAAGACCGCCCATTTCGAAAAATTTGGCCTTCCGGGCGCGAAATGCCACGGCCGGCGGCGGGTGCCCGGCGCTCGCGTAAGTCAGCGTGTTCTCTGTTGAATCATATAACGCAACGACGGCCGTCGCGATACCGTCATCCTGCACCATCGTGGTTCTGTTAATACGCAACAGAATGTCCGCCGGGTCCGGATTCTCGATACCAAGGGCGGTGATGTTTTGCCGAAAGCGTCCTGCTAGCATGGCGGCATTGACGCCATGGCCGGCGACATCGCCGCAGCTCATGAGAATGCGGCCATCGGGCAAGGTGAAGGCATCGTACCAATCCCCGCCCACTAGTGCATCGCTCTCTGCTGGCCGGTAGAGTGCATCAAAGCAAACCTTATCGTTTACCGGAAGATCTGTTGGAAGAAGAGCCGCCTGTAACGTTCCGGCTATGTGAGAGGCGCGTTCCAGTTCACGTTTTCGTGCGTCGACGTCGGTATTTGAACCGTACCATCGGATGATCACGCCGTCGCAAATCTCTGGCAAGACGCGTGTAAGAAACCAGCGGAATGTTCCGTCCTTGCTGAGCAGACGAAATTCCATCTCGAACGGTTCGCCGGTCTCAATCGACTTTCGCCAACGTTTCATTACAAGGGGTAGGTCTTCAGGATGATGGACGTGCTGCCAACCCCAACCATGTGCTTCGGCGCGGCTTTGGCCCGTAAACTCAAACCACCGCTCATTGTACCAATCAACGTCTCCCGCCGCGTTCGCGGTCCAGACCATTTGCGGAATCGTCCGCAGGAACAGTTGCAGCCGTGATTCGGACTCGCGCAATGCCTCGACAGCTTGTGCTCTACTCTGAAAGGCCAGAAGTTTCGGCGCCAAAGGAACGACGGCAATAGCGGTGGCAATGGACGCGACCGCCGTCACCCATTTGACAATCGCCTCCATCCAATAGTCCGGATGCCAAATAACCCATATAGAAAGGACGTGCGTCAGTCCGCAACTGACAATGAATATGGCGAAAAGCACAAAGACCCATGAAAACGGCAAATCTTGTCGTTTTCGAACCAGCCATAAAAGGCAAATCGGTATTGAGAAATACGCGAGTGCAATAAACGCGTCGGCTGAAATCTGAGCAAAGAGAATGCGGGAATCCCAAAGATAGCACATGCCATGAGGCATGAACACTTCAGGATGCAAGGGAGTCGACGAGACTGAGAGGATGCTTTCGACGAAGGCGGAACGCGAGGACAGCGCGCGCGTGACTTCCGCCGTCGGTGCGCGGAATGACCGTAAGGTCGTGTGCGAGTATCGTTGTGATGTAGAGTCCGCGCCCGGATTCGCTCATGTCATCTTTTGGCAAACGTGCATAGAACGTGAAGCCGGGACCGCGGTCGAGCACGTGCAGCACCGGAGCGTCCCCGGAGAGATCGAGCGCAGCCTCGATCTCGCCATCCGCATGACGAACCACGTTGCCGATCAACTCACCGAAGACGAGTTCCGCATCGTACGTCTCCCCCTCGGTCGCACCGAAGCGACGCAGCATGTCGCCGATTTGACGGCGTGCCTTCATCGCTGTGTCAGCGTCGTTTGAAGCAAAGCGCCACCGAGGGTACGCGATTGCATCTTCCGTCTCACCGATGCGAACCGCAAGGATTGCGATGTCGTCGTTAGCCGTTGCGATCAATGCGTCACGAAGTGCCGCCGCCGGGTCTTCTGATTCATAAATTTCCGGCGAGGCAAGCACTTCTCGAAGGCGATGTTCCTCTTCGACCGCGTCTCGGTTCGATTTTGTAAGGCCGTTTGTGAAGAGAATGAAGAGCGAACCCTTCACCAGTGTGAAGGTGCCGGCGCGTTGTTCTGTGCGTCCTTCGTTCCGAAGCCCCAATGGAAAGTCATGGGCATTTAACTCAACAACCGTGCCATCGGGTTGACGCACCATGGGAGACGGATGTCCAGCGGACGCGAACTGAAGCACAAGGGTCAGTGGATCGAGGACCGCTACAAACGACGTTACGATCCGGTCCGGTTGCTCCGAGCGAAGAACGTGATCGACAGCATCGAGAATCGCTGACGGTTCGGCAAGGATGTGTGCGGCTCCACGAATCGCGTGCCGGACCGCGCCCATGGTGACCGCGGCGCTCAACCCGCTTCCGGTGACATCGCCTACCGAGAGCACGACGCGCCCGTCGGGCAAGCGAAAGGCATCGAACCAATCACCGCCGACGAGGGCCTCGGCGATGGCCGGATCATAAACCGCGTTGAAGATGAGACCAGGGACGGCCGGCAAGAGTTGAGGCAAGGCCGCCCGCTGAAACACCGCGGACAGTTCACGCTCTCGTTCGAGTTGAACCCGTAACTGTTCGGCGGCAATCTTGACGTCGTGAATGTCGGTCACACTGGCCGCCCATCGCGTGACGTTACCGTCCGGTCTACGGATCGGCACGCCGCGCAAGAGAAACCAGCGATAAGCGTCGTCTCCCTGCCCGTCAGGCTTCATGCAAATGTCGACTTCGTAAACTTCTCGGGACGCAAGCCCATTTTGAACAACGTATTGAAAGCGTTCGTAATCCGTCGCCTCGACGATGCGTTTCCAGCCTTCCGGCAGGATTGCAACGTCTACAGAAAGTTTGGAGTACTCGTACCAGCGCGAATTGGCCCATTCGATTTTGCCTTCAGCGTCATGCGTGAAGAGCACATTGGCGATTGTGTCAGCCATCATTCGAACTTCGCGTTCTCGCAGAACATTTTGCGTCGTCTCGCTGACGGCACACAAGACGCCGCAGTCGATTTTACCTTCGCCGATGCGACTGTAGGAGAACGTGAAATAGGTCTCTTCGACGAACCCGTTCCGCTCAAGCGACAATGGCATGTCGGTTGCCGAGAATGGCTGACCGGTCTCACGTGTTTTATGGATTTCCGGGCCAACGATGTTCCACGCTTCTGGCCAGCACGCTTCACCGCGCTGACTCAGTGCGTTGGGGTGACGCTTACCTAAGATCGGGACGTACGCATCGTTGTAAATCTGAATTGCGTCCACGCCCCACCATATCAGCATTGGGAACCCGGAGGCCTCGCAAAGGTCTACGGCATAGCGCAAGGCGTCCGGCCACGAATCCTTCGCACCGATGGACGTGGCGCCCCAGTTAAGCGCCTCAATGAGTTCTGAGACGGTGGCACTCGGATGTGAGTTTTGCAAGTGACCATTTCAAGAATCACCAGATAAGACTGACCGGTCCGATTCTGCGAGGCTACATGACTCAAGCGCCTGCTTGGCGTCTTTTCAAATCAGGAAGTGTCGAAGAAAGAGGCGCTCAACTATTGGCGAACGATGGTGTGTGCCCGCCGCCAGATCGTTCTATCGTTCGGCAGCGGTCGCGAAGGACCTGCTTCAACGGATTTCCGCCTCAATTGACGCAACCACACGTCGACGCCGGTACGGCTCACGCCGGGCATATTCGAGCAGTAAACGCCGCGCATCACTAGGGTCGACGTCTGCATTAATGAGCTGCGTCGCGGTAAGGTCGAAACACGATGCGATCAAAACCTCCTTATCGTACCGCCTAGGTGTAGAGACTACGCGCATTGCTGCTATTGTAGTCTTTGCACTTGATCGTTACTCTAAATCCGTTGTCATCTCAACGTTCGCACCTGGCGAGAGTCGGGTCGAACTCCCGGGCTTGCTATGGTTTACATACGCTCAAAACAGACATGGGGAATTCGGATCATTTAGCACTTCCGCGGTCGTACTGATTCTGCTGGCCATCGGCGTCCTAATAATCTTTGCGTATGTTTTTCGAGACGGCATCAAACGATCACCGACTGTGCAGCTCAGTTTTGGAGCCATCGTGGGAGGAGCGGTCGGCAACATAGTGGATCGCCTTCAGCACCTTGTTGATTTCATCGATTTCAAGACGATTTGGCCGAACATATTCAATCTCGCGGATTCGGCCATAACAGTCGGTGTCACGATGCTCATAATTGAATCACTGAATGCTAAACCTCTAGTGCGGAAGGCTTCCGGTCCCGAATAGGATCCCTTGCGGGACGAGCCAGGGAGCTGACCGTCAGACGTCTTGCGCGGCGCTCAGCGGATTCAGTAGAACGCTAAGCAAGCGCAGATAGGACAGCGTCCTGGCGTTCCGTTCTTTTACACTTTGACGAATCTTTGCAATGCTGCAGCAACTTCGTCATCCGAATATCCGCGATGCGCCAGCGTGCTAACAAAATGCGCGACGGCCTCGCGCAAAATAGCGGCCCGCGCCCGCTTGTCGCGCGCGGGCGACGACTTGCAATCGGTATTGCGACTTGCGCAATGCTTCAACTGAGCTTCCGAGCTAACCGGTTCCGGGTTTATGCTTTAGCAGTCCAAAGAAGGCTAATCACACAACCCGTCGTTCTTTCCGTTTGCACACCATACGAACGTCGGATTCGTCAGAGTAATC
>JAABUO010008752.1_pt1 | contig 11397 bp, 10 predicted proteins | sample 5559291 | NCBI WGS metagenome assembly JAABUO01 (sample SAMN10711878, study PRJNA513372) | rock metagenome | isolation source: Antarctica rocks | place: Antarctica: Victoria Land, Finger Mt sud | reverse complement strand
TCAAAGCTTTACGGCGGCCGACGAAGGCGTGCTGTCCTACGTCACGCACAAGAGCGAACGCATGTACCTCTCGTGCGAATTGCTGCAGGGACGCATCGTAGACGGGCATCCGATGCACCGCTACCTTACGAACGAATGCGCGATCCCCGAAAGCGAACTCGCGTCGCTGGCGCGTAATCCGCGACCGCCCGACGTCATGGGTTGGAATTATTATCCAAACTCTGAACGACGGCTGGAAAGCGATGGCGAGGGGCACCGCAACCTGGCGGTCGTCGACCTCGAGCCGGAACGGCTCGCGCTGGAACCGCTGCTGCACGCCGCGTACGCGCGGCTCGGGTTGCCCTTCGCGCTTTCGGAAGTGCACGTTCTCGGCAACGAAGCCGAACGGGCGCGCTGGCTGCTCCAGCGGCTCGACGACGCGCTCGCCGCTCGCGCCGGCGGCGTCCGGGTCGTCGCGTTCGGGGCCTGGGCGGCATTTGGAATGGTCGACTGGACGTCACTCCTGCGCGGCACCGAGCGCTTTCGTGAAGATGGCATCTACACGTTCGCCGGTCCCGACGGAACGCCGCAGCCGACGCTGGTCGCCGACGTCTTGCGGGAACTGAGCGCCGGGCGGATACCGGACAAGCCGCCCGAGGCCGCCTGGTGGGAGCGCGATCGCAGCGTCGCCGCGTAGCAGCGCTCGATCGCGCGCGCAGATTGCGGCCTTCGTCGCGCGGGCGGCCTCGACGACGACCACCGATAGACCCGAGATCACACTAGGGGGTGCCATCGCCGATACACATACACGCACGCATGTCGGTCGTATCGGCGGAGGTCGGGAGCGTCGGCTACGCAGGTGCGACGGCACTGCCCAATTTCTTCGCACGCACGTCGCCGACGAGCGTCTTCGCATGATCGAGTGCGACGCCCGTGACGCTACCCGAGAGCATGCGAGCGATCTCATCGAGTACGTCGCCTTCCGCATCGAGCGGCACGAGTTCGACGATCGTCGTGCCGCGGAGTGCCGATCGGCCCACGACGCGATCTGGGCGAGGTGCGTCACGCACAGCACTTGCGCCGTGCGCGCGAGGGTCCCGATGCGGACGCCCACCGCTCTCGCCGTCGCGCCGCCGATGCCCGCGTCGATCTCGTCGAACACCAGCGCCGTGCGTTCGCGGCGATCGGCGAGCACGACGACGAGCGCGAGCAGCACGCGCGCTAACTCGCCACCCGAAGCCGCGCGCGCCAGTGAGCGCAGCGCTTCGCCGGGATTGGGCGCGAGCGCGAACTCGACGCTTTCGCCGCCGTGCGGACCGATCTCGGTCGAAGCTTCGAGCACGACCGCGAAGCGAGCGGCCGGCATCGCAAGGCCGGCGAGCTCGGTCGCGACGCGCTGCTCGAGCGCACGAGCTGCCTTGACACGCAGTTCGCCGAGCGCACGTGCGTCCGTTGCAAGCGACGTACGCGCGGCCGCGAGGCGCGCACGGAGCTCGCTCTCGTGCGCGTCGCGCGAGCTCTCGCGCTCGATCGTTTCGCCGAAGCGTTTTCGGGTCGCGAGCACGCCGGCGAGGCTGCCGCCGTACTTCTTTTTCAGTTTCTCGATGAGGTCCAGTCGCGCCGCCGCAGCTTCGAGTTCGCTCGTATCGAGGTCGGTTTCGTCGAGTTGGCGCGCGAGCGCGATCGCAACATCGTTTGCGTCGTTCTGGACCGTCGCGAGGCTTGCAGCGAGCGCCTCGAGCGTTGGGGAAAAACGCGCGATCGCAGCGACGCTCGCCGCCGCGGCTCCGAGTGCTTCGAGCGCGGGCGCTTCACTGCCCGCGACCGCTTCGTGCGCGCGGGCGAGGGCGGCTCTGATCTTCTCCACGTTGCCGAGATAATCGCGCCGCTCGCGCACCGTCTCGTCCTCGCCCAGAGTCGGCGCCGCGTCGTCGATCTCACCCGCGGCGAAGCGCGCGAATTCGAGCTCCGCGAGCGCGCGGCCGACGTCGTCCGCCCGCCGCTCCACATCCGCCGCGAGCGCCTGCGCGCGCGCGTACCCGCTCGCCACGAGCTCACGTTTGGCGAGCGCGCTCGGACCGGCGAAGGCATCGAGCACGTCGAGCTGATAGGTGCGCGAAAGCAGACGCTGCTGCTCGTGCTGGCCCACCGCATCGAGCACGAGCGCGCCGATCGCGCGCAACTGGCTCGCCGTCGCGAGGCGGCCGTTGACGCGCGCCGACGACTTGCCGGCGGAGGTCATGTCGCGCACGAGGATGACGCTCTCGTCGTCGCCCTCGGGCTCGAACCCATCCTCGCTCAAACGCGCGCGCAGCGCATCGTCGAGTTCGATGGCAAGCGTTACACGCGCGCGGTCGGCACCGGAACGGACGATGTCGGCCGACGACCGTTCGCCCAGCGCAAAGGCGAGCGCGCCGAGCAGCATCGTCTTTCCCGAACCCGTCTCGCCGCTGCACACCGTGAAACCATCGGAGAACTCGAGCGATGCGCGCGCGATGAGTGCGAAATCTTCGATCTCCAAACTCGCGAGACGCACGCTAGATATCCTTGACCGGTGCGTTCCAGCGTAGCTTGCCCTCGAGCAGCGCGAAGAAATCGAGCGGTTCCCGGCGCGCGAAACGCACTCTGTGCGGGTACCGCGTAACGGTTACGCGTTCGCCGGGGTGAAGCGTATCGACGACTTGACCGTCGGCTTCGAGCGCGACGCCGCTGGTTTCCGCATCGCAGGCGATGACGACGGTCGAGGATGTCGGCACGACGAGCGGCCGCGAAAAGAGCGTATGCGGCAAGAGCGCGGTGACGACGAAGGCATCGACGTCGGGCGCGACGATCGGGCCGCCGGCCGACAACGAATAGGCAGTCGACCCCGTCGGAGTCGCGACGACGATCCCGTCGGCAGGCACGTGCGCGGCTTCTTTGCCGTCGATGTAGAGGCCGAAAGGCGTCATGTGGGGGGTCGTGCGGGTGACGACGACGTCGTTGAGCGCGAAGTGCGTGCGGCCGTGCGTGACGACTTGCAGTGCGGTGCGCTCGTCGATCTCGAAACCCGCTGCGAAGATTTGGGGGAGCCGCGCGAGCGCGGGATCGCCGCCGTCCATCTCGGTAAGAAAACCGAGCCGCCCGGTATTGATGCCGAAGAGCGGAATCCCGTGTGGCGCCGCGAGCTGCGCCGCGCGAAGCAGCGTCCCGTCGCCGCCGAGCGTGACGAGGAGCCGGGCGTCGGTGAGTTGCGCGCCAGGGCTCGCGAGGTGCAACTCGCGCTCCTGTTCGGCGGCCAAGGCGACCACATAACCCGCATTGCGGATCGTGGTCGCGATCGCGGCCGCAGCGGCGCGCGCGGGGGCGCGAAAGAGGTCGACGTAGAGTGCGATCGTGCCGCAAACCGGCAGCGCATTCACCCGGCGCGTACCGCGGCGCTGCCCGCGAGCGCGTGCTCGATCGCGAGGTCGTCGTAGGGCGTTCCGGCGCGGCGGACGAGTGCGAAGAACTCGACGTTACCGGCCGGCCCGACGAGGCGGCTCGTGGCGAGCGCCACGGGCGTGAGCCCCAGGCGTAGCGCGCCCGCGCGCATCTCGCGCAGGATCGCGCGATGCACGGCGGGATCCCGCACCACGCCGCCGCCTCCGAGGCGCTCGCGTCCCGCTTCGAATTGCGGTTTCACCAGCGCGACGATCGACGCAGCGTCGCGGGTGGCGAGAAAAGCGCGCGTGCGATCGAGCATCGTGACGACGGAAATGAAAGACGTATCGATCGTTACGACGTCGAATTGCTCGCCGAGCGTCCCGGCCGGGATCAACCGGAAGTTCGTGCGCTCGACGATCCGAACGCGCGCGTCGTCGCGCAGCGCGACCGCGATCTGACCGTACCCGACATCGAGCGCCGTTACGTGAGCGGCCCCGTGCTGCAGCAGGCAGTCCGTAAAACCACCCGTCGACGCGCCGACATCGAGTGCGCGGGCGCCCGCGACGTCGAGCGCAAAATCGGCGAGCGCGCCTTCGAGTTTTTCACCCCCGCGGCTCACGAACGGACGCGCGCGTTCGACGTCGATTGCGGCGCCCGACGCGACCGACGTACCGGGCTTCGTGGCTGGGTTTCCGTCGACGCGTACGCGTCCCGCAATAATCAGCGAGCGCGCGCGCGAACGCGTAACGCCCGCGCGTTCGGCGACGGCCTCATCGAGCCGCCGCGCCGCTCGTGCCGCCATACCTACAGATCCGGGTCGGCGTCGCCCGGGTCGCCCGGGTCGCCGGCCGGCCGTACGAATGGCGCCGGAGCGCTCGCGAGCTTCACAGCTGCCGGTGCGGCGCCCGCGGCGGTCGCCTCGATGGAAGCTTGCGCATCTTTGAGCAGCGCCTCGCAGCGTTGTGCGAGCGTCTTGCCCTCTCTGAAGAGCGCGACCGACTCGTCGAGACCGACGCTTTCGCGTTCGAGCTTCGCGACGATATCCTCCAGGCGTTTGAGCGCCGCTTCGAATTCACCCGATACGCTAGTTGCCATCCGTGTCTTCCCGTTCGACGCGCGCGCAAAGCGTTCCGCGAGCGAGCTGCGCTTCGATGCGCTCGCCGGCGGCGACGTGGGCCGGATCGCTCACGACCGAGCCCCCGCACGTGACGATCGCATAGCCGCGTTGCAAAATCGCTTCCGGATTCTTACCGTCGAGATGCGCGTAGGCGAGTGCGAGCGCTTGGGCCGCTCGCGTCGCAGTTGCGCGTGCTGCAGGTTCGAGCCGAACGGCAGCAGCGCGAACGTTACGACGCGCGCCCTCGAGGCGCGTACGTGCGGCGGCATCGAGCCCGAGGTTAGCCGCATGCAGACGGCGCGCGCGCTCGGCGAGCCGACGGGTCGGGTCGTGAACGTCGAGCCGCCGTCCGAGCGCGCGGACGCGATCTTCCCGGGCGCGCAGTGCGATGCTCGCGGCGCCGCCCAGGCCGGACGAAGCGGCGTCGACCCGTTGCCCGAGCGGTGCGAAGAAGAGACGCGTATCGGCCAGTTTGGAGCGCACGAGCGCGGCGGCGAGCCGCGCTCGAATCCGTTCGAGCCGGAGGTCCAGCGTGCGCCGCGCACGACGGGCCTGGTCGTCGATGCGCGCCTCCAGCGTGTGAAGTTCGAAACCCACCGCGTGCGCGGCTGCCGACGGCGTCTCGACGTGTACGTCGGCCGCGAAGTCGCACAGCTGCTGGTCGGCCGTATGTCCGATCGCCGAGATCAGCGGATGCGCGACGCGCGCGACCGCGCGCACGACGCGCTCGTCGCTGAAGGTAAAGAGATCTTCGAACGATCCGCCGCCGCGCGTCAGCACGATACAATCGACATCGGCGCGCGAAGCGCGAGCGAGGGCCGCGCAAATTTCGTCGGGAGCGTTCGGCCCCTGGACGAGGGTCTCGAACCAGAGCACGCGGACGTGCGGGGCACGATCGCGGAGCTTTTTCACGAAATCGAGCGCGCCGTTGGCCGTGCGCGACGAGACGAGCGCGACGCGAAACGGAAAGGCCGGCAGCCGCCGCTTGCGCTCCGCAGCGAACAGACCTTCGGACTGCAGCTTTTTCCGGCGCGCGTCGAAGAGCGCCGCAACGCTGCCGATACCCTCGATCTCGAGCGCGCGAACGGATAGTTGGTACGTGCTCTTCGCGTCGTAGGTCGACACGGCTCCGCGCACCACGACCGCGATACCGTTCTGCACGGGCGGAAAGCGCGCCGCGTCGCTTCCCCAAGCGAAGGCGGCGATAACGACCTTGTCTTCTTTGAGGTCGAAATTGAGGTTGCCGCTCGGCATCGTCCGCAGGTTGGAGATCTCCCCACGCACCGAGACGTCGCGCAGGTTTTGATCGGCTTCCACTTTTCGTTTGAGATAATCCGCGAGTCGCTTGACCGTGACGACACGGGTCGCTGCGGCCGCCGGCGGCGTCACCGCGATGCCGGCGTCGGCTCGTCCGGCGGCGGAGCGGTCGCATCGGGAACCGGCGTTGCCGCGGCCGCTTCGAGCGACGCGGGCGTCCGGCCGCGGACAACTGCGCTGCGCGAAGCACGCGTGGCGGAAACGACCGACCCCGTGACGATCGCCCGTTGCGCAGCGGAGCGTCCGATCCACGCGGAGATCGCGTTGCCCTGCGCCCGGCTCGCGATCGCATCGGGCGGCGGTCCACTGGGGAGCGGGGCCTGCACGCCGGGGGTCGGGCGTGCGCTGCGCGGTACCACCGGCAGGGCGTTCACCTGCGAATAATCGGTGGGCGGCAACATCGCGGCGATCGGCTCGGCCGCCGCCGGCGGCGTGTCGATCTGCGCGCGCCGCCGTCCGTAATATCCCGCGCTCGCGCACGAGCCGGCGGGTTCCGTGCCGTCGAGGAAATATTCGAACTTCGTCGGTTCGCCGCAATATGCGAGTTTCCGAACTTCGGTTGACGGAAAGACGAAATCGTGTTTCGCGACTTTGACGAGCGCGTTCTTCATGAAGCGGGCCCACGTCCGAGCCGGAACGTTACCGCCATAGGATTCGCGCATGCGTGAGTAATCATCGTTGCCGAGCCAAACCGCCACCACGAGATCGGGCGTGAAGCCGACGAACCAGGCGTCGCGGAAATCCGATGTCGTGCCGGTCTTTCCGGCGGCGGGTCGCCCGATATCCGCATTGGGGAAGCCCGTGCCTTCTTTGATGACGCCGGCGAGCATCGACGACATGAGATACGCGGTGCCGGCGCTGACGACTTCGGTCTCCTGCGGTACGCGATTATCCAGGAGGTCCGTCCCGAGCGAATCGCTCACCAGCCGCAGGGGCGAGGGCTCGATGTGAATGCCTTGATTTGCGAGGGTCGCGTAGCCTGCGGCCTGATCGAGCGGAGAAAGCACGGAGCTGCCGAGCGCCAGGGAAAGGTTGGCCTCGAGCGGTGCGCGCACGCCCATCCGATGCGCGTACTCGATGACGCGGTCGACGCCGACTTGCTGCGCGAGTTTGACCGCGACGACGTTACGCGATTGGGCGAGGGCGTAGCGCAGCGTCACGCCGCCCAGGAAACGGAAATCGTCGTCCATCGGACTCCAGCGCGTGCCGTCGCCCATCGGGTAGGAGACGGACGAATCGTCGACGATCGAAGTGGGCGGCATACCGCTATCGATGGCGGCCGTGTAGACGTACGGCTTGAACGACGAGCCCGGCTGACGCAACGCCTGCCAGGCGCGGTTGAATTGGCTCTTGAGCGTGAAGCCGCCCGCGCCGCCGACCATCGCGACGATTTCGCCCGTCTGCGGCCGGATCGCGACCAGCGCCGCCTGATGCGCGTTGATGCCCTCGTTCACGGCGCGACCGACGCCCCAGTCGACGGCCTCTTGCGCGAGTTTCTGTAGATGCGGATCGAGGGTCGTGTCCACTTCGAGCCCCCCTTCGTTCACCGCTTGCGCGCCGAAAGTCGTATCGAGCACGTGGGTCGCATACGTCGTAAAGTAGGGATACTTGAACGATTGTAAGCCGGTTAACCGTTCGGGCACGAGCCCGAGCGGCGCAACGAAAGCGTCGGCCAGCTGCCTCCGGGAAATGTAACCGCTCGCGTGCATGCGTTCGAGCACGTGATGCTGACGCTCGAGGGCGTGTTTGCGATTGACGTACGGTGAATAGTCGGAGGGCGCGGCCGGGAGGCCGGCGAGCATCGCGCTTTGGGCGATCGAGATCCGGCCGACGCCGGTTCCAAAATAGGTATGCGCCGCGGCTTCGATGCCGTAAGCGCCGGCGCCGAAGTAGATCAGATTGAGGTAGCGTTCGAGGATTTCGTCTTTGGTGTAATACCGCTCGATCTCGAACGCCAGAAGCGCTTCCTGAATCTTGCGCGAGATCGAGCGTTCGTTCGAAAGGAACAGCGCGCGGGCGAGCTGCTGCGTGATGGTGGAGGCACCCTGAAGCCGTTCGTGGCGGTAGTCCGCGAGCGCGGCGCGAGCGATACCGGTGAAATCGACTCCATGATGTTTGTAGAAATTATGATCTTCGTTCGCGATGAACGCATTGCGCACGCGCTGCGGAATCTTGGCGATCGGCACGAAGATGCGGTTTTGTTTGTACAGCGTCGCGAGCAATTCGCCGTTGCGTGCGTAGACGCGCGTCGCGCGAGACGGCTGAAAATCCGCCATACGATTGATATCCGGCAGATTCTTGGAGTACGAATAGACGACGCCCGCGATCGTGCCGGCCGCGAAGAGTACGAGCAAAAATAGCGTTGCAAACGTCACGTAGACGATGCGCCCGAACACCGATAGCCGGCGGCGCTTCCGGCGACGCGTGGCGATCGTGCCGGCCACGTTACGTCACCACGGCGTTGGCGAGCACGCCGTTGACGTAGCGGCCGCTGTCGTCGGTCGAAAACTTCTTTGCAAGCTCGACCGCTTCGTTGATGACGACCGCGCGCGGCGTATCGCGATGATAGCTCATCTCGTAGACGCTCATGCGCAACACCAGCCGGTCCAGCGTCGGCAGCCGGTCGATCGTCCAGCCCTGGAGCAGCGGCGAGATGAGCGCGTCAGCTTCTTCTTCGTGTTCGAGCGTCCCTAAAACCAGATCGCGCACGAACGCGCGCGTTTCCGATTCGCGAGGTCCTTCGAGCGTCTGCGCGAGCGCGTAGGCGGCATCGTGGTGGCCGACTTCGATGCTGTATAACGTCTGCAGCGCCAGCTCGCGAGCGAACCTGCGGGTCACCGCGGCACGGCCGCGGCGGGCACATTGAACGCCGGCAAGTAATCGATCGAGACGCCGCCTTCGCGAAAGCGCCCGTCGCGCATGATCGCGCGGCAAATATCGATCGTCGTATTGACCCCCGCGATGTGCGTGTCGCCGAGCGCCGCGATCATGCGGTCGATCGCTTGAATGCGCGTCGCACCGTGGGTCGCGATCTTCGCCAAAAGCGAATCGTAGAACGGCGGCACCGCGAGGCCGGCGTAGGCGTGCGAATCGACCCGTACGCCGTAGCCGCCCGGAAGCGCGACGTCGATGAGGGTGCCCGCGGCGGGAGCGAAGTTCGCGGCCGCGTCTTCGGCATTTATGCGGCATTCGATCGCGTGGCCGCTGGGCACGAGTCGCTTCTGTTCCAAGGAGAGCTTTTCTCCGGCCGCGACGCGGATCTGTTCGCGCACGATGTCGACCCCGTAGAGCAGTTCGCTCACGGGGTGCTCGACCTGGATGCGCGTGTTCATCTCCATGAAATACACGTCGTCCCCGGAGAGCAAGAATTCGAGCGTTCCGGCGCCTTCGTAGGCGACGGCGCGAGCCGCGGCAAGCGACGTCTCGTGCAATTTGCGGCGGACGCGGTCGGAAAGATGCGGGGCCGGAGCCTCCTCGACGAGCTTCTGGTGCGACGGCTTCTGCACCGAGCAGTCCCGCTCGCCCACGTGGACGACGTTGCCGAACGAGTCGCCGACGATTTGCACTTCGACGTGGCGCGGCCGTTCGATCAGCTTTTCCATGTAGAGCCGGCCGTCTTTAAAGTTGGCCTCGGCCTCGGCTTGCGCGGTCGCGAAAGCGTGTTCGAGTTCGCCCTGGCTGCGCACCGCGCGCATGCCCTTGCCGCCGCCGCCGGCGGTCGCCTTGAGCATGACGGGATAGCCGAGGCGTTTGGCGCCCGCGAGCGCGGCCATGACGGAGTCCAGGATGTCGGTTCCCGGGGTCGTCGGCACTTTGGCGTCGGCCATGATCGCTTTGGCGGTGGCCTTGTCGCCCATTTTGGCGATCGTTTCGGGCGCTGGGCCGATGAAGGCGATGCCGTGATCGGCACAGATTTCCGCGAAACGCGCGTTCTCGGCCAGAAACCCATAGCCGGGATGGATCGCATCGGCGCCGGAGATCAGGGCCGCGGAGATGATGTTGGGGATGTTGAGATACGAGCGCGCCACGGGCCCCGGACCAACGCAAAATTTTTCATCGGCGTTGCGGACGTGGAGCGAGGCGCGGTCCGCTTCGGAGAATATCGCGACCGTTTCGATACCGAGTTCGTGCGCCGAGCGATTGACGCGCATCGCGATCTCGCCGCGATTAGCGATCAAAACTTTTTTGAACATCTACTTTTCGAGTGCGAAGAGCGGCTGACCGTATTCGACAGCCTGACCGTCGCTGACGAAAATTTCGGCGACGGTGCCGGGACCGCCGGATCGAATAGGATTGCGAACGCCCAGCGACTCGACGTACGCGAGCTCGCGGTCTGAGGCGAGCACGGCCCCGGCCGCGACCGACGGTCGCGAAAGCCGTACGATGCCCACGAACTCCGCCTTGAGAACGCTGCGCGGCCGTTCCTCGTGCGCCGTGACGCCGTTGGTGGCGGCGACGTTTCCCGTATGAGTGGGGTTCTCGCCCGGAGTCGGCGCGGGCGCGACGATCTGCGGCGTCCGGCGCACGTCGATCGCCGATATCTCGTCATCGATGCGAACGCGTGCGAGCCCGGCGCCGGCACAGAATGCCGCGACCGTACGCACGCGAGCGAGCGTCGCGTCCCAATCCACAGCCCGCTCTTTTCGAGCCGCCGCGACCGGTATCCGCTGCACGCCGGCGCGCTCCGCTTCCGGCAGCGCGGCGAGAGCGTTCGCGTAAGCGGGTTCGATTTCGGCCAGCGGTGCGAGCACGAAGGCCCGTTGCAACAGGCGCGCGTGCGGAATCGTCAAGCCCGGCTCGTCGATACGCAGTTCGTCGAAGGCTAAGATATCGAGGTCGATCGCCCGCGGGCCCCAGCGCGATGTAGCGACGCGGCCGAGCCGCACTTCGATATCTTTGAGGCCGGCCAGGAGCGCGCGAGGAGCATGCGGCGTTTGCAGGAGCGCTGCGGCATTGGTAAAATCGGGCTGCTCCCGCACGCCCCAGGCCTTCGTGCGGTACGACGACGAGCGCGCCACGACGCGTCCGAGCGCCGCGAGCGCATCCAACGCCGCCGCGATCTGCGCGGTGCCGTCGCCGACGTTCGAGCCGAGGCCGATCCGGGCGAGATGCACCTTACCGCCGCGTCGCCGTCACACGCACCGACGGCGTCGCGCCGCTGAGTAATCCGGGCTTCGCAATCGTCAGAGACGCCGCGCAGATTCGCGGATCGCACATGACGTCCACAAGTATTTCATCACCTAAGCGTTCTAGCAGCCGGTACGACGACGCGCCGACCATCTTTACGATGCGCGCGTGCAGCGCGGCGTAATCGATCGTGTCTTCGAGCGAATCGCGGGCTCGCGCCGTCGCGATGTCGACGTCGATTTCGATGTCGAGGTCGAAGGGCTGCACGTAATCGCGTTCGCCCGGGCTCGCGCCGTGTTTGCCGTAGGCGCGGATGCCGCGCACGGCGATTCGATCGTTCACGCCCGGTGGTTCCAATCTGCTGGACGCCAGCCGCGGACTACCGCATCGGCCACGGCGACCACGTCGCGCATCGCGCTCACGTCGTGGACGCGTACGATGTCGATCTTCGCCGC
>JAABUO010008751.1_pt1 | contig 11397 bp, 12 predicted proteins | sample 5559291 | NCBI WGS metagenome assembly JAABUO01 (sample SAMN10711878, study PRJNA513372) | rock metagenome | isolation source: Antarctica rocks | place: Antarctica: Victoria Land, Finger Mt sud | reverse complement strand
ATGCATGAAGGACAGTGCTGACTTACATGATTGTTGGAAGGTGACAGTTTCACACAGGCCTCCATTCTCATTGGGACCAGTAATGTACTTCCCAGTGGCATACACCACAAACATATGCTGGAAGGTGGCATCAGCAGGACCGATGTGTATCTGCCAGGGTGTGAAGTTGCCAGTAGGAGCTGCAAAGATTGGGTCGTACTGGTTGATAGCTTCAGGCGCAGCAGGGTCCCTTGTTGCCCTGCAAGTTCAACAATGCTGAACTTCTTTGTTGTCTTTGTGGTAACATGCAAACATCAATTAGCCATCAATTGGCATCAAAAAACGTGGTCTGCGTCCGATGCAAGTGCTGAAGCTTTTTGCAACCTAGAAGTGGGCTGTACATACTGTAATATGGGTCAGGCATAACGTGCTGTCTCTGCTGCAGACATCAGTTCTGAATGGGCGGTGCATGAAAAGGGCACTTACGTTCCATTGTTCTGCACCGTCATGCACTGCGTGACATTGCAGTTAGCCGGACTGTAGCACTGAGCTGCACCAGCCAAAGCCAAGGCACATATCGCCCAGCAAACTGCAGTGCGCTGCATCGCCTCCTGTGACGTGCCCCCCCTGCAGAGATTACAGTTGGATGAAACGGAGTCTGCAATCCGGCGCTGCACTTCACGGCCGTCAACATGGTAAGTGCATGCATGCAGAAAGTATGACGTTGCACATGATGCATAGAGGCATTTTGCAGCAGCATACATCCTGTGAAGTTGAACACAATAAACCAGATTCCCAACATCTGCCAGCTGACGTCGCTGCTGTTGCATCTTACTGCATTACCATCCGCATGCTAGCTGTATGAGGTGTCTGCAGGGTTTGACTGTTCAACAAGATGTTTGTGACATTTGCAGCAGCAGCCTATCGTCCAAATTTATTCAGCTAATATGCAATCTTCACTATAATGATGACCAACCAAGTGCGCTGTGTTGCTCTGATCACTGTCCTCCATGGACTAAGTAAGGCAGTCTGTAAATTAACTAATGAGGCCTTTGTGATACTTGGATGAGGCATACTTCATAGGGAAAACACATGCAAAGTAAGCAATAGACTCCTGTACAGTACCCCGTCAGAAACGCAAAGTGAGCAGGTTTGTCACCTGTGCCTCGGGGCAGAGGTGCAGCCTGCCTCTCAGGTCTGCAGTTCCATGAGCATTGCATAGAGGCTCCTCCGGGAATAGCCCTTCAAATGAGCCCCGTCTCCATGTGCTAGAAGCTGCAGCAGGCATGTCATGTTTGTGCCAGTTTGTTGACTTCACGAGTAAGCATGGAGTCAATGCTCCTGACTAAAATTTGAAAGTGTACTGCACAATGACATGTGGGGGGAGATAGCAGTGTATAAAGTCTAGAACATGTGGCGACATAGTAGCAGCTGTACCGCCCAGATGCGCAAGCAAAGTCACAATGAAAGCTTTCGTTTGTGCACAACAGAACAGGTAATAGCATGAACACCACTAGCGCATTCAGCAGCAACCCCAGAGCTACGAAACCGCAGCAAACTGCAGCAAATGTCACAGCTTCAGTCGTGAAATGGATGAAGAGCAACAGAACCTACTTGTATGGAAGCAGACAGCGCAAGGTCCGCCAGCCTTCTTCTTGCCCTCAGCCTTCTTTCCCTCAGTCCTCTTCTTCTTTGGCTGCGTTGCCTCAGGCTCAGGAGACGATGTACGGCGACGAGGGGCAGGCCTCAGCGCCCTCCTTGCAAGGTTGGGAAGCCCCTCCTGCGCTGAGTCACCGGAGGCAGGGCTTTCAGGGGAAACCCTCCTGAGGGCAGGGCTGCTCCGAGACGCCCGCTTCCTGGCAGGGCTGCTTGGGACCTCACCCATTGCATCAGAGTCGGTCTCAAAATCCTGCAGAAGTTCATGTGTTTGATCAGAATTGTCTCAGGTACACACACTTTGAGTAACACTACTGACATTGAGCTGTTGACACCAGCAATCACAAAGGTGAGAAGCTCTGCTGATAGCACACACTACATGCCTGTCAAACTTTCACAAGCAATCATTGACAAATGTTTGACATCAGTATTCATGCCGAATGGCTGCAACGTCTTTGAAGCGCTTATGATCATTTACTGTATATGATCAAGTCCAACAGCTGGTATTGACAACATTGCCAAAGTCCATAACCAAGGCTGAGTGTATGAGCGGACAGGCTTGCTGACTCACCGTCCAGTCTCGCCTGCTCTTCTTCTCGCGCTTTGGTCTTCCAATCAGCCCACTTGGCTGAACCGACCCTGTAGCCAACCTGTTGATGGAAGCTTTTTGGTCCTTCTTTGACGTAGTCTTCTTGATGGCCTTGACCACTATTGCTGGCCTCATAACTCTGGCAGGCTTGCGGAAATGGCGCTGCCTGACTGGCAGTGGCTTCTCGTCCTGGACTTCAGCATTGGAAGGCTCATCCTGATTGGCTTGCTGCATAGGGTTGACAATTCCATCACTGAACCCTGCTTGTGCCTCCATGCAGCTCTTGCCACTGGCCGGGCTCACTGTGCCTGCAAAGTGAGACTGAAGTTACAAGGTTCGCGTGGCAGAAACACAGCAGAGTGAAGGATATGAGCACAGCGCAGTGTCTATTACAAGCTGACTGAAACGTTTGCTTGTGAAGATACCTTCGAAGATAGGCAAATACAGGCTGGTGGTCCTGATGTTCAGCACCGGTTGGAACTTCAAACCCTGAGGCTGTTCAGGAACAAGTGAGCCTCCTTGGGCTAGCTCCATCTGCAGCAAGGCCACACTACTCATGTCAGACTATGGTTGTAGAAGTGACACCTTTTAAGACCGCTGCTGATACTTCGAACAGACCATCAGACTCCTTGCTTGATGAAGGTCACAGGTTAAACGAGAAAGCCTACACACAACTGAAGACACAACCCCAATCACTGCAGGCCAGTATAATCTTGCAGGTGTGTGCAATAATACCTGGAGCTTGATGAACCCAAACAGCTCTTGTAAGGCTGACCTAGACCAAAGATCAAGGGCTCTGGCGACCAGCAGCAAGCGCGCTGTGGACACGACAACGGCAACCGACACCACTCGAGAAATTTATTGGCCAGCGGTCATTCGGATGCCTTTGCAGCGTTTACGGGGTGTGACTGCAGTGCAAAACCGTGGAGATGCCTTCTACATAGAACTTTTGTGCCTGGGTAGGGCATGGGTAGGGTCACAGGCGAATTCATAAGGTGAATTTGCAGCATGCGTTACGTTGTATCCCTTCCAAGTTAAACTTCAGCGTTGCCAGCAAGCAAGCGGCTGTAGTAGTATCAGTGTGATCACCATGCAGCATGTTAGCAATTTTGTATCGATAAGACGCAAATGATCAAGTTGGACATGCTTCAGCTTAGCAAACTGCAGCTTGTTGTTGCATACTATTGATTGATTGATTTTCACCTGTGCCAGCCTTTGCTCTCGCATTAGCCAGCATACTATGTAAAACAGCAAACAGACTTGATCACTGGATCTCAGTCACCCTGACTAATTTCAAGACGTGAAAGGACCATTTGACAAGTTGCAACCTGACCTTGAGCTTATTGCACATCAGCTAGATAAGCATGTGGGCATGTCTCTGCATCAGAAAGACTGCATGACACGCGTTCACTGACGTCATGCTTTTAATATGCAACACTGCAGGCCGAACATATTTCCACTCTTGAGGTCTCAAGGCACGGACAGCCACATCTTCTGCAGGTATATTTGTCCGAGTATACAGCCAAGTAGGCAAGGCAGGCGGTGCCTGGAAGCAGATGTGAGATATCAGAGCTTGAGATAGGCATTCCTGCCAGGACAATGCTCCATCCATTCCAACAAAGCGCAGCTGTTGCAGTTTGCAACCCAGAGAGCCGTTGCAGCTTAGCACCGTAGCTGCATCATCAGATGTTTGAGTGTATGCGCAGTGCACGGTATTGCTGTTGACAGCAGTGCTGTCACAGCACTGCAGTCCGTTTGACCATTTGCTGACTTCAGGATTTCAAGGCATTGCAGAGCTTGACATAACCAGCCTAAGTTGCTCTGAAAGGCTTGAGGAAGCGTGGATCCAGATTGAATGACAGCTTGCAGCGTCATGACCAAGGCTCTCGGTTGTAAACATAGGAAACTGCATAGGAAATGCATGTCTGACATGCATGGTTCCGATCTTTACTACTTCAAAATCCCCAGAACAACGAGGTCAACATGCCCAGATGCGAGGACAGAAGAAAATGCGCATGCTGACATGAAGGTCCGTGCTTGATGAATCAAATCAAGGCCTTGTAAATATCTGAACACTTGCACCGGATACAGCAGCAAGTGCAGACCATGCAGTCGTTACGGGAGGGTGTCCCGATGACGATCGCACAAATTCTAGAGAGCCACAACTGGCGCAGGCGTAAGGACCTAGTCAACAAGGTCTTCACCCCAGATGCTGTATTTTGGCACCCTTTCTTCATCGTGCACGGTCGCCATGAGATCCTGGGCATTTATCAGGTGCGAACCTGGCCGTGCAGTTTGCTGGTCGAGCTACTGTTGAGCGCAATCCGGCAACCGGAAGACTTGCTGACGATGCAGTTGTGGGGTGCAAACAACCTCAAGATCAATGTCACTTATGATCGCGTGGTGCCAGACTCGGCAAACAACATAGTGGTTGTCGATCTGCTTGAGACGGTGGTGGGTGCTCCGACCCACATGCACAGATTAGAACTGCAGACGTCGCTTCGCTGTTCCACAACCTGAATCGCGGTCATTTGATTCCTCAAGACCTTCTTCGCAAGCATGATCCTGTCTATGTATGTATCTGTACAAGCCAGCTGCGATAGAACATTCACACACTGCAGAGAGTATGGTGGATACCATTGACCTGGTTTGGGGTTCCCATGAACTTCATACTGCACACCGTTTTTGACGTGAAGCAAACACCTGAAGGCTACATCTATACACGCCAAGAAGTGAGCCCCTTGCCACCAAGCCTGCCTGTGAATGCATGCATCATGATGCAATCAACATCTGGCCATAGTACGTGCGCTTCAGAAGACACAGTCATTATGGTCTCTGCATTGGTGGCAGCACCGGCAGCTTTATTCTAGCAAGCAAAACCAATGTCCTGAAGTGACCTGGCATGCATGTACTGCAATGTGCAAGCTTCACATATGGTCAGGTCATTGGTGTTTGACTTACTGCACACGGCCAGACACAGCCACACCCAAATGCATGCATTCTGAAGTGCGGATGAATAACCATAGACAGCATGCATGTCAATCATTCCCATGACGCACAATGCGCCCTGACATGCTGTATCAAAGCTTCAGGCATTTATACACTTTGTACTGCTCAGGATCACGCTCTGGTGCTGGAGTCTCTCATGTACAGCAACCCTCTGCTAACCCTTGGGCTCCCATACTTGCTGAAGAGCTACATCTGCCCTGCATCTGGTACATTCTCATGTCGTTCATTGCAAACACCAACATGGCAGTGGGCAAACATACTCATTCTACAAGTTGCAGCACTGCTGCTGCATGCTGTATGTTGAGCTTTGTATTGAGCATTTCATATCCTGCATGACAACATCAATGACTTCATAGCGCTTTGATGTGCAACAGTCCCCACAGCCTCTGCTTTGTACACTGCCTGGCCATAGCCTTACTGTGTGCCCTTGTTGTACAACTACTGGTGTAGTTGCTGGAAGATTGCCAAAGGGTAGTCACTATGCAAAGACTGCAGACAACTGACCACATGCCTGCACAACAGCCGCTGCATCAAAGCCAACACTGCAGTGGCTAGCTGCCCTTAATGCAGCAGCACAGTCAAATATGCAAATCCTAATTGACATGCCCACAGATACGCAGATGCATTGCGTCATCCGGCAAGGTCGTTGTCCCAATGCTCATACTCTACAAGTTTCCAGATTGTGCCTACCACAATCTGTTTGTCAGCAACACGTTGACATTATCAGGTGATCTTTCCAGATGAAAGACTCAGGCAGGAACCTGGCAAAGATCCGATAGATCCGATTGTAATTGTTAGAGTATTCAAGCTGATGCAGCAGCTGTTGTGCAGGCAGGCTGGCAGCAGCTTCTGGGAATTACCTGCACCGGGTCTTCAACACATCTGGCAAGCAAGGGCGGCAGCAGAATGCACGCGTGGGCATGATGGACCTGACAAGGGAGCTCTCCAAGGCCATGGAAGTCATAGGAGCTGGCAATGATGCCCACAGGTTCATCCCAATTCCCTCTGCCACCATGCTCCTCTCTCTATGTGTAGGGTTCAGGTCTGCAGGCTAGGGTTTGTGCCCATAGGTGCTGGCAGTGATGCCCACAGGTTCAGCCTAACTTTGTACGCCAGCAACAAGCTCCTTGCTCTGTATCTAGGGTTTAGTGTTTGAATTCACAGGTTAGGATTTATCCCATACTTCCATCCTGACTTCTGATGCGACTATGCCTGTTGGCCCCTGTTACATGCTTATGCTCTGCATTGATGGAGATTAGCAAGCGTGGAGTGGGGAAGCTTCCCACCCGTACAGTGTTGCAATTGAGACCAGTGTGGGTGATGACCTTGTCAACACTGCAGATGCAAAGCAATGGAAGTGGGCTGTAAGACTCAGGCTCAGTTTGACGGTCTCCAAATGCAATCTTGCGGTGTTGCTGAAAGACGCGGCCACCCTGTTTGCGTCATGTTGGCCAATGTCATACGTACTCTCAACATACACGCATGCACTGTGCTTGCTGCTCGGTGGCAACCTCTCTAAGCAAGCTGACCCTTGCTTCTTCACCAGCTTCTCCAAATCCTTACATGGACAGGCTGGTTGGTCCCAGTGGTACCAAATAGCTAAATGCACAACCTGGCCTGTGCACACAAAGATCTGGATTGTTTCCCCACTAAAGTTTCTTGTCTTTGAAGGAGTGTTGTTTCTGCAGTTCACCTGTGAACACAACCCGTAGTCATCAACAGAAGCTGCATGCTGGCATGCAGGGTCCACATGATGAACAGCGTGTACAGTGATGACATGACATTCTGGCACCCAGCGCTGACTGTGGCTGGTAAGCAGGACCTGCTGGGGGTGGCAAGGCTCTGGACCTTCCTGTTCAAAGATCTAGAAGTATACACCAGACGCGTAGGTGTGGTCAACACCAACCTGAGTCTCATTGCATGGGCTGAGCATCAACCCTGAAGAATGGCCTTTACTGCAGCTTTCCTTGACATTCTCTCAGCCTCAACATTTTCACTGCCAAAGTCAGCAGCATGTGTTTGGTGCTGTGTGCTGATCTGGTAGTTTAACACCCTTGACAGCATTGGTGAGCCTTCATGGGGTTATGGTTAAGCTTCACGTCAGTGCAGCATGCCTGTGTTTCTTGAGTGGCTGTGTCATTGCTGCGTGCAGTGCCAAGCTACAGTGAGGACGTGATGCTGATAGACTTGGAGAGGCGGTTCAGGCCTCGCTTGTACCCCTTCTTCTTCCCTCCCATTGTCCTGTGGGTCCATGTGATTGTGCACTTGGTGGGTGCACAGGGTCCCCATGGAGGTATGACCACACACTCTGTATACCTCCTATGCATAACACGCCAGGTTCTCCAATCTAGCAACAGTCACGATGATGCAAAAGCTTGTGCACAATGCCAATGCGAAGCTTCACACAAACACCAGACAGACACGGGTCAATCCACTGCAACCCATGGTCGAGAGGTGCTTGGTCAGAGCTTTGTACACGGCCCTCAGTACCAGTTGAAGAGAGAGCAGGACTGTTGCTGCTGCCTGTGTTCCTGCATGCATGCAGCATGCAATTCACAGGTGTGCGTTTGTTTGACAGACCATCTTAGTGGACCATGCCTGTGTCTCAGCAGGCATAGGTTGCCATTACAGCCATGTCATTTGCCAGCATGCTTGCACAGCAGCAATCAGAGCTGCCCCAAGTCACATCTGAAGTTGCAATACATCTGACAGACAAATTTGCTGTTCCATGCTGCACATGCATGCTGCTTATGCAACCAAGCTTATCTCAATGGCACTACCACACATAAGCCAGAGTGATAGCGCAGGGTATAACCTTTTTGTGTACAGCAAGCACAAAGACTAAACATGCAGGAGGGTTTGTTCACCTGCAACTGTGCCGTTATCATGCCTGTACAGGCACAGTGATGCAGCATCTAGGAGTCATGATGTAAGGTTTATCTATAAACATGAGTGCACCAGCTTATGACTTTCTTGGTGGTATGCAGGCAAGCTGATCAGCAGGCATGAGGAGCACATCATGTGGGAAGAGAGCCTGCTCATGCGTAACCTGGGGCCGCTGAGTCACATCTTCCATGACTACTTTAGGCCGTTCATGGGGAAGCTGTTTTCTACACTTGGCAACCTGATCTACCACTTTCTGGTGTGGCTTGACCTTCCCAAGGAGAAGAAGCTAGAGTAAATCCAGAGAATTCGATGATCATTATGCATTGCCAAGATGTCTTGCGGGCAGGCTGTACATTGGGTAAACTGTGTATTACTAAGCATTACTGAGCATCATTGCTGTACGATATGGATATCCTAGAGGTTAGTTGTCAGCACAGCTAGGGTCTGTTGTCCAGATCGGGCAACTCGCTTGGCCAGCAAGCAATCATGGTATCACAGAACTGGCATCGTATGTGTTTGAGCAAGGCAGGTTGGAGGCATGTCAAACTTGGTGGCAATTTTGTTACTTTGCACTGTAGGCTATATAGGGTACAGTAAGCAACGTTGCATTGATTTGTGTGTACCTGTGTCACAAGTATGACTTGGCCACACTGCAGGACAGCTCAAGCTTTGGAATCATTGTGAGATTCAACAGATGAGCACCTGTCTCTCTACAAGATGCAGAAACTTTGCTGAAGAGTGCAGTTTCGGGAATTGGTCATCGGATTCATACCAATAAGAAAAAAGATGCAGAAAGTTGTGCATCCCCGCGGGACGGACAAACCTTTTTTTTCCCCCAGTCCGGGCGTGGCATGACCTATCGACTTGCCGAGTACCCCTGCGTCAACTGTCGCAACCGCTGCCGCGCTGCTTTTGATTCGGGTGAGCTCCACGCGCTGCAGGTTTTGGTCTGATTACCTGCGGTAAAGTGGTCATGGCTCCGCCAGGCAAGCCAGCAGGTTCTGGCACAGCTCGCATGGATGCTTCCAAAGCGGCACAAATGGAGGAGCAAATCAAAAAGGAACAGAGGTACTATTCCATCATTGATCTCAAGCAAGAGTGTCGCTTCTGCATGTGCTCAAGTTGGTGCCCGGCTGCAGAATACAGCAGCGTGCAACACAATGGCAGAGAGAGGCAGGTTTACTACCACCAGAGCCTGAGGTGCTGACGTATCTCACCTCCAAGGCTGAGCCTGTGTCAGAGCCCGCTTTGATGGCGACAGTTCAAGGCGATCCAGAAGCGTTCATGACCCTCAATCTGTCTAGAAACCTTGACCAGGGAATGAACCCAGCTTATCAACTGCGGGATGGTTTCCAGACGCAGAGCTGCATGAAGTCCGATTTCATCTGGGACCAGCAAGAGGTGAACATTGCTGCCTGACGCAGCCATCAACAACTCTCGTGCGCATGCAAATCTGCACGTCACAAAGCATGCATTTAGATCATCACGCCCTGTGCTTGTGCCATTCTGTCAGAAACCTGAGTGTGCATGCCAGGGTCTTGCATAGAGGAATACATGCCTGTTGTCAAGGGTTACATAGGCTGAAAGTAATGTGTGTATGTTCACAGGGGTGCTGATTCTGTCTCTGCCTTATGTGCTTTCCCATGTCTGCTTTTTCAGGCTGCATTAGCCAGATGCAAATGATGCTGTCTGGACATGCAATTTGGCATATGCTTTGCAGATTGACTTTATGAAGAGGCAAGGGCTGCTTGACAAGACCTTCAACAGGCGGCGTGATGAACAGAGCATGTACATGGAGGAGTCTTGCAAGTTCAAGCATCTTATGAAGAGGGCTGGTGCCACTGCTGCAACTGCCAAAACCTGATATGTTTCACAGACTCATTCATGCAAACTCATTACCTCACCATGTTGTCATTCCTTTGTCAGGTATTAGTAGCGCAGCTGCAAAGACTGTGAAGCTTGCTTGTGTTTGTTCAGTCTGTGGTTGCACTTGAGTAACCTGATTTGAACAAACAAACTGCACACATGTTTGCGCCACCTAGCCCATCATCAACAAGCGAATGAAAGGAGGCATTGCACGTTGCCCAACAGAGCCCAATTCACCTCAACATGGGAGTGAAGCAGCATTGCTTCTATGGGTCTTGGAGTTGCCAACAAATTGATGAACACAGTGTGTCATGATGTCATCACCTCTGTGCAGCCACACTGCAAGCACATCTGCACCCTTATGGTCTACGACCATAAATGAGTACATGCTGACATGAACGTACATGTTGATATGCTCACCATGTCTTTGACAGCGCTCCTTCAGTGTCAACCCTGAGAGGCAATCAATTAGGTCAACCAGCTGGTATGTACAGCAGTAAGTGCAGCCATCTGTGCTGTTGTATGCGTGCATATAGGAAGTCACCGAGCCAACTGGTGTAGGTCCTGAGCCTTGATGCGCTGGCATTGGTAATGTCGATCCCAGCGCACACTGTGCACCCAGTGCTTTTGCCTGTGCTCTGACCTTTGCTTTTGCCTTTGTGCCTTAGCCTTTGTAGTTGCCCCTGCTTCTGCCTAACAGAACCACACTGACCACTGGCATGTCTCGGTACCCACTGACAGGCAGGGGTGCAGCATTGACACAGCCATGGGGGTTGCCACTGGCATTTCTGCTGCACAGATTGGCAATGTTTCGCTGCTTTGGCACATACTTTCGGCCTCAACACATTTTTGTTTTGACCAAATTCCGTTCAACAGGTTATGCTGGGATGCTTCAGCGGAATCTAATGTAAGCATTGTATTGTGCAATTAGGCTGAATCTGCGAGCTTGGGACTCTGTGATTTGCAAAGAACCCGGAGAATGTACCAAGGACCTTGTGTCGGCAGAAGCTGTCAGAAAATGCAATAGACTGCACTTTGTCAAGGGCATGCTCATTAAAGGCTTAGGAACGTCACAAAGGCAAGCCTACTAACATTTGGCCTAAATGTATATGCCTTGACGCATCTGTTTGCCAAGCAACTTGCAGATCTGTGCAAACCTTACACACTGTCATTAAGTCAAGCAATGTCTTGCCAAACGACACACACACAACAGAATCAATCAATCCTGATATGAAACAACAAAACACATCAATCAGTGCACGCCATCCTGCTTAAGTCCAGCACCGACAAGCTTGCCAACTAGAATGAAAACAGCTGCTTAGGAGCCTTCTCTACTTCTTTGTACAACTGATACTTCTGCTCAATATCAACCCGCACATCGGGAACATCTGCCAAATGTTCCAAGAATGGCA
>JAABUO010008750.1_pt1 | contig 11398 bp, 14 predicted proteins | sample 5559291 | NCBI WGS metagenome assembly JAABUO01 (sample SAMN10711878, study PRJNA513372) | rock metagenome | isolation source: Antarctica rocks | place: Antarctica: Victoria Land, Finger Mt sud | reverse complement strand
AGTGCCTGTCAGCATAGAAGGCCTGAGCCTTGTCTGTGATGGGCACTCCCCTTCGTTCACAGCTCCACCTGAAGAGCAGAGCGTATGTTGTAAGAGCATGCTCTGCTACACAGTCAAATCACCTGAGGCAAGAAGCTGCACAGAAGCAGGGGATGCCGGAAAGCCTAGCCATGCCTGTACAAAAGCCTAATGAAGCGTAATAGCTTTTGTATGTGTATGTGATGAGGCAAGCCCAGGCAGGGAAGTGTTGAAAAAGTGTTGCATGTTCTGCATGCTATGCCATATCCCTTAGCTGCAAATAAACTCTCACTTACTTGACATACTGTGTCATGCCACCAAAAGGTGTCCAATAGTTGGTCAATGCAAGCAGGACCTTGAGCCCACGCCTGGCTGCTTCTGCCAGAACAAAATCCAGACCGACAAATACTCTCTCATCAAATTGGCCTGCAAGTGACAGCACACAGAGAGTTGCAACAAATGCATTAGCACTGCCGAAAATGGTGATACTCACGTCTAGCCACAGCGTTGCGTTACGATTTTCCATTGCCGCCACAACCAGCAGAGTGGTCGACCACTGACCTGGTGCAGGCTGCAGTGCATTCCACTCAGGCCCGTCGTTGAAAGCCCAGGTTCTGACGACAGTAAGGCCTGCAGCCTTGGCATCATCCAAGACTTCCAGCACCTGCTGCTGCAGTCCAGGATCTGCAGCTCTTGTCATGAGGTAATAGCTATTGCAACCGGTGAAAAAAAAAGGAGATCCATCCAGCTCAAAGCGTCTCCGGCCAGGGGATAGCTGGACAAAAAGCCCGGCTGGTCCTGGGCATTCCATTCTGAAACTTTGGCTTGGCAGGTCCCAATTTATACGTTTTTGTGGCAACTCAGGCTCCGCCAGCGCCTGCGATAGCGCTGCATCGTTCACTCCACCCTTCTTCTTCATTGCTGCCCCAGGATCGTAGCACTCCCCAGAATCCACGAACAAAGGTATGAGACAGAATTTAGGTTTCACGCAAATGGTGGGCTTGACAACTGCCAGGTGTCACTCACACAGAGCGCCTCTCCAGCAAAGTCTGATGCAGCCAGCAACAAAGATATGTTGCCCAAGCTAATGCGTATGTAGCATGCATCAGCAGGCAGACCTTACTTTGGCGTGAGATCCTTGACAAAACTGAAGTTTACATGCCTACTTGTGGCTCCATCAGACACTGCTTTCGAGCTTTGCGGCATGAAGTGCTTGCCGATGTGTGGCAAAAACTGCAGACTGTTGCAATTTTGAATTGATCTATTGTTGTGGGGGCAGATCACAGCGGTGCTGCTGATACCCTTCAACACCTGCCTTTTGCTCTTGCAACGCAAAGTCAATGGAAGAGATTGGCTTCTTGCTTTTCCTGCGGGCCCAGAGATCCTCCAGGAAAATGTATCTGCATATCATTCACAAGCAACATTTAGAGTAAGCAAAATGGCCATACATCTGCATATCACTTGAATTCGTATCTACCAAACCATGGCAAGGAGCACTTGTGGTGATGCATGATCAAGCACCAAACATTGCCCATTGATTTGGCGCAGGGTATGCAAGTCACAGGTGTGGTCCATGCATGTGACTCTGCTGCGCAACATTGCAACCTTGGCATCACAGCAAGCTAGGCTGACCGTCATGCAGCTTGCCAGACAATTTCTTGGTGCATTTGCAAGCTTGACACTTGGCTGGAACAACATCTTTGCCCGCATAATTTTTGATCTTGGTCTTTCAGGCCTGTCCCAAAGTCCTGTCTTATGTAATGACATTGTGCATTCAAAAGGCTCACCTGCCAGCTCTATTGCCGTCCAAATAATGACCACTGTCAGCAAAAGACTTGAAGCCATAGTGGTTAGCAATGTCAGCTGGCTCCAGCAACAACCGATACATGTTGCCCCTGTTCAGCCAGATGTTCTGCTTCTCAAAAAACTCATCTGGCAGCTTGCCCTGAATTGCATCCATGCGGCCCCATCAGGTGCAGACAAATCACAGGCAAAGCCATCCTGGGCCAACTGCCGATGATAACATTGAACTTGTGGAGCAACAGGGTGCCATGTAAATGTGGCAATTTTGATGTAGATAAGGCATGCAAAACCAGTGATAGTAGAGCTGCCGGCAAAAGATTTGAGGCACTGCTGCAAGCTGCCCCTGTGGCTGCGACTAACATGCGCATGTGTCCGGTAGCATGTGCTATACCTTGTTCCACAGGAATATAGTTTCTCGCCAGAACCCATTTGCTATGGTCATTTTTTCTTTGATCTCCCAGTCCTCCTCATACTGCAGTTCCTTAAGGCGTGTATAGTATAGTCGTTCTGAACCCCCACATTGCTGCCTTTTGTATCTTTCAACTTCTATCAGGACATTCTGCAGCACTCTAGCCATCTGTCAACAGCTTTGCTGTGCATTGCATGCCTGGCGTCGTCCCAGAAGGCACCTCAGGATCACTTTGAGAGCAACTGCCAGTTTACGAAAGACTGCTGTACCGGAAGGCTGCAAGGTCATGAAAGCAACCTATTGTGTCTGCGCAGCTGGTACAACATTTCGATCTAACCTGGACCTCCTTGCTATACTTATAAGCTTGCTCTGCTGCTCGACTATCCTTCTTCTCAGACGCATCCACTAGCCGGTTTCGTTGAGAGATGACGAGGTTAGCAAGCCCAACCGCCAAGCTGACCCCGCTCAGTACGAGCGCAAGTATCGCGGTCAGGTAGTAATTCTGTGTCGTCACCATACAGGCGACATCACAAAAACATCGAGCGGGACTACATCGCTGCGCAAGCTCGTGGATGTCCAATTGAGATGGAACCTCCGCAGAATTCAATTGTAGCTTCATTTTAGGTCATTGTGAACACTGCAAGCTGAGGATACTCATCAGCATGGCAATGCTGCCAGGCAATAAAAGGCTTCAGCTTGCACGATTCACTGCTTGATGGGTGTGGCTGCTGACTTGTTCTGGGTGGGTGGATTTGCTCCACTACTCTGATTATGTCTCAGCCGCAAGTGCTTACATGCATGTACACATGCAGGTTGTGGATGAACTCATACGCATGTTCAATATTGAAACAAGAGGCATTAAATCAGTCAGCTAGGCAAATTTGTACATTGTACAACATGCTGTCAACTACTCCAGCTGTGCACACGATGCTTCATTGCCCATGAATCATGCATGTCCAAGGTGCTGCAAACGTCAGCTGCATGTCACTGCAAGCCATACTTCAAGTATAAGCTTTGACAGCAACGCCTGTGATCAGGCACTCCAATCCTCGCACAACCAGCTTGGTTGGACTGCATCTCCAACTTTTGTTTGCATCCCTGCCCAGTGATCAAGGCTGCAAGCATGTGCGCATCACTGATTTACAGGAGATGTTTCATGTTTGGGTGACCTTTTTTAGGCTGCCTCTACTTCAGTGGTGCTTGGCAGAATGACGTTGTGCTGTCAGGCAACAGAGAGAGATACTGATCAAAGTGCTTCACTGTTGACTGCACCATGCTGTGCCAAGATGACCACTCTTTTGAGAGAAAGTGTATGGTATTGCTGAGTCTTCACAAGTCATCACTGATTCATGCTCCAGCTCATGAGCCCTGATCAGCTCCTCATGCGTTGTGCTTGTGCCCATTCCCGGCTGGGATTTGCAGATGTGACCTGACAGCCTCTGAAGATGGCTCAGTTGATTCATCACAGAGTGTGGTGTCGGCAGCTTTACTGATTTGACTGTGACCAGCCGGTGAACGCTCTACAATATGTTTGGGATCCCGAATTTGAGCGACATCTGAACATCTCATGAGATCAACAGCAAATCACTTTGTCCAATAACAACTGCAAGAGGCAATCGAGACCTGTGAACAGGCATAGACGAATACCATCAGTCACACACACAGGAAACAGCCTCAATCATCAAGCTCAGCAAAGGTTTAGGCCGCAAGCGATGCAACATGCACCATAAACACAGCTTTGGGAAACGGCAAAGCCCAATAGATAGATAGCGATGTAGCCGCAAAACACTCAGCCCGTCCAATGCTGACAACAACCCCAACAGCTCATTTGCAGACACAGTGTCCAAAGCAAATGATTTGCAGCATTATAAAAGCAGCGCTCACAGGCGCAGCCTTCCTAATCCCTACAAAAGAATCACAACAGCCCCACACAAATCGGTCTTCGTCGTATTCTTCTTTTGAATCTCTTGTCCCAAGGTACCCAAAAGCAACCTAGAGAGAGATTACAATGTGTGTTGGAGCTGTCAAAGATGTAGCGTGATGGATAGCATTTCTGTGTGCTAGCAGAGCAGCACAGTGTACCCCAGCCAACAAGATTTCTCCAGAGAGAGAGAGATACAGGGGGCAAATATCAAAAGATTATGTGGAAAATATGCTTCCTTATTTACGAAACGAACGGCAAGGTTGTAAACGCCCTCATGACAGGACGCGTGTAAGGGCAAACCTACTGCACTGCATCGACCATTCGGGCGCGTAAGTGGCGCTACAGCCGTACCCTGCTTCAACTGCGCAGACATCATTATCGTCGATTGTGGTCGGCTGCGCAGCAATCTTCCGTGTCGTATTGCCCCGATCCCTATGCTGGCAGACTTACAGGATCAGCTTCACGAGCGCAGCGCGGCCAGGAATGCGAACTGACGTATCAGTCACGCTGACAGATGGCCAAGAAGCCGCACGTTTCCTACACGTCGGTTCCTAAGCTTGCTCTGCTTGTCGTGCTCTGCACTGTGACGGTAAGTTTGGAGGTACTTCGAGCACTGCTGCGCACTAAACCCGCTTGTGCGGCATCATAATACAGGCTGTCGCAACTCTCTGCACTAGCTGGCGGTGCATCATGTGTGTAGCTATCAAATTAGGCTCGCAACTTTGCCATAGTTTTTGGGCGTTTCCAACCATGGTGGCAGATAGAGGTTTATGCTGTCTGGACTTGAGCTTCACTTTATGCAGGTCCACAGCCGGAATTTTACTGTTGTTCAAGGTCCTGTGGCACAAGCATCTGCAGCACCATCTGCTTCTGTTGCTCGCAAGCCAGGTTAGTTTTCATCTCTTCAGCTGGTCCATGCGTCCTGCATTCTACATGCGTGTTGTAAACGCTTCACAAGAGCTTTTTGCCTCAGCTTGCACAACACATCATGCTATCAATGCATGCAGTCAATCGTGGCCTGAGGACAAACCTTGTTGTTGCTGCTGTTGGGGACTCCTCTATACATGAGAGGTAAGAAGCTTTGTAAGCTGACTTGATGTTGCTGCTGACCGTCTTGCTTGGCCTTTCATCTCACAAGATGGATGCTACTGCTGTTTTCTGTTCTATGAACAAGGGTGCTTGGTGTGTTCAATAAACATTGCCATGCAGCCTACCTCATATCATTGGCAGGCTGTGTATTTGCCTGTAACTGTAGATCATCAACCTGCCACGGGCTTATAGGCTGCACTGCGTGCCTGTGAACATGGATTACAAGGGTCTCCCTGGTTTGCGCAGGTGGTTTGAGGATTTTGACCATGCAACATGGGACCTTGCTGCATTCTACTTTGGCATTCGCAATGACTTCACCTGTGACGAGTGTGTGCACGTGGAATCTGGTTCCGGCACGAAGTGGAGCTTCCTTTACAAGTTTGCAAAGAGTGATCTTTTCCAAAAAAAGTTTGCTAGGCAGTATAAGCAGGTGTGCAGACGATAACTTGCAGACCGCCACCTTTGCACCTCTTTGCTGCAGCTGTTTCATGTCATTCATGCTTGACCTGAGCATCTTGACTGAAGCGTTTCAGCTGTACAATGGATTGCTGCACAGTGTACAGTCTGCAACACAACCTTGTCTGCATACCATGTGAGCTATCAGCTACAGTTAGCGCTCAGCCCTGAGCAGCAGCATAGGCTGCGCTTGACCATTTCTGTCCTCATTGGCCTCCCTTCAACTGTGGTGCAGTTGTACGTGACAGACGATGACATTGTTCAGACCAGTGCATCCATCAGCAGGTCCTTTGCGCTCATGCAGCAGTATGGTCTGCTGCTGGCCCAGCCCAGCCTGTGCTCCCCCTTTGAGTCGGCCACATGGCAGAATCCGCTGTACAAGGACGCACGCCTCATCCTGCAGTACACCACCTTTGTGGAAATCATGGTCCCCATGTTCAACATGAATTTCTTCACATCCAAAGTCATTGCAACCTTGGAGCATGCTGAGACAGGTACGCCGTCAACAGGCAATACACCTTGAGAGTAATCATGCGGCTGCAAATGCTGGATATGTTGCAGCGTGCTGCATGTGCTCTGCTCTGATATAGGGCTGTCGTAACTGTGGTGACCACCACCTCAGACACTGTTATTTGCACCAATGGCAAAGTTTTGGAAGAAACGCAGTTGTACCAGGTAGCTGGGCTGCTGTGACTTGCGTGCCATCTGGTCTCGCAAGATTGTACGAGACACAGTCACACTTATGCATTGCAGCGACAAAAATCATGTTCTAAGGGGTTGGCTAGCACAGAGTAGTGTGTTGTAATTGCTGGCAGACATGCAAGAGGGCAGCCAGACTTGCATGCAGTGTAGGCAAGTTATTGCTGCATAGTCTGTCTTGCCTCATCCTGTGGTGCATGGACTGAGATGATGCACTGCGCTGTTCAGGTCATGGCTTGGATTGGGTCTGGCCCTTCATACTGGGGTACCCCCAGGAGAAGATTGCCATCATCAATGAAGTATGTGTCATTCATCCAAAGAAGGAGTTGCAGCCGGGCACAAAGCTGACCATCTACAAGGAGCACAATCCCCATGCTGAGCTAGTGGCTGTCCTTGCCAAGTTTGGCTATGAAAGCGAGGTCAGCAATGTCTGACTCCCGCTGCTGTGGTGCTGCCCTGTCTGCCTTTGCCACCTGGGCCAGGGCTTCACCAATATTGTCCATGTACAAAAGAGCTTGCGTCAGTCTTTGTATTGCATTGTTGGCCAGCCTTGTGTTCATGGTTCCACAGCCAGCGCTTGTATACTTGTATACTGTATCAAATGCGTAGGCCCACTCCTGCAGCCAGAAAGCACTTTGGTATGCTGTCTGGTGGTGAGCTTGGCTGAGATGTACAGAAGCTCTTCACACTGTAAGTGCTAAGGCCTGTCAACACACCTTTCTGCATGTGACTGATGCAGATTTTGAGGAAGAAGTATGACATGGGTTACTTGCAGCCGAGCTGGCTGGGGCGCAGGTGGCAGCCCTGGTACCAGGACCTGCTTCAATTGGCTGGCATCAAAGGTAATCTGCCTCTGCTGCCTTGCTGCTTCATGTATTGCGAAGCCTGAATACACAGACTGGTTCATCAGTTTTGTCCCTAAGCCCCACGCAAGAGTTTCTCAAGACGCTGGGTCGCAATCAAGCATAAATGATCAGAACAATGCAGGGTCACATCCTCTTGGTATCTGCAAGTGTCTTTGGGTATGGTCCTTGTTACACCATCAGAGCATTCCTTCTGTACTTCAGCTAAGGTGCAGTTAAAGGTTGCAGACATGTGCAGTGATAGCATTGCAAGGTTGCATGTACACGACAGCTGTTGGCTGCCAGTAGCCATAGCACCTTCACTCCAGCCTCATCCCAAGCTGCAGTGCATTTGGGAAGACGTCTCGCTTTGTGGTTAACTTCTGCAGTAGACCTGGTGTGGTGCTGCAGATGTGTACGAGGAAAAGAATGCAGCCAAAGGTCCTCACAAGGGAGTCAAGTTTGTGTCAGCAGAGACAGGTGCACCTGGCCTTGGCAGGTTACGCCCTCACCACCATATACAGACCGCCATCAAGTACCTCGGCTTCCAGAGCAGCCAGGCAAACACAACAGGTCCCTGCTCGGTCGTACGCAGATGGTCATTTGCCATTGTATATTGCAGGCTGCTCAAGCACCAGGGGTTGCTGTGCATTGTCATGTGAACCTGTTTTGGCACTGGGCATCTGGCACTTGCACCTCAGAAGACCACCAGCCATGACCATACCTGCTCTTCCATTGTCAAGTTGGCATACTCTTGCTGGCAAGCCTGTTGAAAATATGCATCTTATGCGTGAGCATGGAAGCCCATGTGTCGGCGTCGTGTTGTCTGGCAGCTTACAAGTGTGTGGGGCTGCAGGGCGGCATAAGTACTTGGTGGTGGTCTCTGTCCATAAAGACTCCAGGTATGTCTTGTTCAAGCATGCTGCCACACACGACTTGCATTTCTAGGCATCAGTGATTTCATCAGAAAGCATGCGAAAATACACTCATTGTACACTACCCAGCGTTAGAGTGTCCTGCAGTCGCACAGCTTGTTATGCCCTTGCAGTAACAGAGCGTGGTGTTTTCTGCAAATGACTGCAACCTTGAGTCAACACCCGTCCTGCTGACATCTTCCTTGGGCCTACATATTCTCCTGCAACACAGGAAACGTGATAGCGCATTCTTGTGCTGTGCAGGTGGTTGTGGGCCAATTCCTCAACGCAGTATGACACTCTGGCCATTGCACCTGAGGACCAGGCTTCTCAGGTTGAGCAGGCCTGTTCCCACTGTGTCTATGTGTATGCTCATAATTTGGATTCTGCAGCTGGCAGATATGCTGCCCTGTATAAGCTCATTCACACAGTGCGCTGGCAAACCCAGATGGCCGGCAAGTACGACTACATCTACTTCCCAGAGGAGGAGATTGTTCAGTCAGTCAGCTCCATCAACAGGTTGGGTCACAGCTCGCTGTGTAAGCACAGCAACGGAACATGCCTGTTTGCTGCCATCAAAAGCCTGGTGTCTATGCCATTTGCTGCTTGTGCTCAACAATGCTGCTGCTGATCTGCTGTTCAGTCTGCCATGTCATTCTCAGTTTCTTCACCATGTTTGCCCTGCTAAGTAATCAGTGTTGTGACCACATGTTGCTTGTTTGGTGAGTGCTGAAACAGATCGACCTGGTGTGCAGTCAACATCATGCTGTGCCATGAGAGTCCCTTTGACAGCTCTCTTTATTACGTTGCATCTGTGGTGTCCAGGATGTTTGAGGTAGCTGCAGAGTACCAGCTGGACTTGGCCCACCCATCTTGGTGCTCACCAGAGGATACAGTGTCATGGCACATGGACTTGCTACGAATCCACCCCACTACTCTGCTGCGTCACACAACATATGTGGAGACTGCTGCTCCCGTGTGGAGCCACTCCTTCTGGGATCAGTATGTAGCGCCCAACCTCAAAGACATTGATCGAGGTGTGCAGAGTGCTCACTGCAAGACTGGATCTGTGGTCTGAGGTTCACATCAACAATTATGCTTGTGTGTCAGCAGAGACTTGCAAACAGATGCATTTGGTCTGTCATGTGCATTGCTGAATGCATACAAGCTGATGTTATTGGCGTATCTATGGTCAAGCAAACTCTTCTGTGACTCAGACCCCTCATGAGGTCTTAGTGTTGTAGACAACAGCAAGCAAAAATGTTCAAGCGTTGCAGGTTTTGGCCTGGACTTTGTGTGGCCTTATCTGGCAGAGTACCCTGAAGACAAGGTGGGCGTTATTGATGACACCTGTGTCATGCGGCCTACCCATATCCTGGGCCCCAGTCCTCTCACCAAGGTACTTCCTCTCCCATACAGACAGCCAAGCTGGTTTCTAGGCAGTCTCAATGCTTCCTTGTGTCCTTGCATTTGTCACTTGCTCATAGTGGCAAAGTCTGCCTGCCTTGACCGGCAGTGTGCAAGCTCCTTCAGGCATGTGGCAAGCAGCCCAACAATGTCCACGTATGTGTCAGCAATGCACGTTCAGAAGCCTGGCACTGAAGGAGGCATAGCTTGCAGGCAGCAAAGCTTTCGCAGGATGAGTTGATAACAAGGATTGATGCTGAGGAGGTGCGGACCTTGGTGTCGGTGGACTACAACCCCAATAAGCACAGGCACATAGCTTACAAGCCTCAGGATGTGATGAACTGGGTACTACAGCCCTGGTACAAACAAATGCTATCCATGAACCATCTGCTGGTGAGTTGCTACAGCAATGACAGCCAGCTGAATGTGGCAAGATACTCTACTTCATCAACTGGACACGTCATGATTTGCATCCCAAGCAAGGGAGGTGCTCCACCTTTGCTGCAAGATCTGAGGTGCATGCCTCTTTGCGCTGCAGGTGACACCAGTGCGCAGGTGGGACATGCGCTTGATTGTGGATGACAGCTCTTGAACAAGTGTTGAAGCACATAAGAGTTTCTGACATACATACTGATCAAATTGGGATCAGCAGTAATGCAGTTCAGCATTGCAAAACTCTACTCTCGCAGGACGTGACTCGCAGGCAGTGTACCATCATTGTGTAGATGCATATTGATGCAATGGGTTGCATTGCACATTTAGACTCCCTTGACTTTCGACCACCACTCAAGTTGTTGCAGGTGAAGTTTTGCTGCCTCTGTGCACTGCAATCGGTATGTATAACTGACACTTTTATGACCATAAATAAAGCTGTTGTGTGCCACAGTGTATTGCTTTACATTCCAGCGAGATTTAGTAGGTCCCTTTTTGCAACGAATTAGGTCAGTGTTGGCGTGACATCTCATTGGCACCTGTACATCCACGGATGTCTGACCTGTGACTCCCAGTGTAAACTCTGAGCAAACGTCAGCAACTTCATGTGTTCATAAATGCATGAACCTCAGACTCGTTATCACAATATCTGCTGTCAGGCAGGATAAGTGCTGAGCTTCTACGGAAGCATACCTGAATACCGCACTCTGACATCTGTATCGAGGCTGTAATGACTGACCGGCAGGAGTACGAGCAACCGAAGTCTTGACATAAACAGCGTACACTGGCCACTGTATAAGCTATCTGGTTGCTCCGAACATTGGTCACTCATGACTGACACTCTACGGACTACAGCCCTCACCGTGTGGGCCCATCAACCAACATAAAAACACTAAGACAGATCTGTGATTATTGCACATCTATGTTTATTGCTTGACAGAAGCAAAGCAGAGTGCCCGGCAGACACGCGATGCCAGGGAACTGAACTCAGTTTCATTGACAAGCGTCCATGGTGGCAGGTTGTCCACGCCTTGCTGCCTTTTCATCTTCTGCTCCTGTACAGCACCATTGCAACGATAATGCAACCTGCACAGCTGCTGAGTGATGCACCAAAATCAAGTATGCACATGACATCATTGACACATCAGAACGTCGAAGCTTGCCAGAGGAGTAAGGTGATCGGCAATCGAGCCACCAGCTTTTCAGTGCAATGAGACCTGGTGCTGCAGGTGTACAGCATTGCTCAGGGTCCATGCAAAGACATGCCTACCTGCATCATGCGGCACTGGACAGTATCTCCCTGGCAGGTGTACAACACCAGCATTGAATTCACAGGCAGGGCCTCAATCACTTGCCCAACAGACTCATCCAGAGTCTTCAGAACGCGGTTGAGCTGCTCCTCACT
>JAABUO010008749.1_pt1 | contig 11399 bp, 7 predicted proteins | sample 5559291 | NCBI WGS metagenome assembly JAABUO01 (sample SAMN10711878, study PRJNA513372) | rock metagenome | isolation source: Antarctica rocks | place: Antarctica: Victoria Land, Finger Mt sud | reverse complement strand
CATACCATGTATCTCATGATGACACCGTTATGGCAATGAGCTCATTCACGTCCAGATTTGGTCAACTCCGAGGGCCGTTCGACCCCCTTGGAAAACCGTTCAAGCTGAAGGAATAATCTGGGTCTAGCGACCTACGAGAACACCTTCTTCCACTCTTCCAAAATCACCAATTCCATCCTTCCTCGGTGCTCATGCGCAGGTCGTTGGTGTTTCTCTTGAAAATTGATTGGAGGCACAGATCTGTTTGTACTCGTAGAGAGGTGGTCCGATCCATGTGCTGCTGTTGCCGAAAATCTGAATTTCTCCAGGGAAGCTACTGAACTACGAACGAAGACTGCTCGCGTGTGAATCAAAGACGATCCTTCGCGCCAGTAGAAGTGCGTGTCTTTGTATGTGACTGATGACGGTTCTCTTGGTGTTTTGTCTGTTGCAACGAGCTCTGGCATTGTTTTCCGTGACAGACGATCTTTACTCGTTCCCTCAGTATGAAGTGGAATGGTCGTCAGAGTATGTGACGCCGGAAGACGAGAGGCTGGGACATCCGTCCAGCATGACGATGGTGCATTCGACTCAAAGGTACTTATGTTCCGTACCGTCAGCTAGCTCAATGGTGCATCTGAATTCCACGGAAGTCGACTTGATGAAGCGGGAAGAGGAGAAGGAACTCTCTCGTGCAGTGAGTAAAGGATGGCAACTACTTTCGCCACTGGAGGGGAATTGCTTGTACTTTATGTCGGGGTGGTGGACGTATGCATACTGCCATGGGAACATGGTCAAGCAATTTCACCAGCTGCCCCCTAAAAATGGTCTGGCAGTCTATCCGCCAGCCGAAGACCCAGATTCAGAGTCTTATGTCCTTGGCTACTCAAAGAATCAGGCAGACATTGGCATTAGCGGCGAGATTAAATTCCTGACCCACAAGTTTTCCGGAGGAACAGAATGCGACTTGACTGGGCACGAGCGTAGGATTGAAGTGCAATTCCATTGCGATCTGCATGGCGAGAAAATAGCATGGGTCAAGGAGATCGCAACATGCTGCTACCAAATGGTCGTCTACACTCCACGACTATGCGATGATTTGATTTTTGTACCTCCAACGAAGGCAGCAAACATTATTGAATGCATGAAGGTGCTGACGGAAGAAGAACAGATCGTAGAACGACAGGCTGTTCAGGAGGAGATAGAGAGGCAACGTGCACAAGACGAGGAAAAGGAACGGACGGCGCCGAGGAAGTTGCAACTCAAAGCGGAGGATGATGGCGATGAAAGGCAGATCAAAGGGAAGGAAAACGCGAATCCGAATTTGCTGGCTTCCATTGAAATCCTGGCTCTTAATGTTGAGAAGCAAATTGCAGAAGGGAAGTTTCTCACTCCGCAAGGGAAAGTTGCAGATAGCAACGACGAATTCAGCTACTCCGTGGCTCTTGTAGGTGTTGATGATGTGTTGGTGGGTGCAGTTGAAATTGTCGTCGAGAATGGACGGGTCAGGATTGAGTTACCAAAAGTGCCGGACCCAGCTGGCATAGTCGAGAATGTGCCAGAGAAGGGAGAGGGTGTATCAGAGGAGACGAAGGTCGTGGATCAGGATCGGGCAGCGGAGCCAGATGAGGGGAAATTGTTTGATCCCGATGATGAAGGTGAAGAAGTTTATGGACATGATGAGCTGTGAATGAGTGGTGTCTTACTACAACCGTGCGGACTTTACTCATAAGGCCTACAATTGCGATCGATTCAAAAGACATTTCACAGGAAATCTAAACACAGCAACTCTAATAACCTTGTGGAGTGTCCGTCGAGTACTTGTGTAGAATACAATCCCACGGGGCACTTTTACATCAGCAGCAGCGCGTGGACGTTGATTATGAGCGTATGGAAAAATAAGATCATGCGTGACTTGACAAATGCCGATGCAAGGGAATTCAAAGCGAGTGGTCAAAGGGAGCAATTCGTGACCGAATCCTTGCTGTTTCACAAGACCTCAACGGACTGATTGTGTAAGGGAATATGAAGATCTCTGTCTTCTTATGCTTATAGGGAAAGTTATTTTATCGATGCAGTGGATTCTGAGCCCAGGAGTAAGTCTTTAGACTGTATGTTTACTCGTTATTGATTGGTATGATATCGTACGTCCTTTCCTCCTATTGGTATGTGTAACTTATATAATTTCATTCCTCGATCATTTTACATGTCCTCATACCCAACACATCCATGACCAGCATGAAAGTATTGGTCTTCGTTGGTCGATGACACAACAAGACCTGGTCTCCTAATTCCGTCAATGGGCGAACAGGCGATGTCTTGACGCTGGGTTGAGATCCCAGAACCCAAGTCGAGAGTCCTGGCTTTTGCGGTTACGAGACCGATTCGAGATAACGCATCGTGATTCAATGTCCTTCCTCTCTGAAGAAGCCTGGATTTTGTTGGCGATGCGATTGCTGATATATTCCAGATTCCGTGATTCTCCCCTATGATCCTTGGGCTCTGCTGAGTCGTTCCATTTCGCTGTGATTTCGGCGCCGATTCTGAGATTGCTGATATATCCCCCAGACGGAAAGGGTGACCGCTGTGAACCACGCAATGCTATGATGGCATACATAAGATGAACGCAGCACCCATTCTTCCGAGTCTCATAAGCGCACACAGCCCCAAAAAGCTACGACAAAAGCTCTCTGACATCGAAATGACATCCATGGAGCCACTGGACGCCACCTTCTACACCACCTATCTGCTCACCCTGCTTCGTCTCGAAGAGCTGCCGGAAGCGCGTTTCCTGATGAAGCGGGCCCCCTCAGATGTATCCCAAGAGCCACAATTCCATTCTGCTCATTTGCTATTGAAGGCTGCGTGGAAGAACGACTTTGCAGTCACCTACGAGCTGGCTCAAACCTCGCCTTGGACGTCGGTGGAGAAGCCGTTGGTCAATGAGTACATCAACCGGGTTCGAGAATCTGTAGTGCTGCTCTTGAGCCAGGCGTATACGTGCATTGGGCTCTCCAGAGCAGCACAGGTTCTAGGTCTCGGTGAAGCTGAAGCAAGCAAGGCTTTTCAAGATAAAGGATGGGAGGTAGAGGGTGAATTGGTCTATCCAAAACCTCGTCCTGCCGAGGCAGATGAGCAGAATATGGACAGGATTGCAACGTTTACAAATCTAGTCGACCATCTACAGAAATCCTTTCCCATCTCCTAAGCCGCACTTCATTCAAACAGTGCACGGCAATCATGATGCATCACTCATCGGCCCCGGCAGCTTTTCGTTGGGCCTCCCGAGAGTGACGCTTTGTTTTCTTTTTCTTTGAATAGCATGTGAAAGCCCTGGGAAGGCCCTTGGCTCGCCATTCAAGTGCATCGAAGACACGGAACTTGCTGTTGTGTTCACCTCCTCCGCAGTTTGGTCGACGCTTGCATGTACGTTCGATGAATTAGGGTTCGAGACATCATGGTTCGGCTCTTTAGCGGTTCGTCCCCCTGGGGAGAGCGGTGGACGCGAATTTGCGTATTTTTGTATCATAGCAATCTCCTGCTTGTGCGTTTCTGTTCGAAATTCCACTCTCACATTTGGTATATTTGTCTTGTGCATCTCATTCCCATGGACTCCTTCAAGACGATACTTCTCCCCCAGCCATCTCGCTTTGATACTAGCTTCAAAGCCGGACTGCACAACCGAATTGCGAGCCAGTTCGCACATATCTACCGCAGAGAGCTTGTAAATTTGCGCCGCAACAGAATACTCCTCAATAAGAGGTTCCCTGGTATAGCTAAACTGCAAAGGATCATCTGAGGAAAGTGATACATTTAAGCCACGCTTGAAATAGTCGTGAAATGGGTTTTTGTCGTAAGCGAGAAATAACGCATTGCTTTCATAATTAGTAAATCCATATTAAGAGGCTTACTTTGAGAGGGGACTCATTGCGATTCCAATTTGCTCGATATAGAAGAGGTACTGTACCAGCGGGAGCTTTCTAAGCAGGATTCCGTGAGAGATACTGTGGCAGACAAGAAATGCGCAAGCCAAGTGCTCGGTATCACCTGCTTCGCCACAGTGAGGCCGTAGAATAAAAGTATTGAACTTTCGCTTTCGGCGAAATACGTTAAGACTCGTTATATTTGCAAAGAGGTAATATATCCAATAGGAGTAAGGAGGGTTTTGAGAGGTGGTCCATTCTTGGGCCACAGGATACTTTTTGTATAATCTCCTCTCCGGTATCGACTCGTCATCCACAGAATCAAACCCGACAACCCTTTGAAGAAAGATATGCAGCATGGGATGCTTTGATGGATCACGGGTGACTTCATATAGGGGTTGAAAAACATTAATGATAATATCGAGGAAAGAATTGATGTTTCCGTTTCCCTTGTACAAACCATAGAGACGCGGTATTTGTACAAGCCAGCGCACGTTTGGAGAAAATAATTTGTTGTCGACCACCCAAGCTGCCAATTTATCCCACTCCTGCAAAGAGCGACCATATATGGAGATCCGATATTCTGCCATCTGATACTTACTTTGCTCTAAATCCGACATCACCTCTTTTGTAATCTCAGCAAGATATTTTCCCTTCACGAAGTTGTCAGTCTTCAAGAAAATTTCACGCAGCCGCGATTCTCCAATAGGGTTATATTTTAAACTGAATTTATCGAATCGATGGAAAGAGTCTTTGTGGGCGTGCATATCCAGGGTGTCAATACTCAGATCATATGCTGTGAGGTTGAGAGACTCAAATACTTCAGCCAGGGTCAAATGCTTTCCATCGCGAAATATGACCACCTCATCTGGTGATTTTTTTAATTTAGATTTTATGAACCGTAGCAGGTGCTTCTGGTTCATGCAGGCAGAGTGGTGGATATGCGTATCGACTTTACGTACGTTGTAAAAGTCTCGGTGCGAAACTCTTTTTGAATCAGCCACCTCTTGATACTCATTCAAGAGCGAATAAAGGTTCCACTTCCCTTCGAGATATTGCAAACGTCGAAATGCAAAGCTTTTGGTTGGTCCATCACAGCTGATATCGATAATTGCATCTAGGTCCATATAGTAGTCTTTTATGGAGGGTATAGTCAGGACCGGAGTTCCAGCTTGCATTGCGTTTGGATCCTCGAAGATTTCGTAAACCCCGGAATCTCCGAGCCTGAACTCCATCTCGACCGGGCCGGGAATTTTACAGTCTGAAAATTCAAAGTCGTCTCCCACACACTCTCCGGCTTTCCGCTTCTTTTGTGGCGTCTCACTCACTTGCTGGGGCCCGTAGCCACTTTTGTTCGTATTCCAAACCGGGGGAGGCGGAGGAGGATATATCTCCCAGTCATCAGTATCCTTTGGGTTATCATCTGAACACTGCAATGATAGCTGGAGATACTTGTGTCTTAATTCTAGACTCTTTTGGATGCCAGAGTAAATGGTAGCTAATTCCCCCGTGATACCATCACTATCTCCAATGTATCCATTATCAATTGCCTCTTCATTCTCCCGGTGAGTATTGAGTCGCATATTTGAGGGGCTTTGTACACTCTTCGGAACATGGAACGACGGGTCAATCCCCTGCTCGACGACATTATCCAAGACTTGTGAGTTTGCAGTAGTTTGTGGGCTCTTTCCCGCTCCAGGCTGAGTGTGAGCCCAGTATTTGGCGTCCAGGTCCTGGAATGCCCGATCCTGCTTGTAATCGTAAAAGGCCGTTCCCTTTTCTTCATCCGCAATATCATTGTCAGACGCAGCTGGGGTATCGTGTGAATCCCCGTCCATGAGGTGCACGTGAAATCAGCAACGACATGAAGCGCGAAAATGAGGATATCCAGCGATTGCTCAGGGTTGCAATTCTGCTGCTCATTGCAGGTGCGGGAATAGCGAGCCGGCTGTTTTCTGTCATCCGGTTTGAGAGCATCATCCACGAATTCGATCCGTGGTTCAACTTTAGGGCCAGCAAGCATCTGGTCAACGTTGGATTCTTTGAGTGGATCAATTGGTTCGACGATAAGACATGGTACCCGCTAGGACGAGTCACGGGTGGCACATTGTACCCCGGGCTCATGGTAACATCGGCGGCAATTTATCATGCACTCCGCGCAATCAGTCTGCCCGTAGACATTCGCAATATTTGCGTCATGATGGCTCCGGCGTTTAGTGGGCTTACAGCATACGTGACTTACCTTTTCACCAAGGAGATGAAGGACGATCGTGCTGGTCTGCTGGCTGCGATCTTCATTGGTATCGCACCTGGTTACATATCGAGAAGTGTGGCCGGCTCCTACGACAATGAGGCAATCGCGATTTTCCTCCTCATGTATACTTTTTATCTTTGGATAAAAGCTGTAAAGATTGGATCCGTCTTCTACGGCGCCATGACGGCCGTGTTCTATTTCTACATGGTTGCAGCATGGGGTGGATATGTCTTCATCACAAATATGATTCCATTGCACGCATTTGTGCTTACCTTGATGGGGCGCTTTTCGCACAGGCTATACGTCGCGTACTCAAGCTGGTACGCACTGGGCACATTGGCCAGTATGCTCGTACCATTTGTCGGCTTTCTACCCATCCGCAGCAGTGAGCACATGTCGTCACTCGGGATTTTCGGTCTGGTACAAATTGTGGCCTTTGGGGAGTATGTGCGAAGTCAAGTAAGTGGCAAACAATTTGCTGTGCTTGTTCAGTCATTCATGGTCGTTGCCTTCTTCGCCTCTTTAGGTGTTTTGGTTCTGCTCACAGTCAGCGGCACGATCGCACCCTGGAGTGGCCGCTTCTACTCTTTGTGGGACCATGCATATGCCAAAATACATATTCCCATTATTGCCTCTGTCTCTGAACATCAACCGACTGCCTGGCCTGCTTTCTTTTTTGATCTGCAAATGCTCATTTGGCTGTTTCCCGCTGGTATATACATATGTTTCCAGAAACTGCGAGATGAACATGTGTTTGTCATTATCTATGGTATGCTTGCCAGTTACTTCGCTGGCGTCATGGTACGATTGATGCTGACACTTACACCCGTTGTCTGTGTGGCTGCCGCTTTGGTAGTATCAGCGCTCTTGGATGAGTACTTGTTGATACCGTCGGCTTCGACAGAGACCTCACCTAATGTTGAGCGGAAGAGAACTCCATCACTAGGAGCCAAAGAGGAAGTTCCTTCTTCACGTGGGATTTTGTCTTCTTTATCCCGTCTGGTTGTTCTCGGTGGATTCGGTCTCTACCTAATCATATTTGTGCTGCACTGCACCTGGGTCACATCCAATGCATACTCTTCGCCGTCTGTGGTTCTAGCATCACGACTACCCGATGGTTCCCAACACATAATAGATGATTACCGTGAAGCCTACTATTGGCTCCGCAAAAACACGCCAAAGGATGCAAAAGTAATGAGTTGGTGGGACTACGGGTATCAGATTGGTGGCATGGCCGATCGGACAACTCTTGTGGATAACAATACTTGGAACAACACGCACATTGCAACTGTCGGTAAGGCAATGTGTAGTTCTGAAGAGGTCTCTTATCCAATCTTGCAAAAACATGACGTAGATTATATTCTCGTTATTTTTGGCGGTTTGCTAGGATACTCTGGAGACGATATGAACAAGGTTTGCCAAGCACGTAATAAGATCACTAATTCTTTAGTTTCTGTGGATGGTTCGTATTGCGGAAGGTGTGTGGCCTGGCGAAATTGTGGAAAGAAGCTATTTTACGCCTCGAGGAGAATATCGCGTTGACGATCAAGCGACAGTCCCCATGAGGAATTCGTTGATGTACAAAATGTCATATCACAACTATGGGCTCATGTTTGGCGCCGGCGACTCACAGGATCGAGTCAGAGGACAAGCCGGTCCGACTGAAAACCCTGTTCTCAACACTCTGGATGAAGCATACACAACAGAGAACTGGATCGTTCGGATCTACAAGGTCAAGAAACCAGATAACTTTGGTCGAGACCATGCGTCGGCAGCTGCATTTGACGCTGGAAAGAAAAAGAGAAGGAAGCAGGCAAAATCGAAGGGCCAGCGTGTACTTAGATTGTAAAGAGACCATCATCGGCAAGTAATACGCATCGTTATTTGTAAAGTCACCAAGTACACAAAGCATAAAACGATAGTAGCGGTCGAAATAATTAGCGTGCGCGGATATCGGACGAAGATGCAAATCCCACCACATGCTAAACCACTCTTGATAATGACTCTAGCAGTGAGGTTTCGTCCATCTAGCTATCTCTCTATATGTAACACATGACGATGAGATTTCGATCATTAAGCATGCAAGCATGCAACGTCCCAGTCCTTCTGTCCTCTCTTTAAAATTGATGGGGTGAAACTCCTTAATCAGGCTACTAAAATCCAAATGGATTCTCAGGAGCTGGGATGTTAGTCTTGTCTCTGCAAAAACACTCACTTGCTTGTGCCAAGTTTGCTCTCCGACTCCCAGTTGCAGTTCGCTGCAACGGTGGTGGTGACAGACCGAAACGTACTGGAGGAGGAGGTCCTGTAACCTGTGGCTGAAGGGGCCTTGCTATTGACGGCGACTGTGTCATTTGCTGTTGAGGTACGGGTGCACCAAAGTTTGCAGGTCCAGTCCTGTGTACAGTCAGTGGCTTTGGCGGCTGTAAAGATGTCTGTTGAGGTAAAAGGGGCGGTTGTAGCGAACTCAAAGACGCAGCACGGAAGGATGAAGAGTTGAGTCCATTAGGGAACTGGTTGGCAACTCCATTCTGATAGCCAGTGTTTTGGGCCATCATGGGATAACCCGTCATTTGAGGTTGTGATTGTGGATATCCAGTCATTTGCTGCTGCATTTGCATCTGCTGCATCTGCTGCTGCATCCTCTGCTGCTGCATACGCAAGTTTAGTTCATGAAGGCTTTGGCCAGGGGGTGCAGGTGTAGACAGATAATTGTAACCAGTCATCATTGGCTGTAACATTTGCTGCCGTTGCGGGTACTGAGTTTGAGGCGTTTGCGCATAATTTTGTGGAGCAGACAGTGGCCTCTGCGGGGCCATAAAGCCCTGACCGGTATGATTCTGCTGCAAGGCTGGGCTTGTACTTTGGGCAACTTGTTGGCCTGGTTGTTGAAATGTCGAACTTTGGGGGTTTGGTGGTGCTTGATATGTTAAGCCGCTTCGCTCGGGAGCGACTTGGACAGAGGGCTGTGCTGTAAGTGATTGGGCGGTAGGTGTAGGGGAAAGACTTTTAATGGTAGACAGATCGACAAGGGAGCCAGACATCTGTTGTCCTGATGGTCTAGGTAGTTTTTCTGATGAGCTATTAGTGGCTCGACTTGGCCTAGTCGCCCAGGCATCGTCTTCAAATCCTTGCTTTGACATTTTGGTTGCATTAGATGACGGGGATGAGGTTCGCCCTTGTAATCTAGAGAGAGCCTCAGAATTTATGACATCCGGCACTCGATCAGCTGGCGACGGCCTGTCGCGTCGATTGTTGCGGAGATTACCGTCTAGTCCGGATGAAATCTCCAGTCTATCTTCCTCATCCGCACCACTGCCATGTCTCTTCCGATTGAATTTTACATCCAGAGTTCGCATCACTCTCAAAATGTCTCCCTCTTTAAGTCCCAGCGTGCGTAAAACCGAAGGGTTGATGTCTTCCAAGATGGATCCATCCATCTGATCTTTTTGAAAATTGAGTGCATATCGTTGACAACTATTCACATCTACTCCACATCCTAAGAAAAATTCGAACCAATCGTAGTCTGGGCGTGAAGTGTTATTCCTATCCTTGGGAGGTGCTTGTGGAGCCGCAGCATCCCTGCGTTCTCCAAGCTTCTTCCTGATTTCTGCCATATTTTCATCTTGGTGGAGGGACTGACCAGTTGCTTGTTCAACGTATTCCACATCGTCCACCGACATTTTCACCGCAGGTACAGCAATTTTTATTCCGTTGACTTTGTGCAAATGAATTTTTCCATCTTTGCACCCGATGAAGGCCGCTTCGACTTTGAAAGTTCCGCTCCTGTCCGTCCAAATTCTGACTTTACTAAAATCAGGCTTTGACTTGGGGGTATCTTGCTTTGAAGTGTCATACGCACCTGATGTATTATTCGTGCTTTCTCTAGGCGGTTTAGAGGGCTTGTCTTCCTGTCTCGGGACCGTCTTTTTGGCAAAATGTTTAAACTCGATGTAAGAGCTGGGAACCACACCTTGCTTTCCATCTGCTCTCCTTACCATCCACCATTCATCAGACTTACTATCATCCACAATTATGACGTCTTCCCCGACCTTCACGCTCACTTCATCATCCCCAGCAGCGTCAAAGTCGTAAAGCACACCACCAATTTTGTCACCACCTCCACCTCCTTGTATTGCGGCCTGCAGTACTTCCTTGAGACCTTTTGCCTGGAAGGAACCTACCATTTCGTTCAACATTCCTCCGATTTCGTTTGCAGTATCCGTTGTACCTGCGTGGAGATCAAGACTCGCCACTGGGTTTCGTAAGTCCAAGAAAACATGTTTCCGTTCAGTGGAATGCGTTATGGTGTCTTTAATACTCCACTGCCGGACTTCCTTATGGGAACTCTCCGGGGCGAGGATAATGGAGCCATTACTTATACCAAGTGTTGCCCGATGCTTTTTGCGCTTGCTGTCAACTTCCTGGACCGGAAATGTATGAAAGTCGGCGGGAATCGCCGAACTTGCGGGGACGGGAGAAGAGACAGGGCGGGTGGTCGCAGGCTGATAGCTTGGGTGGGAGTAGGCGCTATCTTCAAAAGATTGGGATCGAGCAGGCCTAGAGGTTTGAGCAATAGACGGTCGAGGAGGCATGTGTGGTAAAATATCCGCAGGCATGAATTCATTTTCATCATTCATGCTGCCGGATTCGTCTTCGCCAATTTCGGATATCCGGTCTTCATCTTCGGCTTCTGGAGCAGCAAAGGATACTGCTTTGGTGCTCGCTCTGGTACTTCGCGCAGGAGCAGCCGCCGGAGTCGGCCGACTTCCGTCTTCGACTTGTAAGTAATTAGCAGGCGCAAACCCATATTCGCCATTGATACCAACCAACATCCACTCTGGGTCCGTGGAGTGATAAACGTTCAAGGGGTCGCCCTCGTTGAAAGAAATCTCCTCATCCGTTTGTCGTGCGTAATCATACAAAGCTTTTGCGGCAGAATCTGGCTGTGCCTCTTGTATGTAGGTGGCTGGAACCAGACCGACAGGCTCATCGCCATCGGGTCCTTCCGTCGATTGTTTCTTGACCCGCCACCAATCATCCTCATCCGACCTCTCCAGCAGGTAGAGGAGGTCGCCTTCACTCAAGCTCAATTCAGCGTCTGAGCCAGGCTGGAAATCATAGAGCGCTGTGTAGATGCCGAGGAAGAGTGACGGCATGGGTGGGACACCAGCTGTCACTTCCCGGGCAAGGAGCTCAACAAGCCACCAGCGGCGGGGGGGACAGGAGCTCTGAGTCTACCT
>JAABUO010008747.1_pt1 | contig 11401 bp, 14 predicted proteins | sample 5559291 | NCBI WGS metagenome assembly JAABUO01 (sample SAMN10711878, study PRJNA513372) | rock metagenome | isolation source: Antarctica rocks | place: Antarctica: Victoria Land, Finger Mt sud | reverse complement strand
GTGGCTCACATCACCTTCCAGAAGGTGAGTTTGCAAGTGGACTGTAACAAGAATGTTCAATTCTAACCTGGTCGTAATATGCAATATGCGTTTTACTTCAGTTGACCTGTTTTTCTTCTATGTAGTGTCATCAAACTTGAGTCGTTTGGACATCTTTTTTCCCCATTTTCATTGTTGCAAATTGCAATATGACCTGGGTCGTTAAGACCACTTGGAGGTGTCAGCATCATTGCAAGGATCAGTATTCACTGCAGTCACCCATTGCAGCATCAGGGGCCCAAAAAGCTCTGTGTCACCTGAAAATTTCCGATAATGCCTTTCATAGCTCGAGCTCATTTTAACCAGCTGCTGCCATGACATGACAGATGAGTTGCAACTAGCTAACAACTTGATGCCAATACGTCCATTGCAACTGATTAGACAGCTTCACAGGTAGGCTTGGTTTTCAGAATGGAATACCAATACGTCCATTACACACAGTCGTCTAAAGATAGCAGCATGATGAACTGTACGTATTACAGCATACCTGCGTATTCGTGCCCATGACATGTGATGAACTGGATGCTCAGAGCAACACGTTTGCCGATGGGCCTGCTCTAGGGCTGTGGGGTGGTGCCCTGCTGCAGTTGCAAAGGCTGTTGCATAACAGGGATATGGCTTTGACAAGCCGAGACACTAAGCTGCTTTTCCAACAGAAGTAATTTGTCATAATTAAGGCAGCAACGAGCAGGCCCTCAAGCATGTACGGGCACATGATTTGCAGTCTCACAGCTTAAGCATTCAGCATTTGCAAACTTTGCCTGGCACACTTCCTCCCTAATCACAGTCTGAAGCAAAACGCACCCAGGTACATTCGGCAAACGCATGGTCAAGATGACAACAAAAAAGTTTTTTTGTCACTGATGAGCCTCATGATACAATGCAGGCCATGAGGGCAGGGCTGCAGGGCACAATGAGGGTCAAAGGGCTGTTAGAGATGATGTTTGAGGTGCTGAGTGACTGGATCGATGCATTCATTGAAGACATAGAGGAGGTGGAGGCCAGTGAGACTGGCAGCACAACCCCAAAGGGCAGCCTGTCTCCTAGAGATGGCAGAGGTAAGCCAATCCACAGATGCAGTAGAAGGCAGACATGGCTGCCAGCAAATGGCGTTTTGATTAGTTTTTGCATTGGCCGTTGGGAACGTGGAAGCCAGTCAAACTGGCAGCGCAGCGTCAATAGCGATGGACAGAGGTAAGCGTTTAACATAGACAAGGAGAGACAAGACAGATACAGCTGCATGAGAATGTTGTATCGGTATGTTTCTTTGACCATCAAGAAAGCTGGGCCATCAAAAGCCAGGCCGACTGCCAGCACAACACCAAAGGCATTCTTTCCCAAAGATGGCAGAGATACTTTTTACCCCAATGGACTAAACCCCACTTTTCCCCCCAGCGAAAAGCCCTGTATGCTGACAGCCAAATCTCTGATCCTCTGCTACATGCTGTTTTTGCACAATGCAATGTTTACTTGCAAAAACCCTCTCCACACACCTCTTGCATAGACATCACAGGAAGGTTTGTACACGCCATCATTCTTGCTAGTACCCTGACTGCCAAGACCTCAGCATACAGGTGTCTACTCAGCATTGTACATACCTGACTCTAGGGGAAGACATATGTTGAAAGGAAGCACAAAGGAACAAATGATCAGAGCCCTTGAGGAAAGACGCATGAGCGAACCTATACCACTGATTGCACAGTACAACTTTATTACACTCAGGATGTGAAAGTTGGTTTGGTGTGCAGGGCCTCCTCACAGGCGCTCTAGCACCAGCCCATCCACTACTCAGAAGATCCGCAGCATCAACAGGGAAGCTCAGAGGAATGACATGATCAAGGAGCGCCTGGACCACTGGAAAGCTGACATGCGGTATCCTTTCCAACTATGATTCTAATATTGTTGCATGTTGCTGCAAATGCTAGGTGTGTGTGGCACAACTGGTGACTCATTAGGCTGGCCTTTTCTGTTTTCTGGGCGGCACGGTCGAGACATGTGGGCCATGTCAGGCAGCGTACACACAACGGCTTTGCAAGTGTTTGCCTAAGGCCTGAATAGTCCATTGTGTGCCATGCTGCATTGCAACATCTGCAGTGCCTTCTCAGCTTTTCTGTGAGTAAGCGTACCTGTTTAGGAACATTGTGTTGCAGTCTCAACAGGGCGGGGGAACACGACAAGGGTGAACATCAGGGGTGATCCTCTTCTCACAAACAGCTGCCGCCCAAAGGCTTGCGTGAATGACAGGCAAGATATAGGCTTTGAATAGACAGAGTGGCCATACAACAGTCTTTCTGTGCTTGAGGATCAAAGCAACAATCCAGGTGGGATCAAAATGGGAAACCCTTATGATAGGATCAAAATGGAAAGCCCTATGAGCAAGGCAGTGTTGTGTCTCTTATGTGCTGTAGGCAGAGACCGATGCACTTGAGGGCATCTGCCTGAACAGAGATGCAGCCACACAGTTGCAGCTGCTGATGTCCTGTCAGTCCTCATCTTTCCCCCAGGCAAAAGCTTTGACTTTGGCTTTTGATGGTACTTTGGCTAATGGGAAGGAGCCAAGGGCAGCAATGGTGGAGTGCCAAAATCCCTTGTGGGAAACGCCTCAAAGTCTGCCTTTCAATGCTGTAGGGAGAAAGGGGAGGAGCTAAGGGCAGCAGTGGAGGAGTGGCAAACCAAGAGGGCTGTTCCAGAGCCACGCCTTACCACAGGCTTTCTGGATGGCATTCAGCCCATTGTGGACAGCTATGAACTCAAGGTACACTTGAAAGACTCTGCATTCATCACGTATACAAACACAAGCAAACAAATTTGATCCTAGGTTGCAGTGTTCATGCGTGCATGCGTGCTTGTATCTGTCTGTCTGTCTGTCCGTCCATCTGTCTGTCTGTCCGTCCGGCCGTCTGTCTGTGGCCAATCTTAGTGACATGGGGTGCAGGTGCGCTTGGAGCACATGCTGCAGCGTCTGCGCAGCTTACAAGACGCAGCCGCCACCTCCAGGCCGACCCAGCTGCTACCACATCTGTATGTGTCTGGAGCAGTGGAAGCATCATCCCTGCATGTGCTGCGACACCTGGGCATCACCCACATCCTCAACGCAACTGAGGACTTGCTGCAGCCTGATGAGGCACAGGGCTTTGTGTAAGTATCCTCCAGTGCAACGCTACTTGACATGCTGATGAGTGTGAGTAGCGCCTTCTGCAGGCATCTCAAGGAGCAAGGCAAAGTACAGAAACATGGGGTTTTCAGTCCCTTGATGCGATAAATTGTTGCTGCAGCTTGGGTTCTCCAAGGCCCTGCTGTGTGGCATGCTGATTATGTCAACCTCTGACAAGCAACGTGTACTGCCTGCTTTCAGGCGACAGGTTGTCCGCATATCTGTCTGTCTATCCGTCTGATCACCCAGCCTGACAGGATATAGTGCTGCTTGCTGGCTTGTGTTGCATGCTGTTCAGGCCACAATCATGAACACCTGTAGTGTGTGCTTGTGTTGTTGATGCTGGGTGCATCAGGGGGGCCAATCATAAGTATGGGTTGATCAGGGCCTGCATCAGGGGGGCCAACCATAAGTATGGGTTGATTAGGGCCTGCGTCCAGGCTTTGACAGCCATAAGGCTTCCATGCAGGGCAGTGTCTTGCCCCCAGTTTGCTTTTGAAAGTTTGCAGGCAGCCTGCACATGTGTTGCTGACACTATCCTCGAAACAATGCTGCCAGTGAGTCTGCCCTCAGAAAGGGTCCAAGCAGATGAGGGCAACCCCCAGTTTTTTTGGTTTGAGAGCATGTCAAACTCTCAAACCAAAAAGATGGATGCAGGTGCCGCCGGTATCCCCTCAAGGATGTAGAAGAGCAGGAGATCATCCCATTCTTCTCTCAAGCCACTGACTTCATCAATGAAGCGCAGCAGAGCGGCGGCAAACTTCTTCTTCACTGCCATGAGGGCAAGTCCAGGTCAATCACACTGGCCCTGGCCTACCTGATGCAGACCAAGGACTGGACGTTGAAGGAGGCGCTTGAGTTTGTGACTCAGCATCGCCCTGGTGCCAGCCCCAATGCTGGGTTCATGACTCAGCTGCTGAAGCTGGAGCAGAAGCTACATGGCAAGAAGACTGTCAAGGTACATCATCGGCAGCGCCTATGCCTCCAAAGTTGGTGCTCATGATAATGACAGCAGTGACTTGTTTGACAGGCATTCTAGGCCCAAAACTGTCATACAAGCAACACAGGCATGTCATTCACATGCCTCGAACCATGGGCAACCGGAAGCAACTGCTGCAGTGATTGGGTTGTTTCTCAATATGCTTGAAGCAATTCTTCCCCACGCTTGCTTTGCCTGTGCAGGTCAAGCGAACCAAGCCCGATCCACGAGTGTGTTCAATCTGCCATGAAGTCGTTGGGGTGTCAGCAGCATCACTGTCTGTTCACATCAAGAAGCAGCATCCCGATCACACATGACAGAGCTGACAGTATTGAATAGTAGAATGAACATCATGATACACTCAGCGGCTGCTGACATGAAATGAACACTGTATTTAGTCTGTACCAGACATTTGATAGCTTGTATATCATAACATCAACCATGGCAACAATGAGCGTCTAGACTTGGCACATGCAACATTGCGACAATATGAACGAAGCACGGCTAAATGCTGTCTGATCCATGCTGAACGTGTCTCACTGTTTCAGAGACTTCAGTCCAGTTCAGCCCATGCTGAAACTGTCCCATCTGGATCACTTCAGATAGGTCTGATCGTAGCTGCACGGCTGCAAGGCTGCACAAGGCTGCAAGGCTGCATGGCTGCATGGCTGCATGGCTGCAAGGCTGCACAAGGCTGCATGGCTGCATGGCTGCATGGCTGCAAGGCTGCAAGGCTGTCTGAGCTGGAATTGCTGCGCTGCTGGTGCAGCTGAGCTGTAATAGCTAAGCTGCTGCTGCTGCTGAGCTGCCAGGGCTGCACTTCCGCCTCTGTTATGGCTGCATTGCCGCTCCTGCTATAGCTGCAATGCCGAGCTGATGGCTCAACCAAACTTTAGGGTCTGTCTTCTAAGGACAATGGGTTTCCAGAGCGGCAAACGGAGTATGGGACTGATCATCCTGACGAGTCTACAGTCTACAGCTCGGCGTAGCATTTGCACGCTGACCTAGCATCATTGCTGCTGCCTCTTCAAACAGCTGTTGCGAGTGTCATGAATTGTGCTCTTGCTCAGCTTGACCTGTTTGTGTGACGTTCGATCTTGCTGATTGTGACCTAGAGTATATAGGTTTGTGGCAACTTGGACGTTACGGCCTCGCCGGGTCGGCATGAGGTCCGATAATGCAGCGAGCGTCTGCAATCACCGTGGGCCTTCTCTCGCTGGCTACACTTGTTGTCCCAGAACCTATGCTTTCATGTCTTGCTGTGTACGGATTTCCACCTGCACCTTCACTGCCGCACCTGTCAGGCAAGCGGGTGAGCGTCATTCGCTAGTGGCAAGCATGCAAGTAGAGGGCATCACTGTTTGTGTTACGGTTCTGCTGTGCCAAATATGCACCTGTAATACATCCGTAGGTCAGGTTGACCAGCTTCAAGAGCTTATCTTCAGCGCCTGCAAGAACGTTCAACTGTGAAAGGTATACAACAGGAGTCAGGGGCTTTTCAGAACTGGGCGCGCACAAGCCGTGAGTAGCGATGGCTGGCAGCCACGCGCATTAGACATCATCACACATGAAGAATAGATAGCACATGCACCACTGGTGCACACAATAAGCCCGCTTTGACCACAGAAGAGTTTGGCAGGTTGACAGATTCACCATCAACGGGCATGGCATGGCACCACGTACTATGGTAAACTGACACAGACTAGACTCATATTTGTGTTGCATGTTGTTTGGGCACTATCTGGCCTCAGCAGTGGAACCATATTTGTCAATGTGTTACAGCAGGGCATGTTGTGAGGAAGTTACCTTACGCTGGCTTGCTGCCACAAATTTGCAGATTGCATCTTATGTCATAATTGCACACGAGTTGCACAAGTTGTACAAATGCTGCCAAGCCTCAGATGCAGCCCAGGAGGCTCTGCTTGACTTGACATGTCAAGCTGGACTGCAGTCTGGCCAATAGCAAGCAGTGTTATGTAGTGACATTGAGGCAGCATCAGGGCCCTCAAATAGTCCCTTGTCTGCTTTCCAAGGCTGTGCTAGCACAGTATGACTCAGAGAAGGTGCTGCTAGGGTGCTGACAAGGACTCAAAGCTTGGTTTCGAGCTGCAACAGCCTGCTGTTCTGGTAGCAAACATGCTGTTCGAGGCGCCAAGGGGCTGCTCAAGGTTGGCCTCAATGCTTGCCCTGTGATGCTATGCTATGCACACATCATAAGATGGTCTGCAGTAAAGGCATTGCAGGTACACCACTCTGTTACCCATCAAAGCTGAGGCGCAAACACCTCACGTGGTTTGTGCACCAGCTGTAAGTTTATTTGCATGCATGCCATTGGTGAATGAAAGTTTCAGTGGTAGGCTTATATACATATCTGCTGCTGAGATCTTTGCTGGCTCCTGCTGAATGCAATTCTGAGGTAGCTAAGTTAGCTGGAAACCAAGCAGAATAATGGTGCAGGCAAAATTGTCTATATTACAGGCTTGCTTCAGTGCAAATGTTACCATGAGAATGTACACGCTTGATAGGATATGCTATCAAATAGCTTGATCTAGCCAAATATGTTTTTTAAAGCAAAAAGCGCCATTGCAAAGCAGAAACATTGACTCAGCAGACGAACACCTGCTGGGGATTTGCAGTATACACTCCTGGCATGCAAAGATAAAACTCAGCTATCTACAAATCAGGACAGGTCAAACGACCCTTGGCCTTCTCTGATGGCATACAGAACACGCTCCTTCATGACGACCTTGCTGGAGTAGGGTGGCAGCTTGATGTAGTTGGCACAAGTCATGACTGATGGCAAGTCACCGTCTGACAGGACTGACACACTCCCTTGGTGTCCTAGAGAGCCGGCCATGGGGCTGGCAGATGAGCCTAATGACTGAGCTTGCTCTGGTGTCAGACTGGAGTGCTTGCGGACCACTGTCAGCCTGCACAACCAGCATGATACTGTTGTAGCCTGAACCACGGGTGTACCGAGTGCAACAAGCAGGCAGCGAATACCAGTCATTCTGCTGTGTAAAGCTTTTGCAACACCACCTGATGTGCCATGACCACCACTGCATTTTACATGCACACTGCTGCTGATTGACCAAAAGAATTGGCTTGTCATTGAGAGAGGGTGGACAGAGCAAATGGCAGCGCTGAGTAGCAGTGTAAGCCCTTGGCAGCAGTGAAGCAAATGAGTACATCACACAACAGCACTTTTCAATTTTGGCCCACACCACCAGCAGGTGACATGAGGCTCTTGTTTGAGCAGCTTGTCACCAGCTTGCTTTTAGCGCACATTCACCTGTGCCTTAAAGCCAGAGTGTCTGATGACTCACAACTGGCTGCACGTCAGTCTGTGTGCTACTCCAGACTGTACAGTGCTGAATAGGGTACTGGAGTAATACAACAGTGATAGGTTTACCTGGGGTGTAGAGCAGCAATGCCACCAGGAGGCAGCCTTGGGGAGCCAGTGACAAAGCGCAGGAACCTGCGCTGGTCTGCCGCATCCAACTCTGTCAAGATATCCAGGAAGTAGCCAATGGCTGTGCTGGAGGCCGTGTAGCCGTGGTCGAACTTGATGGTGTCGGTGAGGGCTTCCACGGTCCATTTCTCGCCGGTGCCGCACATCATGGCCTCGATCTCATCCTCAAAGAAGCACTTGAGCGCATCAAGAGGGAAGACCTCGTTGAAGCCAGTCCTGCAGCACAGCATGATCAATTGGTTAGAGCAAATACTAAATATAGCAACATAACATATTGTGATGACATAACAAAGGGGATCATAACATGTAATAGTAAGAGTCCACTCTTCTGCTCACTGCACAGCTGATGGGGACCGACTTGCCTCTCAACAAGGAGAGGACATCTTGCAAATGCAGCCTGCTCCACTCCAGCAAGGCAGAGTGCTTTGAGCATAAGTGCAGCACCATGGTTCATGCATGCAGCAATCAACAAGTGAGATATCTTTCAAAACATGACAGTCACAGGCTGGCAGCGCTACAAAGAAGCATCAGTGTGGCTTGCCTGAAGTGCTCCATCTGAGTCTTGATGCCTGATTCTAGATTGGCATCTACCACAGCACTGATGTAAGCGCCGACATTGGTTGCGTCCACCATGATGTCACCGCCATTCTTCTTCAGCTCATACTCAGGGTAGCCTGGCAGTACAAAAGTGAGGCAGAGGTCCTCAATGGGGCAGCCATCCACCAGCATGGGGCCCTTGCGGGAGCCGCCCTGGGCCTGGTGGGCCTTGTGAGCAGCGTACAGCTTCTCAAGGGTTGCTCCTAGGGCAGCATCAAACTTGCGGATGTCGTACAAGTCCAAAGGCTGCCCTAAGGCTTTCCTGCATGTCAGAGATACACAGGGGTCATGCATGTATCTAGACTTGTACTTGTGGACAGATCATGTCATCACTAACAAAGCTGAGCAAAATCCGGCATTTCATGATAAACAGCCGCATCAGCCATCCAAAAGAAGGATTGTGGCAAAATGGTCATGCAACACAAACGCACGTGCATACAGAGTAACCTTCACCATAATGCAGGTGTGCAACTGCAGCATTGCACGGTAGGCAGGAGGACAGAAGGCTTATGTCAACATGAATTGGAGACTCAGCTCATCAGGATACAGAAACATCATGTACTGAAGACACGCCTGTTCAATGGTGAGACTCTGAACTCGACAAAGCCTGAGGACTAGTACCAGGGGTTGCTACATTGTGGACATGTCTTGTGTAACTGCAATTTTTGTTTTATTGCAAGAACACAATGGCGTTATACCTATAAAAGACATATGACAGAGGCAGATCCAGCAGTCTGTTGTCTTGCAGCGCCTTGGCCATTGCCCGCCCAAGCAGCTTGAAGTGACTCAGCACCTTGCTGTCCGCTAGCAGGTGAGGGGGCAGGGGAGCAGGGAACAGCCCCTGGGGGGCGGTCACAAACTGCTGCAGCTGACCGTCTAGGGCAATATCTGACTGGAGGGCAGCAACGTGGGGCTGGTCTGGGTTGCTGGCCTTGATGTCTGCTCCTGCAGCCGGCTTCTTAGGAGTTCCTGTTGATCACAGTCAGCAGTAAAGTCAGCACAGTTTGCTGCGATGAAACTACATTCAGGCCTCACCTCTGCTGCGTCCAAGATGCTGAGCGCATCTTGCTTGCAGAGATTATATTCAGAGGCAAGATGGACAGCTTGCAACAGGTAAGGGCAGTTGCACACAGCCAGTTATGGTTACGCATAGTTAAACACACCGAGACTGACCACAACATAACTAACCACAACATGACTAACCACCAAACAACTAATTGCAACATCACTAACCACATCACAAACCTCAAAACGAAGTACCACAACAAAATTAGCCGCAATACAATTACCCAAGCACACCTAAGACCCATCTGGCGTACAGCAGCAACATGACATGGAGATCCACCCTGTTAGAAGGACAGCACGCGCTGCAGCACTGCTGAATTCCGACATCTCAAGTGAAGCATAGCCGCATTGTGATAGACATGCTGAGCAGATGCATAAGCTGTTACACCTTGGGCTGGTCAGGATGCTGGTTGGCAGCCTGTACACCTCCTCTTCTGCTGTGCCTGGTATGTGCTGTGCACACCTGACTGATTCAGACTTCAATGGCAGCACTGGCTTCAAGTCTGGCCAGTCTGCCATGTCCACAAGCATGAGTTGCGCCTCAAATGCGATGTCGTGCAAGTCCTTGCTGATTACCTTGGGCAGCAGCAGCTTCAGAGTCTTTGCCGGTGTCAGAGCGCCACATGCCCAGGCCCTTGCGCTGCAGCTCATGAGACAGAAGGGTGTAGAACTCCAGGGTGGGACCCAGGCCTGTACCAACCTCCCCAAAGTACTCCAGCTCCAGGACTGCTCTGTGGGAGGCGTACGTCTCCATCACCTTTTCGGCTGACAGCAGCATGTTCTTGCGAGACACCCGCACCTGCACAGTCAGCAATGTGACAGTCAAACGGCATTCAGGCTCAGGGATGTCGACCAAGGGTGGGGTGCAAGGGTGGCAGGCAGCCTCGCAGTCAAGCATCTGATCAAATTGACTCTACTGACAGTGCATGCATATGTTGGAGAGAGTTAAAAAGGAAGGGGATAGCACAAGGAGCACCAGAAATCGACACCAACTCCACAAAATCAAAGACAGTGACTGTCAATCGAGGTCAGCCATGCTCTTTGCACCTGCCTGAGCATTGACGCCTGAACGGAACATACCTTTGCACTGTCGCTCTGTGTCGACACGCACATTCAACTGCGCAATCTGACGTGTGGACACTGACACTATGCACAAGATCTGAACATACATCCACAGAACAGCTTGACAGCACACACCTTCTGCCTGGTCAGACGACCGACTCTCAGCTCCCTAGCTTCCCTGTCCACATTGGGTGCGCTGCCTCCTTCAGCATTCTGCAGCTGCTGCAGGTGGTGCAGGGCGCGGGCCAGGCCAAAGGCTGTGCAGTAGAAGTAGCGGCGCCTGATGGCAAAGGGGAACAGGAACTTGCAGGAGAAGAGCAGCTGGCTGCACCAGCTGGGGAGGGTGCCGCCACAGATGGCCAAGACATCCTGCAATCACACAACAGCACTTTTCAATGCCAAAACATCTACATCTATTGCCACAGATGGCCAACACATCCTGCAATCTTACAACAGCTCTGTTCAGTCTCAAAATGTCTATTTCAATTCAGGAACGTCCAGTCGTCTAGACGCCTGGGGACAGTAAAAACGCGTTTCTACATTGTGGAGATGTGCTAGCACTTTTCACGGAATGTCTGTTGTAGTTCAGAAGCGTCCATTCTTCAGTGGAGATCTAAAATCAGAAACGCCTGGGGACAGTAGAAACCCTACATTGGGCAGATATTTCAGAAGCACACATGACAGGAAGTTCAACACAAGTGCCCAATCCCTAGTGTGTGTGCGCAGGAGCTGCACTGAGTGTGCAGTGCATTCTATGTCCCGTTTAGTTGCTGCCTGATGGGCAGGCGTACCTTGAGCTGCTGAGCCAGCTTTGGAGCTAGCTTGTTGCTGGTGAACTCCTCCCTGCCTACTTGGTTGTGCTTCACAAGCTTCTTGCTGTTGTCAGTGCGCCCCTTGAGACCCTCCTCGTATGAGCCCAGGTGCGCTCCACATCTGCACACAGGAAAGCAGCATGACAGCGCAGTGCTGGAACCGCAGACCCCCAAGGGAGGGGCAGAGGGGGGGGGGGTATGCTGATACATGATTTGGGCTT
>JAABUO010008742.1_pt1 | contig 11403 bp, 16 predicted proteins | sample 5559291 | NCBI WGS metagenome assembly JAABUO01 (sample SAMN10711878, study PRJNA513372) | rock metagenome | isolation source: Antarctica rocks | place: Antarctica: Victoria Land, Finger Mt sud | reverse complement strand
GCGCCGAAGAACGGCGCGCAGCTGTTCGAGCTGCGCGGCGCGTCTGGCGCGCTGACGCACGCTGGCGTCCTCAACTTCACTGCGCCAGAGGGCTGTGTGGCGGCGCCCGCGCATGTCATACGCAACCTGGTACACGCGCGGCGCGGCGACGCGCCTGAAGCGCAGCTCGCGGAGAGCCCGGAGGGTGTGGATCAGGGTCGGGCGGCGGGCGCTGGAGTCGGCGGCGCTGGGGCCATTGGCGGCGCCGAGGAGCGGGGCGGCGGCGCGGCTGAGGCGGGCGCCACCCCTGGTGCTGGTGCATCAACGCACGTCACTGTAACATATCGCAAGCTGCCCAAAGGTGTGCCACCATGACGAGGTGATTTGCTGGAGTTCGCCGGGCGGGACTGCTCCGGCTTCCCACATCTGTCAGAATACATGTCTGTGTATGAGCGCACTAGGCCGGGAACCGACATGCAGGTGGCTACAGGTGCTGCAAGTACTTACCGCTTTAGCGCAACAAGCAGCACACTGGTTCACTCTCCCACCGCCCGCAGACATGCTCGCTCTGGACTGGGTGCAGAGGTAAATGCCTGGGCCGTATGCCGCACAGGCCCTGCACCGCACAGCTGTGCGGCTTGCTCGGGCGTGGCGTGTTGCGCGACGCCCGTTGCTTGCGGGGAGCGCCGCAGCCCGCGCGCGCGACGCGCAGGCGAGTATGCGCGGCTGCAGCCCGCGGAGGCGGGCTTCCAAAAGGGCGTCGGCGGCGACGTGCGCGAGGTGCTGGAGGCCGCGCTGGCGCGGCACAGCACGCTAAGCGAGGGCGACTGGCTGGATGCGCAACACGGCGGGCGCGCGTACGCGCTGCGCGTGCAGAAGCTGCGCCCCGCGGCGGCCGTTTCAGTCATCGGTGCGCCCTCAACAGGGCGGCTGTATAGATCGTGCAGGCGGAGCTTGCATAGGTCGTAGCCGAGCAGCATCCCGAAGAGCACTGACATGTCCCTGTTGGAGCAAAACTGATGTTGTTTTCCAGGAGGGTACTGGCTGATGCGACAGGGGGAGTGGGTTTGATCCCTGGTGGACGGTGGTCAGAACAGGAACAAATTGAAGACATGATGTGGGTGTCATTGAGTAAATGTTCCCTGATGAAGTGTGCATGCTTGCGCAGACACGGAGATGGAGGCCGAGGTGGAGCCCTCCATAGAGACGCAGGCGCGGCTGCGCGCCGCCGAAGAGGAGGAGCGCTACCGGCGGGCGCGCACCCCCGTCCCTGAGTGCGTGTGCACGTATGTATTATTCTGAGCTTCACTTTCTGGCATGTGAGACATAGCTTGATGTCATGTTGTGCGGTGACTGGCTTTTGTGAGGTGAGCCAGGCAGGTGATCCGTCTTGCAGGGAAAGCAGGCAAGCGAGGTGCCAAGAGGGAGGCTGCTCTGCGTGCGATCCGTGCTGATGAGGGCCCGCAACCCGTCAGCGGCAACAGAAACTGGCAGGAGCTTCACCGCACCCTCGACGCCGCTGACCTGCTTGTCGCGAGCAGGCAGAGCTGGCGCGCATTGCGGCGGAGTGCGAGGCGACCGCGCGCGCGGAGCGCGCGGCCGCTGCGGCCGAGCAGGCGGCGGCGCTGGCGGCGACCGCGGCGCGCGAGGCCGATCACGAGCGGCGGCGGCAGGCGCGCTTGCTCACCCTGTGTCTGGGAGCAACAGGGAGGGTCATCTTAGAGCCGCACAGGACATGCTGCAGTGGCTCATGCGTCAGCATCTGAGCGCGCGCGGGAGATGCAGGTGGCGCTTTGCATGCTGCCTGCATCCCGGAGCACATCAGATGGCGGGCATGATGCCCTGCAGGCCTGGGTGGAAGCCATCAAGGTCATCTGTGACTACAGGTGTTCGGTGCGCGCAGGAGCGTGGGGCGGTGCTGCGCGCGGAGCCGCCGGCGGGCGAGGCTGCGGCAACGTGCGTGGTGCGACTGCCGGACGGGCGGCGCTGCGCGCGGCGCTTCCGGCCGGGCGACCCGCTGGACCAGCTGTTTGCGTGGGTCGACGCGCAGGGCGGCGGCGGCGCAGGGTTTGGGCCATACCACCTGGCGTGCCCCTCTGGCGCAATGCGCTGCTGCCTGGTCGCTGTTGCGCCGTGCGGCAGGGGCGCCTGCCTTGGCCCTGCCACCATGGCGCATAACCCCCGGTGGCATGGTGCATGACGAGTAGGTGCTTGTCATAGAATACCAGGGAGGTGCAGAGGAGCTGGTGTATGCTGGTTTCATGTGCTCAGCTGGGACGTGGCTGCATTCCCAAAATCTGTTAGAAGTGCTGTGACACCCGCCGTCGCATGCCCCTGAGTAGGGTGGGGTAGCACTGAGTGTAGGGCGCGAGCGCGGCCCGACAGCGCCCACGCGGGCGCAGGTGGCGGCCTACCCGCGGCGCGTGGTGCGCCCGGGCGACGGCACGCTGGCGGGCTCGGGGCTGGCCGGTGGCCAGGAGACGCTGGTGCTGGAGGCCGCGGGCGACGCAGGCTGAGAGCTGGGCCAGTTGGGATGGGCATGCTTGGGACATGCCGCAGTAGTGTCTGAGATCTGTCTGGTCAGCTACGCGCCTGGTCTGTTGGGAGCATCCACTGGAGCTAAAGCGGTAGCCGCGTGCTCTACAGGGTCACTTGATGCACGCCGCCCTACCTATGGCAAACGGTCGCACATGCAGCCAGGCAACAGCGTGCGCAAGTGTCTTCAGCCTGAGAGAAGCATACACATTCCGAGCGGCAACAAGCTAAAGGCCGGGCGCTGGCCTGGGCCGCATAGTGCTCACCTGCGCGGCTGCAAAACCGTATGCACACTGGTGTACACATGTGTGAGGGGGGGCACAGGGCCACACAAGACCACTGAAAAGCACAGCAAAGGCACATGCCTTTCAAGCAAAAATGCAGCAGCTATGAAAACAACAGCAAATTTGAGCATCGCCGGTGCGACAAAGGGCACCTCTGTCCTAAAGAGTGGTGTACTTCGATTACGCAGTGTGGCCATCAGCCCACAGCTTTGCCAAACACTTCTAGTCGCAGCGCTGGCGCTGCCATCCTGCTGAGTCAGTTGGTCGGCGGCCTGAAGTGCACGATGCTGCCGCGCTCCAGTTGCTCCATCGATTGCCGCGTAATCGAGACCCGGCCCAAAGGGTTGTGGTAGGTCGACGGCCCGCAGTGAACAGGCGCGAGCAGGTCATCGCGTTGGGCCTGCAGCATGGGCCTGCGCTGCAGCCAACAAAGAGTCAGACCCGTTTCCTAGCGTAGCTTGCCCTGAGCATGGGCCTGCGCTGCAGCCAACAAAAGGTCAGAGGTGTTCCCTACCGCAGCTCGTTAAGGGCGCGCGCTTCCGATAACTGCGGTTTTCAGCTATCTGCACTCTCTGTGAGCCAGCAGGCGCAAGCGCAAGCGCGCACCGCGTATTCAAGCCAAAGCACTTGCTGATAGCAGCCCGAAGAGCCTGGATGACTCCCATCACGCGCGCCCCTTGGTGCTGTGCTGTGCGCCTGGACGACTCAGTTTCGCCTACAGCCTTGTGGCAGAGCTTATGTATGTTGCCACCTGAGACAGCGGGGCTGACTCAGTGAAGCGGGAGCAGCTGCCACCAACGCCCTGTCGCTAGGTGGGTCTAGGGGAGGGTGTTACGCTAAGCAGCTGACTGGCCACTAGAGGCTGTTGCAGCACCACCATGTGCGCTCCGCACGCCGCAGGTCTCAGACACGGATTGTAAATTATTGCCAACGCATCGCATCATCTCTGCGCCTAGCGGGCGGTACGGTGGCACGGACGGCAAGTCATCGAGCAGTGCTAGCTCGGCCTTCTACAGCGCCAAGTCAAGGCAATCAGCGCCTGCTGCTAAAGGTGAGTGCTCTGCCACCTGTGAAGGATGCGGTCTACATTGCTGGCCGGGGCCCGGCCCGGCGAGCTGAACAAGCTTTGTAGTGGCCTGGTATGCATGCGTGTGGCTGCTGGACAGGCATGAATGCCATGCAAGCAAGGTGAGGGCTGGCGCTGAGCAGGCGCGGCTGGAATGCATGCATGGACGGGGCGTCATTACAAAGGCCTACTTTGTTGAATGCATATGCAGTGCTGGCAGAACACAGCACAAACCCAGCAGACAAGCAACAAATCATAAGCAAAAATATATACACGCTGCACCACTGTATACTAGTCTCATGCAAGCTGTCCAAGACGCCTACGATAACAGAAGGTGTAACAGCAGATGTAACAAAACTGCACGGATATGGATGGCGCCTGCCAGTGCAAGCAGCCTGGAGTTCTGTTACCAGTCCTGACGGCCGCACGCAAAAAGCGCAGCAGCACGCATGTCGCGTAGGAATATGCATGTTATTTCACGGAGTCGTTGTGAAGCCTACGAGAATTGTGCAAAGCATCCACTCCCCTGCAATGTGCGACTGCAGGGATGCCCTCACAGGGGCCAGTGCTGCCCCGGCGCATGTGGACCGGCACAGCAAACTGCAACATGGGGCAATAAAACACTAGATGGGTGAACCCCTGAAAAAGCTGCACGTCTTGATGCTGCGCCCTGCGCCTAAGGCGCAGGGCCTAAACATATCCCTGGGACTCCAGCTCGCATCTCTGGGGTCAGGTGCGGCTCTCTGTTAGGCACTTCAAGACCTAGATGCTGCCCCTCTGCAACGGTCGCTCGCACGCATGCACGTCCGCTCCGACTATGTCCACACAGCCGGCCTGCCTTCAGGCATGCACCGCGCGAGTCACCGGTGCTGCTCCTAGTGCGCAGCCCTAGACTGCGCCTCTCAGCGGGTTGGGGGTGAAAGGTCTGCCAGGGCAAGCCGTATAGTGCGCTCACCCCCTTGGAATGCACCCCAGACGCGCGCAACGCCATGCTTTGCAAGCAGCAGTGTGCAATCACCCGCGGCTGCGCAGCTTGGCAGTCCGCCGTCCGGGGGGTTATTTGGGGCTGGAGCACCAGGCACCCGACTTGCTAGCATCGCGCTTGCTGCGACCCAGGAAGCTTGCACCCTGAGAGCAAGCAGTTGGCCGATGCAAAGCCAGCCACACCAAAATGCTGAAAACATGAAAGGCGACATCATTGGCAACGCAAAGAGCAACCGCCCGGGCCCCGCACCCAAATGCCCGTGAAAATTCGTCAAGGGCTGAAAAGCACACACAACCGCAGTAATGTACATGCCCGGTTCAGCTCGTCTCGTCGTCTCCGACCTCGCGCTCCGCCGGCCAACGCGCACTGTGCCAGAGGCTGATAGGGTTGCCCACCACCCACTCTAGTGGCCCCCCTTCGGCACTACGGGGTGCTCGCGCAGTCCCTCACGACCTGCTGTGCAGCGCACACGCGGATACTGCACGCATGCAGCCTGTGTTCCTGCTGCCCACGCGCTCAGCCATGGCCGCTCCGCGCGCCTGCCGCGCTCAGAAGTTTGCGCTGCGGCGCCGCGGCCACGAGGGGCACATGGCCGCCAGCGCCGTGGCCGCGGCCGCCGCCGCGGCGACCGCACCCGGCACGGGCGCGCTGTGCGCAGGCTCCGCCATCGCCTCCGCCATCGGCGCGTCCTCCATGGGCACGGGCTGCCGCTTGTCAGCGTACGACGCCGGCGCGGGCGCCTCCGGCATGCGGCCCAGCACCATGCACACCCCCTCGACCGGCATCCCCGGCAGCGCCTCCCGCGCGTCCGGCTGCCCCGGCGCGCGCCCGTCCAGGGACATGCGCATGCGCACAGCCGGCTGCGCGTCCTCCGCGCTGACAGGCGCGGGGCGGACGTCGACGGAGCCGCGCCGGCCGACTGGCGGCCGCGCGCCGTGGGGCCGCGCGCCGCTGGCGGCGGCGTCCTCGAGAAGCGCATCCTCGTCCTGATCGGCGTCGCTGCCCTGGCGGCGGCCATGCACCGCGTCGGCGGGCTGCGCCAGGGAGGTGCTCGGTCGCAACTACCAGCAGTGGTAATGCGAGCAGAGACAGGCGGCAGCAACCAGCTGATACCCTGGAGAGCCGTCGCCGGCGGGGCAGCACAGCATGACTGAACACCTGTGCTGTGTCGCCCTTGAGCGCGCCCGCGCGCATGATAGCACCAGCAGCCACGTCAGGTTAAATTTTGGACCCGCACCTGGCACGCCGCATCGCTGGGGTGTGCGCCCACGCGTGAGAGTATGCGCGCAGCCATCTCGCTGCCGCGCCCGCCGCTGCCGCGCAGGCGCAGGAGCCGCCCGCGCAGCCAGCCACCCGGCGCAGTCGCCGCCGCCAGCTCCGCCACTGAGCACCTGTGCGCCCAAAAGAACACGCGGGTCAGGACGGGCAACCGCTGTCACTGCCAAATCTCTCTGTTGGACGTCACAGAGGCGCTTCTCTGTTGCACGGAGCTCCCTCTGCCCCCGCAGGCCGCCGGCACCAGGTCTGAGCCGCAAGCTGCAATGAGACGGTTGAGCACAAGGGTCTGCTGAACGCTCAGGACCCACCAACAGCGGTGCTGGGCAGGGCAGGCGAGCGGCCTGGGGGCGCACAGCGGGTGCACCCCCAAGTGCAGGACGAGGCTGAGCAGCTGCGCGCGCGCTCGCTTGACGTCCGCCGGCCGCAGCGCGGAGGCCACGCTCGGCTCCGCTAGGCCCTCCAGGCAGCGCGCGGCGGCCACCACAGCGCCCTTGGGTGCATCCTCGCCGCCCGGCGCGCCGTGCAACAGCTGTGCCTCGTCGTAGCCGCCGCCGCCGCCGCCGCCGCCGCCGCCGCCGCCGCCGCCGCCGCCGCCGCCGCCGCCGCCGCCCAGCGGGGCGTGCGCGGCGACCCCTCTCCTCTGGGGCGCCCGGGGAGTCTGTGCGGTCCCCGCGCCGCCGCAGTCCAGCAACAGGTGCGGGTGGTGCGCGGCGCCGAAGCGCAGGAAACGCGTGCACGCGAAGAGCAGCGCCGCGTCCGGCAGCGCCGCGGCGGCAACCGTCGGCTGGCGCGGCGCAAACAGGCGCGTGCACTCGAGCAGGCGCACTGTCGTGGGCGCCAGGCTGGCCAGCACCTGCAAAATGGCGCTGCTAGTCAAGCTGCTGCCTATGTGCGCTTGCCAGGGTTTGCAGCGCTGCCGCAGGTGCCTAGCCTGGAGCCTAGCAGGCAGAGGCGCCTGCATGCGGTGCACTCCGCTCTGGCAAGGGGCAGCACGGGCCCAGCGGGTGTGCCTCCCTCTCCCTTGCTGCAAACCGGTCACGTCATGAACAGGGCATGCCAGCAGGTTGCAGGGGGTGCATCCGCCCAATCACGACAAACGTGCAAGCATGCGTGGGGCGGAGCGCGCGCACACCTCCGACTGCACCTTGCGCCGGGCTTCAATGACGCAAGTGATCTCGTTCAGAAAGAAAGCCGCCACCGACTTGTCGTGCTCCCTCGGGGACGTGGCGAGCCTCCTGAACTCGCACACAAGCCGGGCAGCAGTCGCAGTCGCGGCGGCGTCACACGTCTCGGAAGTCAGGATGGCTGGCCTGCCTGGCGGCCTCCCTGCGGCGGCAGCATCGAACGGAGATATGACAGCGCCTTCTGCCGTGCGGGGTGCCGAGCTATATAACACGCTCATCATGCTCACGCCCAGACAGCTCTCGAAGTGTTGCAGGTCTCGCAGTCTAGTGCCATCTCAGAATGGCAACATATCTTGGGCAAGTCAATCACTCAAGCAGTCACTCGAGCTGGCCACGAGCACACTCCTTGAACTTCCAACTGGAAATCGGATATAAACTTCACGAACCTATAGGGTGTCCGCGAGCAGCAGGCTTGCGCGCCACTTGGCGCAGCTGGGCCCGCAGCCGCTGTGCCCCCCCCTACAAGGTGTTGGGGCATGTTGTGACTGCTGTACCTGCCCCTGGCACGCTCAGGACATATTTGGGGCTGGAAACAATAGTCAGCCGCATACTGCTGCCTCCTCCCAAGCGGGCATGGCTGCAGAGCAGGTGCGGCGTTTTGCATCTTGTCCAGTTTATTTGTTGTTTCAGCTACATAGAAAGCAAACGCATGCGGCAACCCGCAGACGGTCCAGGGGAGGGTGCAGTATGCGCGCACCGATGAGGAGCTGCGCGACCTGCTCGCCGCCAGCCGCGATGGCCTGGCGCGAGCACGGCGCACTTGTGTCCTGTCCGCGGCTTGTTCACCCGCACTTGCTTAGGGGGCATGGGCATCGGCCGCGCAAGGGCTCTGGCACCCACGACAGCATTTGTCTGCACGGGGGCAGCCCCCTGCGCTACACACGCAGGCTCAGACAGTGGCGGTGCAGTCAGCAACACGGCTCATTTGCACCATGGGTACTATGCACAACAACGAGAGGAAAGTGTTCCCTGTGGTAAAGTGTTACCATAGTGAACTGCTTAAGCTCTACCACAGGTTCAGCTTCACCTTCTCACCAACCTGTCTGCTCAACGGTCAGAACGGTCATACCATACCCGGGGGGCGCGCAGGCGGTGGTTGAGTACGGCAGCAGCTGGTGCACGCACTGCCAGGAGATGTTCCCGCACTTCTACCGCCTGAGCGGCCAGGCGCGGCGTTGCTGCTGCCCCACTTGCGCACCACACGCTGCAAAGTCCTCCAGCTGTGCACCGCTTGCGGTCCAAGCTTACCAGCACGTATGCAAGTACGTATGGTCGACGCAGAGGTGTTGTCCCCACCCGCCCGCGGATGCCCAGTGCCTGGCGCTGTCAGCAAGGTCACACCGCTATGCCGCCACCCGCGATTTTGACTCAACGTTGCACCAGCTCTGCTTCGTTGCAGTGGCCATGACGCACTGACCAGCTCTCGAGTGATGTGCGTGTGATTTGCTGCCGTCTCGCCACCCTGCTAGATGAGGCGATGCGGCTGCCGCGCGGCGCGCAGTACCCGGCGCACGCCTTTGTCGTCGCCCAGCTGGACTTCTTGGAGGCCGGCGCGCGCGGCATCCGCTTCACGCCCACGTTTGCCTTCTGGCGCAAGGGACGCAAGGCAATGCCCTGCTGCTGCTCGTTCAGTGGTGTTGTGAGGGCTCCCCACACTGCATGCGCATGGAGCATGCTGCCGCAGCGCTGCCAGGCGCAGGTTCTACTGAAGAGGTTACCGACTAAATGTTCAGCCTTTGTTGTGCATCTTGCGGTAAAATGGTTTTGTGGAATTCGCTTCATAATAACACTTGAGGCAAAATAATGACAGGGTGTATGGGGAGCACGAGATTAGAGATCAAGTGAAAGGACTTGGCACCCAGGAGTGCAGGGCGCAGCGCGCACGCATGTGCTCGTGCTGCCGTATGTGTGTGCAGTCGGACTGAAGACCTGCGCAGCTGTTCGACGTGACGTGGCTGCACGCATGCGCGCAGGTCGACCAGTTCTGGGGCGGCACCGCGCAGCAGCTGCGGGACCGCGTGTGGCTGCACGCGGACGAGCTCGCGGCGGCCGGCGGGGACGCGCCGGCGTCGGCGCGAGCCGACGGCGGGGCAGGCGCCCCCGGAGTAGAAGCACCGCAGAGCTGGTTGGAAACTGGGTGAATGGACCATTCATGGGTGGCGGCGCAGGACATTGTATAACATTGTATGGTGCTAAAAATGCTGTGCCTCACCCTGATGCCCCGTGCCCGCCTGTGTGCGCGTCCACAAGGGTGCACCGTGCATGGCCGCGGCGGCTCTCATGCACAGCGGCATAATTGCGGAGATGTGGCTACAAGTAGGAGGTACCCCAGTAGCACAACATGTCAAGAAGGGAGCCCAAGACAAACGCATATTTGCATGCTCACAGTACCTGATGCAGCGCTCATTACAGCATCGCGCCTTGGCATGCGCAGTGCCCACAATCACGGTCTCCGCCCATGTGTGAAATAGAAGAAAACTGCGTGTCGAGCAGATTGCTGAATGATAACCAGGGTTGCCAGCAATCTGCTCAACAGGTCAAGATGCCCAGCATGTCCAGGGGTGCGCTCAGCCGCTGCTGACATATCAGCGGGCACCCAGCGTCCCCCGCCTCACTTCACACGGGACCAGCACACACAACGCCTCACAAATGCAGTGAGAACGCGCGCGGTGAGCGCGCGCGCACTGGCATGAGCACTAGCAACGCAACCCATGCACAAACACATACGCGCCACAACTGTACGGCCCGGCAGGCACTGCTGCCGCGGTCCACTCAAACTGCTGGAGCTGACCTGTACGAGAAAAAGAAGAAGACGCGGGTCGGAAGACGAAGACATGTCACCTACATAAGCACATGCAAGCTGTCCAGTCACACTGGCCGGGCGGTCGCCGCCTGCAGCCCACCGCAGCACCCCTGGCAAATTGACTGCTGGCGAGCTTGCACTGTCCCCGCCAACGCACGGCAGCGCGCTCGTCGCCAGCGCCGTGCTGCCCAGCTGGCCACTGCACCACCCGGCGCGCTTGCGAAAAGCAGAACTGTCTGTTTGAATTCGCCTCAGGTTTCCGTCTTGCGGCTGTGCGCGCTCCTGACGCCCCGACTCTTGACATGCAGTGCGCATAGCATCATTCATTCTCACGCCACAACATGTTCCGTGGATGTCGGCCTCCCGAGGCACTGTGCGCCCAGCGAGCAGCGGCCCAAGCGCGCCCGCCGGGCCTGGCGCCTGGCCCGGGCAGGGCCGGCGCCACGCTGCAGGGGCCCCTGATGCGCACAGCGCCAGCAGCGCGCCTGCGTCGCACAAGCGCACGCGGCCCTGCAGCCGAGGTGCGCGGCCGGCTGACAGCTCGCATGGCATCGGCACTGCTGCTGGCTTAGCCGCGGCCGGCCATGGAGGGGGAACCGTGCGCCGTGCGCCCCCATGGCTCACTCCTCCGCGCCAGAGGGGCGCGTGCGGAAGCGCGCGCGCAGCGGCGTGTCCACCGCATCTGCGTCGCTGCTGTCCCGCGCGCTCGGCGCCCGCTCGCCGCCTGCGCCCCACACCACGTCTCAATCATAACACATGCTGCTCTTGCCCCCTCTACCTCCCGACCAGCGCTGCCATGCACCGACACGCACAGCAGCGCATTAAATTGCTTCCATTACTTTTATTCTTGATGCCATGACTCGGCGTCCATGCCGCGCATTGCCACATCAAGTCCTCTCGCCGGCGGCGCCCAGGAGTGGGCGCGCATGAGCCGCATGAGGCCCCACCTGGCTTTGTCCTCACGCCCGGCAGCCAGCGGCGCGCCAGGCTGGCGGCCGCGCCGCGCGCGCCGCCGGCGCCGCTGTCGCCGCTGCCCCGCGCCTCGCTGGACCACCGCGCCGCGCCTCGCGGGCTGTCAACGGCCTCGGCGCTCGCCCTCGCGCCGGGTCCACCAGCCGGTCCCTCGCCGCCACCGCTCACGCCGTTCGTCGCATGGCGCTCCTGACGCGGGGTCGCCGACGCCTCACCCGCGGCAACCGCGCCCGCGGCAGGCGCCGCGCTCGCGCGCTGCTGGCCGGCCGCGCCGGCCGCCGCGCCGCCCGCGCCGCCGCCGCCCAGCGCCGCTGCGA
>JAABUO010008739.1_pt1 | contig 11406 bp, 4 predicted proteins | sample 5559291 | NCBI WGS metagenome assembly JAABUO01 (sample SAMN10711878, study PRJNA513372) | rock metagenome | isolation source: Antarctica rocks | place: Antarctica: Victoria Land, Finger Mt sud | reverse complement strand
TTTAACATGTCGCTCGTTTTTTAAAATTCGCTCATCGTTAATAACTTTTAAGTAGCTCTTAATCGATGCGCAGACGAGTTAATTATTTTTCTCATGCGTAACGTCTTTTGCGTGTCATATTCTTCAGTATTTTAAATAGCTCTTAATTAATACGCAGACGAGTTAATTATTTCTTTTACATTTAGTTCGTACGAATTTCGTGTGACACGTAAATTAACATTAAGATGATTATTTCTTACTGTTTTATAAACGAGTAACATTAAGTCAGCGAGTTTTACTCGAGCATCTTTTCTTGTTAATGTTATAAGCTTTACTTCAGCATTTAATTTCGTTACTTCGATTATTAATATTTAATCATTTTTTTAAAACGTTTTCTGTCTCGTTTAAAAACTTTCACGCTTAAGAACTTATTCTAAGTGCTTTCTTCGTCTCTTAAAACAGATGTAATAATCGTCTTAATATGTACTGACTCGTATAAATTTATAATCTTTTTTCTTATTTATTAAGTTTGTTTATTAACACGTAATTAATCTTTAAAGCGTGATGCATTTAAGATAATACGATTAACATTCTTAATTTTAATAAAATTAAGAAAAAACTCGTTAAGTAAATAAGCGTCAGATTTCAACTCATTAATCGTAATTATTAATACTTTATAAATAAATCGCTGTTAAGAACTTCATATTTAATATTTTTTAATAAATTTCGTATAACTTACGAAGATATTAGTTTATGTACGTTTTATGTTTAATTTAATTCGTTTTTTCTTTAAAATGTACACATAAGCGACGCTGTTAAATACGCTTAAATGAGTCACGTTTAATTATATGCTATTAATCGCATGATTTAAAACTTTATTTCTTTTTAACATTAATAATAAATTTCTAAGTTCGTTAGCGACGTGCATAGCTTTAGCTTAAAACATATTAAATAACTTTACGTTCAGTAATAACGAGTTCTTTATCGTACGAAGCGTTCTTCGATTTCGTTCGCTTACTGCGTTATGCTTAAAAATGTAAAGCGTTAATTACTTAATGACGACTTCTTTAATCTTGCATTAGCGTAATAATGCATAATTAATATACTCTTTTTCTTTATCGACTTTAAAATGTACTAGTTTTTATTCAGTAAGTCGTTTTAATCTCGAAACTATGCGAATAAATTAGTTATAAAAATCTTTCTTATCTTTTAAGAAATTAATTCATGATTTCTTAATATAATCGTTCATTAGTATGACTGCGTACGAAGATCTTCTTAATGATATTAAATTATGTAATTCTTAAAGATTTAAATGTAATCTTTTTAGTACTTTAGTAATAAGTCTTATAAACGTATAATGAACGATTCGTGTTTACTTACTTTAAATGCATAACGTATAAACATTTAACGCATTATTAAACTGTAAAATAATTACTAAATGTTTTATATAATGACGATGCAAAGCATTTATCTTCATTAAGAAATCTTTTACACTTTAATGTTAACGAATCGAATTCTTTAATATATTTACTTCGTATAAATCATTTAACTCGTTTAAAAGTAAATCGTTAATTATAATAAAGATTAATTTAATTCTAGCATGACTTACGTGTTCGAATCTTTTATGTCATAATTATTATAATAATGTTATTTCTTTTAAATTAATAAGTCTTTTTAATTTTTCATGTAATGTTATTAAGATTTTCTTGTCGTCGTACGATATTAAACGATAAATGTTCTGTTTTGTAAGCTTATTTCTGATCATAAAGATTTTATCTTTAACTAGTAACATGTACTCGTTTTCATTTATTTACGATCATTTATCTCTTTTTAAAATACTCAGTAAGATTAAGTTAACGAATGTTTAAGACACGTAACATACATCGCGTATTCGTACGCTTAATGTAACGTCGATGTAAATCATTATTATTTTCTTCTTCGTATTACGCATGACTTCGTCGTTCGCAGCTTTAAACTTATACTTTTTCTCGTAAAACGATAACGTTTCGTGTAAATTTAATTAATTAATAATATATTATGCTGCGCAGCTATTAATGTATTAATGATTATTCTTCGCGAAGATTCTTTATTTAATCATTCTGAATGACAGTTTCTTTTCTTCTTTCTCGTTAAGCTCATTCTCGTTAACGCTAACATTAGCGACTTTATGTAAATAATTTCTTAAATGTTTATTTCGTACGAAAGATTTCTTATTATCTTCGCGTTTTCGTTTTAACTCTGATCTTCTTACTGCATTATAATAATCTCGCGATATATGTTCTGTTTTATCGTATATAAAGCATATTCTTGTATCTTTAAAGTCTTTTCTGTTTTCGTATAAATAATCGTGATTATATAATCTTCTTTTATATTATATACTCATTATTAGCTTTAATATAACATTTACTTAACGATTAAAGTTAACACGTATTTCTTCAAACGTTATTTGTTACTGAATCTTTTATATTTACATCTTTTTTAAAGTAATGATATAAGCTTTAATAATGTTATATTTCGAAAAAAGTAAATTAAAAGTAATAATGATATGAATGTCGTCTCATATATTTTAATTATTTCGTACGATTGTTTTAAATCGTTTAATTAGACTTTTTACATCGTTAAATATAACGTTAACTGATTTAATGTAATGCTTTATCTTATTTACTGCTGCATATTTAAAGAGCTCATTTAAACTAATCGCGACGAGTTAATACATCGAGCTCGAGTCGAGTTCTTAACTCGTTAAGACTCGATTCGAGTCACGATTTTAATATCGAGTATTCGAGCTAAGTCATGATGTTAAAATCGAGTATTTAAGCCGAGTCATAATGTTAATATTAAGTATTCGAGCCGAGTTATAATGTTAGTATCGAGTATTAACTCGAATTCTTAACTCGACTCGTTAAGACATAAAGCGATACAATAATTAACTTGTTGTTATTAAACATATGACGAGAAATTAATTATATATGAATAACAGTAATAATAAACGATGTCGCTAGTATACAGCGTGTGTATTATATATTTAATACGTAGTATCTTAAGTGTGTAAAAAGTACGATTTGTAACGTACGAAGATACGATGAAAACTTTATACTTAACATTAATTTTAATAAGAATAATTAATTACGTCGTACGATGTACGTCGTACGATGTACGTCGTACGATGTAATAACTTTAATATTTAATAATTACATAATAATATAAAAGAGTAATGTAAAAGAATAATGCAATTAATTAATTAAATTATTAAAAATCTTAATAATTCGTATGTTTTATTAAAATCAGACATTTTATAATATATATTATTAATAATGTAATAAGATAATGTAAATAACGAAAAGATAATATAAAAGAATTATTATTATAAGTCTTTTAATAATAATAACGTAATAGATTTAAAAATAGTAAATCTTAACATTTAACGTCATTTTCGATTGCTTAACGAGTTAAGTTAAGAACTTAAATTATAACTCGACTCGAGATCGATATTAAGTCGAGTTACGATGTTAAAATCGAGTATTCGAGCCGAGTTATGAAATTAATATCGAGTATTCGAGTCGAGTCATGATGTTAATATTAAGTATTCGAGTCGAGTTAGAATGTTAATATTAAAACTCGACTCAACGATCAGTTTAAGCTCATTAAGCATAACGTATATCACTTCTTAATTTACTTGCGAGCATGTAATTTTAAGTTTAGTTCATATGTTTTTTATGTTAACGATGCTTTTAATCGTACGAAATAAATTATCATTAATGATTTTTAATATGATTCTTAATGCTGTTTCATTAGTCTTTTTCTTTACTGCTACGATTCGTATAATTACTGTTTCGTTTTTTATTAAGTCTTAAACATCTTTCTTTTATATATTTATCTTAATGTTACTAAATCATCGCGATTAATTATTAAATTTAATAAGTATAATGCGTTTCGTACGAAAATAATTATCTCGTTTATTTACTAATGTTATAATTAATGTAAACGATTTAATAAATTTAATGCGTACTGTATTAACGAAAGACTAATAATGTTTAAAGATAAATAATTACTAATCGAGCTCATAATCTGTTAAATATACGGCGAGAATTCAGTCGTATATGTATAATAATAATGATAAACGATGTCGCTAGCATACAGCGTGTGTATTATGTATTTAGTATATAGTAACTAAAGTGTGTAAAAGAGTATAGTTTGCAACGTACGAAGATACGATGAAAACTTTACACTCGACACTAGTTTTAATAAAGATAGCTAACTACGTCGTACGCTGTACGTCGTACGATATAATAACTTTAATATTTAATAATGAATAATTATAAATCTTTTATCATTTAACTTAATCTTAATACTTCAGCACTTTTCTTTTATTAAGAAGTTAAAGTAATTATAATAATATAATATTATTATACGTTTAATTACGTCTTTTAAAGTTACAGTTACATACATTAATTTTAATAAAGATTTAAAAATCGTTTTAACATTTATAAATATCTTTTAAGTATAGCAGTTTATTTAGTAAGTAATAAAAGAAACGACTGCTAATAAAATTCTTTAAAAGATAAGCAAAGTAATAATACGAGTAATAACGAAATTTATTATTTAAAATGTTATTAATTTAAAAAAATTTAAATTTAATAAAAGAAATAAATAAAAGATTAATTAAATTAAGAATAATTATAATATTATAAGAATTATGAATTAAAAGATTATTAATGAAAAAAAAAGAATCAACGAATAAAGATATAATAGAAGAAAATTAATTCTTTATTACGTTTAGCTTTTGAACTCTTTATTTTAAAATCTTCTTTTATTTAAAAACGAGCTATCATAATTTTAACTTAATAAATAAAGTTATAAAATAAAAAGATTAATGATTTACGACGTTTAAGCTTTAAGTTTTTCACTTTAAAATTAATAATAATAAGCTTTAATTAAAAGAAGAAACAAATAGTAATTAAGCTACGAATTAAGCAAAATCAGAAGCAGAATTAAAAGCAGAATTAGAAACAGAATTAAAAATTTATAACTAATTAATTAAAACGAGTCATACGTATTAAAAGAGTCTTAAAGAGGTTTTATTAGCTACGTAGTTCATTTAAATATTAAAATGTAAATTTTCAGCCCTATAGGGCTGTCTCACTGCTAGGTTTATTTCAGTGCTAAATGAACTCTTTTAATCATTAATTAAATATTATTCGTTATTATTTCGATCGAAAGATTTAATTTAATACGTAAATTATTTTTTTAAATCGCTCTTTTAACGAGATTATATAAAAGCTAATTAAATTAATAACATTAATTATTAATTTTAACGTTTTAATCGAATTGTTTAACGAGCTTTTAAAGAAACTTGTTAATAATAAGCGAGTAATTCGTTTTAGTAATAAGAGTAAGAGACTCATCGTTAAAATTAAAGCTAAGTATGAGTTTGTAAAACATGTTTTACGACAGAATTCATGAATAAAGAAAAAGAAAGATGTTAATGCTATTTTACATCGTGAAAAAACGAATCGTTAAAATTAAATAATCAATAAAGCTTAAAAGCGACATTTTAAAAAGAAAAATATAAATATGCTCGAAGCTTAATTTACTAACATCGCTATCTCAGCGTTTATTAACGATGTTAAACTATTAAGATTTCTTAAATATAATATCTTAAAGCGAGATATCGTAATTTAATTAATTTATAAATTTATAACTAATTTAATAAATTATAAGAAGCACGTTTAAAGAATCGAGACCATTAAAGTCAGAGCAGCATTTTATCGTTAACAAGAAAGTTAACGTTAAGATAAATTAAGATTTACTTTCAGATTAAAGAATAAAGAAACTAATAAATTCTTTAAAAAATCTCGCAGAGAATTCTGAAAAGAACATGAAAGATTACTTTTTCTTAATTTACAGATTAACTTAATACTCATTTTATCTTAGCGATAAACATAAATTTTATAAGAATTAAACATTCGAGTACTATAAATATAATAAAATAATGAATCATGTTCAGAAAACGTATTTACGAAAATATACATTTCATGATAAGATTAATTACGAACATTTAACGTGTAAGATAAATAATTTAACTCTGTTAAGTATAATGACTTTTAAGAGTCATATCGTTAAAATGCATTAAATTATTCTTCGTATTTAGTTTTTTAACGATTTATTTATCTTTTTTTTTCATTACTGAATGTTATTAAGCCTTTTAGTCGAGAACGTTTAAATAATATCTTTTCAGCGATCGTTTTATCATCGAAAAGAAAAGAAAAAGGCTTAATAAAAAATTGCTTTTGCTTTTTAAAATTTTCTTTTACTTTACTTATCGTTAACGTCATGTTAGTTAATTTAACTTTACATAAGAATTTTATGTTTAACATTAAACAATACTCGTCGTATTAAGCTTTTTTTAAACGTTTTTACATATTAAATAAAGCTTAAGAAAAACAACTCGATGAGATTTAAGAAAAATTTACGTCTTATACAAGTTCGCGTAAGTTAAACTTTTAATTATTTAAAACTTTATTATTATTATTCGAGATAGCGAAACGACGTCGTCGTTTTATTTTAATATTAAGACTTAAAAAGATTAATAACTTCGTGTTCGTTCTTATTTTAACGAAGAATTTTATTTAACGATACTGAAGTTATAATAACGACGAGATAATGAAAAAGTAAATAAATAAGCTTAAAAGAACGATAACGAGATGAACGATACGAGATAATAAAAGAGCAGATAAATGAATTTGATATGAAATATTTAATTATTACTAAAAAAGACGATGTTTCTGAAGCAATTTAAACGAACGAGATTGCTGTAAAAACAGGTAAGCAATTAATTCTATATAGCACAGGTTCCTCTTTTCGGGAGTTTTCTTGACATGACCGCATGAACCTCACTACTACTTAAACAGGTAGTGATCCTCCTTCAACAAGCACTTGTCGATAGCCCTCAGTCCAACTGGCTCGATTATTTAATGAGAATTGACCTTGCGATGATCGCCAATGCCGCGTACTCGCGCCTCTATTTCACTTGCGCTGAGGCGCTTCTCATCGCGATTGACCCCAATCATAAACACGAGCTCTCACTTGCTACCTGCCAACCCCCTTCTCAAGGAGGAAATCCTAATTACGAACTCAGACGTTTCTATTCAGCACGGGTTGAGAAAATCATCCAAAAGTACCAAATTGTCTCGAAGCTTGGCTGAGGAACTGGCTCAACGGTTTGGCTGACCAAGGATATCAACCGGTTTGTACAATGCCCTTCGCAGCCAGTTAGTAATAACAAATTTTGATTGACCATGGCAATCGAACCGATATGTGGCGCTCAAAATTATCAATTGCTTTGAAAGGGATCGGAAATCAGCCAACGATGAGCTGAAGATGTCGCAGCATATTTTCAAAATTCAGTCGATACATGAAGATCGTTTCTATGTTAGATTAATTCAGGAATCTTTTACAGTTCGAAGGCCCTTTGAAGAACATCTCAGTATAGTTTTTGAATCGTTAAGAGAATTCCTCTGGCTTCTGAGTCGACATCTCGGTACTGTAGAATTATCACCGGCTATTCTTAAAGCCTTCTTAAAGCTTTTTCTACAAGGTTTTAACTTTCTCTACTCTGAATGTCATATCATACATACTGACAAGTACGCTGCAAAATATTCTTGAAAGAGGGATCGACTAACGGTAAGGCACAAGACCTTAGATCCGACAATTTCTTATTGGGCTTTGAGGGCAGCTCAGTCATAAATGACTACGTTCGCTAACAGAAAGAAAATCCACCTCTTTTTAAAGAAGTCGGTGGACATTCTATATATTAATCGAGGGCCGATTTCGGTGGCTTGAGGAAGGGCGTTGGACTACTCAAGATAAATGACTTTGATGCTGCTGTCTTCGGCAATGTCCCAACTCCTCATTGTCATGACATCCAACCTGATCAATTCTGCGCGCCAGAAGTTCTACTGAAGGCAGGCTGGACTTACAGCGCCAATATCTGGAATCTTGGCATGGTGGTAAGGACTTTTGGTATTGAGACTTCTATTCGCGCGATGCCCCTAACCTCTACTTTGCTGCATAGCTGTGGGAGCTTTTGAAGGACACTTCGCTCCTTGATGGGCTGGGGCCGAAAGGCGACAGGTACTCTCGCGAAGCCCATTTCGCTCAAATGAAGGGCCTCCTTGGGCCACCCCCACAAGAATTGCTGAACCGGGCAGATAGCGCAATATACTCTAGTTTGTACACTATGTAAGGTACGTGCGACTCGAAATCACATGACGCTTATGATACCGTCGCTACATTACTTGTTATAAACCCTCTTCCAGGTGAAGTCAAATATCCAAAACTCATCCCCTCCGAGGCTTTTACTTTTTCGGATTTGACCCCCTTTCTCCAAGGAGAGGATAAGCGGCTGTACACAGAATTTGCATCTAAGATGCTACGATGGCTGCCAGAGGAGCGACTGACTGCAAAACAGTTATACAACGATCCTTGGCTCGGTTTCAAGCCCGAGGTAGATCAGAAAGGTAGTTGATGATGGTAAATAGCTCCTCAATATGCAGGAATGCCCGCTGGGTTCTCTGAGGAGTCTCCGAACGGCGCCGAAATACCTAGACTGGAGCCACCGTCCCAGGAAGGTTCTATATGGACGAGGAGGGTATGATACCGGTCAACCTGGAGGAGAAGAGGAGCCTTCCGGCGGTAAACAAAGAGGAAGGAAAATTGTTCTGAGCATGATGTGTGGAAGACTGATGCTGCGCCATTAGAAGCTTGAAACGTTTAATTACTTCTATCTTCTCTATTCCTTGTAACTCTTTCGAACACTGTGTAGGGCGGAGAGCGGCGGCTGGGCTGTATAAAAAGCTTGCTATGCCGCTATGATGAGTGACCTCATACTGCCTGGCGACCGGCATCTTCTAGTGACGATGTCTCGTCCGGCTGCCATGACCTTTGCCTATGTAAAACCCAGATGCACTATCGTGGGATCACAGATTGTCGCGTATGAAATGAGAAATTTCTAAAAGCGTTAAAACTCGCTTACGATGATATGTTTATCAGCCGAAATTGTACACTTATTTTATAATTTCTTTTAAAGATTACAAAGATGATAAAAATAATAAGATAGTCAAGTCAGTGAGGAACGGAGAGTCCCTTTCGTTGTACGCTTGTCATTTTAAAGGATTTCAATTTTTGGTTAACGTTTTTCTTCACCTTTATTATGATCTTTATGGGTAGATGGGAAGGAAAGGGGTATGGAATATTGAAAGCGGTTATTCCTGAGTGGAGGGTTCATGCGATGTGTATAAAGGGGGAAGAGGTACAGAAGACGGGTGAGGAAGGAGAGGTGATGGGGTTAGAATGGATCAAGTCTTTGATGGACGAGGTATCGGAATACACAACTTGGTGAAGTGGATGTATTCTTCCCTCATGTGTATATAGATTGACGATGCAGCCAACATATACCAGATCCCAACCTCGACGATCCGGCGCCTGTCGATGTTGCATTGAAGAGGGTATATAAAATCCTCCCCCAGTTCAAGTCCCGAGGAAGATGCTGGTTCAAACGCCGTTAGATGCTTGCTCCGACCGTGCGATAACACATGAAACTCCTAGGTCAAACTATATCATCCCCAACGTCGCAGTATCGTACGCCATAATCGCATCACGGGCAAACCCCTTCAGTGTCTGTTGCTCCAGCTCTTCTCTCTTGCTTGTACTATCTGGCTATTCCACCGCCGGCAAGGACCCATATATCTCTCCAGTCTCATTTTCCAGTTTCCGCCGCTCTATCGCTTCAGTAAGCAGCCACCTTGCCACGAGACGTTTTTTACGTTCTGCGAATTCTGTCTGGAGGCCGTCTTCTTCCTGTTTGGATCTTGCTTCGAGGTTCGCGTTTTCCATCTGCAGATCGTCGGTGAGAGTTTCGAGTTCAAGTTCCTGTTTTGCAGCTACCCTTTCTAATTGCTTGCCTTGCTTTTCCCTTAGCACATTGATGCGAGCAGCGTGGAGATTATCCATGCCGTTGCGGACGTGGTACTGTTGCGTCAATTGATGGAAGTCCTTTCTCGTAACAACACGATTCGGCATGCCGTCGACTTTTGATCTCGGGTTGCAGTACGCTTCCATATGCCTCAGGCGGGTTTCGCAGGCTTGTTTCTCGAGCTGCAGGGTCTGGCAGAGATCGATTTCTGCGGAGAGGTGGCGGTGTTCGAGGGATGAGAGGGCTTCAATGTGGCGGTCTAGAGCTGCTTTCTCTCGCGTTTTGTAGCGGCCGAGAGCGGCTTGTTTAATTTCGATTTGTTTCAGCCGCATCAGTCGGTGTTGGTCTGCTTCGAAGCGGATGAAGCGGGATTGCTCTTCTAGTTGCAAGGTTCTGAGCCTTCGGAGTTGGGGATGGTGTAAACTTCTCTCACGAGCAGCCGGACATTCTTGATTCTGCTCTTCTGGACTTGGGGGAGCTGGAGGTTCCCTAATAGGTGGCGGACTGTATGGGGATATTTCATCAGGTTCGGGAGGGTCGCTTATGGTCATACATGTTTCTGTTATCATGGACCGAGCCTGTGAAGATGATCTTAGGGCTGATGAGGATGAAATGTAAGGAGGTACGTTGTGGATAGGCACATCTACTGTCCTCCGCCGACACAAAGTCGAAAGCCGCCTGATTCCTCGCTTTATAAGTCGAGATGATGATCTGCGTGACGTTGCAGAGTCGAACGATGACGCAATAGAAGCGACTGAGGTAGTAGTGACTGAGGACGTCTTCGTAGGATGTTGCTGTTCGCTAGAGCTGTCTGATGGAGAATGGGTAGATTGGGAAGATTGTGAGGGAGGAGGCCGAGCGTCTATGGGGCTGGAGGTCAAGCTGAGCCCACCAATGTTGCTGGTAACAATATCCAGCGTAGTCTTCTGGTCTTGGGGTACATTGATGCCAAGGTTAAGCGCCATTCGCAGGAATTTTTTATCGACGTCTTCCTCCGACAGGCCGTTCTCGAACCGTAGGACCATCATCTTGTAACTCTCTTCAAGTTCGAATTGTCGATTTGCTCCGTACAGAGAGACGAGAGTGTCTTGCATGTTGGAAAGAGAGCGCTTCTTAGCAGCGACAGCCATAACAGGCGGTAATGGATTGCTGCAGTAGTGCGGGTTATCTGACAAGGTGCATGGTCAGCGTCTAAGTGACAGCCTAGATTGATTGCGGATTCGAGTTTGAGTCTGTGTTTCCCACCCCTTCACAGCGTGGATAGGTAAGCGTGACCGTTGACTATTAGGGAAAAGCTTAATTGGAGTCTGTTTTAAGCGACAGTCGCTAGAAGGATTCACCTAGCAGTCGGATAAACCTAGCAACCGGACAGCCCTATAGGGCTGAAAATCCATATTTCAAATTTCATTGCTGCAACCGATTTGTTTGAACTACGTAGCTACTAATAAGACCTT
>JAABUO010008737.1_pt1 | contig 11408 bp, 12 predicted proteins | sample 5559291 | NCBI WGS metagenome assembly JAABUO01 (sample SAMN10711878, study PRJNA513372) | rock metagenome | isolation source: Antarctica rocks | place: Antarctica: Victoria Land, Finger Mt sud | reverse complement strand
CCGCCGCCGCGGCCGCCGCGAGCGCGTGGCTGGACGCCCGCCGCCCCAAGCTGCGCGACGCGCTGGCCGGGCTGCAGGCGCGGCGGCGCGCCGCCCGCTGTCTGGCCGCAGCCGGTGCCGGCGTGGCAGCCGGCACCCGTGGAGGCACTGCGGCTGGCCTGGCTGTGCAAGCCGCTGGGCTGGAAGGGCCTGCCGTGAGGTCTGTGCTTGCGGAGCAGAATCGGCCAAGTGCATGAGCGCAGAGCCTGGGGGCGGCGCGCGCGCAGGCGCCTGCGACGCTTGCCGAGCTACTGGATGCGCTGGAGTCGGGGGGCAGTGCTGGCGCCCCTGGCGTGGGGGCCGCGCATGGTGGGAGGAGCCGCCCCGCTCTGAGGGCGGACGGGCGGCCCGCGACGGACCTCGGCACGCTGCGCGCGCGCGCGCGCGCGCGGCCGCCCGCCGCCGCAGCCGCGCGGCTCAGCGCGCGCGGCAGGCGCGCCGGCAGCCCTCAGAGCCCTTGTTTTTTCCTGGCATGCCCCCTGCTTCCTCTGGCCCGCTCGCCCGAGGTATGCTCGACTGGCCGTGAAGGCAGGCAAACATGCTGTCCCCAAGCCGGGGGACTGAGTGCGCGCCACGCGCTGCGCTCCTGACCAGCCGTATGCGTACGCAGGCAGGAGCCTGATGAGGCGGCCCAGCGGCTGGCGCGCCTGGCAGCCCTGGACGCCTGGCTCGCCGCGGCCTCCGCAGACCCCCGGGGCAGCCCCGCAGCGAGGCAGGCCCCGCAGCGGACGGACACCCCGCGGGGCCGGCAGAGCGCCCCAGCCGGCGCCGCGCGCTGTGAGCTGCGCACCGTCCTGGGCAGCGTCCTGCTGCCGCCCCACCCTGACCCTGCTGGCCGCGCTGGCGAATTCGCAGCGCGTCCTGCTGCGCCAAGGGAGGGCCCTCCGCCGAGCGGCGGCGACGGCGGGGCGGCTCTGTGGCGCGAGGGTGTGCAAGGAGCAGAGGCCCCAGCTGCAGGAGGGCTGCCGACCCTGCGAGGCCCAGCCGGGCAGCCCCATGCGGCGCCCGTCATCTGCGGGGACAGGCGCGCCCGCTGCCAGGGTGCCTTTCAGAACGGCCTGCCGCTCATGTGCTTGCTCGGTCGCGGTGCAGGCGCAGTGTCATGTGTGGCTCTACGCAGGTTTGCTTGCGAGCTTCAGGATGCTTTCGGATGCATGCGGTGACATTCATCGTGGCTGCGGCGGGCCTCCCGCAACTGCGCTTTGCGCCGCTGAGGTGCCGCTCTTGCACAGTAATCACAGGCAGCATGTGCTCACACATGCAGGTGAAGAGATAAGCTAGGATGTTATCTTCATGGTCTTTCAGAAGTGCTGCCCGCGCGGCGCAGGGTGCTGGGGGGAGGCGTCACGGTAAGCAAGAATGTTCTGCCGCTCGGGACCCTGGCGGCAGCGGCGCCGGCGCGGCCTGGATGCAGCAGGTGCAAGCGCACGGCCTGCAGGTGCGGCGTCACGCTCCGCCTGTGGGCCTACCTTCAGACCATGAACCAGGACCGCTTGCGTGTGTCAAAATTACTTCATGACTTCGGCCAGGTGTGCCGCCGAGTTTGCATGCGCTTTCGGCCCGGTACAGAAGTGCTTTGCATCTACTGGGCGCTCCTGGCGCATCATGGTCGGCAACTGCACTGACGCGAGCTGGCATGTCGGAAGGCTGGAGCGTCAGGCCAGAGCACACTCACGGACGCAGCACGGCAAGCGACCTGTCATGCAAGAAACCTGCATGTGTGCTGGCGAGGCAGGGCGTGGACGCCGCAGCGGCGGCCGCGCTGCAGCAGCTGAGCGATGCCTGGCCGGGCGCGACCACCTGCGCGCCCTTGCCAGAGCTGGGGCCAGGACCCGCCCGCGCGCCTGGCCCGCCCCCGGCCACGCCCGACGCGCGCACCGGCGCGGCCGCGCGCGGCGCGCGGCACAACGGTGCATCTACCCCGACGGCGGTGCCGGAGCAGGCGGCGGGGGCGCCTGCTGCAGGCGGCCCGGCGCCTACGGGCTCCGAGCCTGGCGCGACGCACGCGCGTGCGCGGAAGCGCATTCGGCGCGCTGGGCGTGCTGAGGAGGGCTTTAGCTAGCGCGTTTGCCATGCGGCTGGTACACGAACTTGTATACGACGGTGACTGGGAGCAGGTGGATGTGCATGAGCCAAGAGCGCTTGGACACCTGGACTACCATTCTTTGTGACATCGCTCAGCCTGCGACAGGGGCCTGCTTGCATCGCCTGAATTGACCATGCGTGCGGGGTTTGGCACCCGCCGATGCAGCGCACAATCAACTCGTGTGAAACTACACTGCCCCTACCGGTGCACTTCAGCGCCAAGCACGCCACCTGACGGCATGCAGCCCCAGGTCGCCCCCGCGTTCACTGCCGGCGAGCCAGCCTCTGTCCGGACCAGGCGCTGCGCCAGCCACAGCACGCAGCGCCCGAGCAGAGCAGCGCTCGCGCGTCCAGCTTTACGTTCAAGGTGTGGCTCGCCGTGGAGCGCCTGCCAACCCTAGCCCTGCCAACCCTACTCTACCTGTGCACTGCGCGGTGCACCTGTCGGGCTGTTGGTACACACGAGCCCGCCCTCAGGCACCGGTGGCACGCTGCGCCGCGTCCGCCTGGATCATCGCCTCGATGAAGAACTCGCCCGCGCGGTAGCTGGACCGCACCAGCGGCCCCGACGCCACATACCTGCACAGCGCGCCCCGCAGAAGCTCGGTGTGCCATAGAAGACTAGTGCCAGCCAGGACGCTAGCATTGACAATGACAGGCTGTGACATGCGCCTTACGCAGCACTTCAGCAACAGTCTTTACTTCGCATTGCCGCTCAAGCAATGCTGCACAGCGCTACGCTCCAGTGAGGCTGGCCAGCATCCAGACACGAGCTCAGCGGAGCAGCGCCCTGGCACGCTTTTCCAGACAGAGCAGCACGCAGCTTGCGAAGCAGCGCTGCGCTCGCCAAGCGGCGCCGCACACGCGGCCGGGCATGCCGCGCGAGGGTGGGGGCCCCGCAGCCGCACCGGAAGCCGATCACGTCCTCGCCGTAGCGCCGCCAGCGCTCGAACGCCTCCGGCGTCACATATTCCGCCACGTCCAGGTGCGCGGGCGTCGGCTGCAGGTACTGCCCAAAGGTCAGGATGTCGACGCCTGCGCGCGCGCGCGCGCGCCGGGCCCCGATCAGCCACTGAGCCACGGCAGCAGCTGCCTGGCGGTGCCGCACGAGGGGGCGCAGGGAGGGTGCGACCTTCCTTGGTCTGCCCCACTGTGGTGCATTTGTGACTCCCGAAATACAGGCAGCACGCCCCATACAAGCAAAAAGCAGGCAGTGCACCAGGAGGGAGAGTGAGCACCCACCGGCGGCGCGCAGGTCGAGCATCGCGTCGATGACCTCGTCGTCGGTCTCGCCCAGGCCCAGCATCAGGCTGCTCTTGGTGTACACGCCCTCGGCCTTGGCCGCGCGCAGCACGTCCAGGCTCTGCACGTAGCCCGCGCGCGCGTCGCGCACGCGCCTCTGCGCGCCCGCGGCCGCCCAGTGAGGCGGGCGGCCGCGGCCGCGAGCCCACGCCCGGGCGCCAAAGCGCGCCCCCTGCACCCGCGCTGGCGTCCCCGTGTCCAGTCCGCGCGCCGGCCGCGGCGCCGACGCTCCCGATGCGCGCAGGCCAGCGCGGCGTCGCCGGCGGTCGCGCCGCGCGCGCGTGTGGGTATTGGGTATATGGTAGGTTGTAGGTTAGGGATAGGATAATGCGGCGGGCCGCACCCCTGCAGGCGGTCGACGGTCTCCAGGTTGTGTGCGAAAACGTCCAGGCCGGAGCGCGCCAGGTGCCGCACGGCGCCCAGGTCGCCGGCGAAGTCGGGCGTCAGGCACTCCACCAGCGTCTGCGGCCGCAGCGCCTTGAGCGTGCGCACCTGCGCGCGCGCGCCGCCTGCGCCGTCACGCTCGCATCGAACGCAACTTTGCAACAGTTGCAATATCTTTCTCAACTCTGTGGCGCGCACGCACCTTTGCAACAATTGCAATACCTCCTTCAACTCTGTGGCGCTCAGGCCTGGCGGCGCTCGGGAGCCGCTGGCCGGCTCCGCTTTATGTGCGTCCGCTCGTGCTTTCACATGCCGGCGGAAGGCGCACGATACATGTACGCCCTAGCCTACGACTAAAGTGCACATGGGGCGCGAGCGGAGCGGCCGCCGCGTGCGATCTGGTCGGGCCGGGCGCGCGCCGTGCGCGCAAAGTGCTCGGCGCCGCCGTCGGGGATGTCGTCGCGGTCGACGGAGGTCAGCACCACGTAGCCGACGCCCCACTGCGCGATGGCCTGCCCCCGCGCCCCTCCCGCGCGTGAGGTCCAGAGATGTGTGGGCAGGCCGAGCTCGGGCCCCAACTTTGCGCGCGCCGCGCCGTTTGGGCGCCGCACGCGCCTGCTCCTAGGCAATCCACACCCGACCTGCGCATACCCCGATCCTACAGGCGTCACATTCAGGTGCCGCAAGCTGCGGCAGACCAGCGCGCACCCGCGCGGTGTTCTCCGGCTCAGCGTCGTCCGGCGGCGGCGGCGTGCGCGCAGTGTTGACCGCACAGAAGCGGCACCCGCGTGTGCACGTGTCGCCTGCGCCCCCACCGGGCCGCTGGCATAAGCACGAGCTGCACAAGCTGCTCAGCACGCAAGCTACTCGCCTAAAGCTCACGCCCGCTTACCAGCATACCGCATTTTTTACCCCATCATCACAGCTGTCTTGCTGCACCCAGACACTCACGGACAGGGACGTCAGGGAGTAAAGGGCACATGCACAGATCAGCGCGACGGATGGGCAATGCCAGAGCGAGCGCCGCGTGCGCGGAAGCGACTGACAATGCAGAGGAGCCACAGGCGGACGCGCGAAACGGTGACACACGGCCAGCGCATGAGCAAAGCAATCGCACAGAGCGGCCGGACGGCGGACCCGCCCGTGCTGCCAGTCCAGCACAGATGCGACGCGCCCTTCCCTGCCTGCCAAACCCCCCCCGCGAAAAAGGCCGCACCGAGCAGCATGATGGTGGCGGTGCCGGTGCCGCCTTTCCAGCACTCGCCGATGTTGGGTATGGGCCAACCTATCCAACCCTACCCTACCCTAACCCCCCTGTTGTGAAAGCCGCACCGAGCAGCATAATGGTGGCGGTGCCGGTGCCGCCGTTCCAGCACTCGCCGATGTTGGGGCACTGCGCCTCCTCGCACACCGTGTGCAGGCCCAGGTCGCGCAGCGAGCTGTGCAGGTACTCGAAGCGCTCGCCCTGCGGCGCGCGCTGGCGCAGCCACGGCGGCTTGCTCGCGCCCGGCAGCGCCGCCAGCTGCGGGCCTGCGCACGCGGGTCCTCCTTGGCTCCCATGCCCGGCCGCGGACCCAGCCGACGCCCGAGTGCCCTCAAAGTCTGGCCGACACTCTACGCCTTCTGTTGGAGGCAAGCAGCTGCAACCGGTGACAGCCAGGACATACACAGCTGCAGAGAGAGTTCGATTGTGACCAGGTCCAGGCGCTCACCAGGAAAGGATCCTTGTGTTTGGCCCATACTTTGTGACCAGGACCGCCAAGCACATCCCAACATTACAGCAGGGCCGCGGTGCACAGCTGCTGTCGTGTGGCAGCAGGAGCGCTTACCGGCTGCGCTCGCTGCTGCGCCGCGCGACGCCGCGCCAGCAAGCGCATGCGCGCCGGCCGCGGCCAGCCGCGGATCCTTGGCGACCGCCAGGCTCACCAGCTCCGCAAACGCATCCACCTCCCCAAGCTCGTCGCCGGTGACCTCTGCATAGGCCTCCACAGCTCCGCCCTGCAGAGCGGCCAGCTGTGTTGCAGCAAGAGTCAAGCGTAGCACGAAGCAGACACATTCAGCGCTGTAAAGCAAGTGAGGCTCCCTAACGCAAGCGCACCGCGGTTGCCGCCAATCGCCGCCGCTTTGCGCCTGTGCAGGCGTGCCACCTTTCAAGCGGCAGAGGGCGTGCAACGTGCGGGCCTGCTGCGCCAGGGCGCAAACACGCACAGCCGTGTGGCGTCGCCCAAGCTGCCCTGCCAGCCATCGTGCAACACTACCAACAGCAGTAAGCCGGCTCACTGAGCCCTTGCTCCTAGACGCTTGGTCTGCTGCTGACCGCTCACTTGAGAGGCCAAGTAAGCCCTGCCGCAGACCTCCCGATGACTTCCAACTTCCTGCAGAGCAGATACCACGAGGACTGAGCTTTGCAGCTGTCCAGTGCGTCACGAGAGGTGCTGCCGCGTTGCGCGGGCCGCGTTGAGAGTACCTGCGCACGCCCTGCTGCGGCGGCGTGGGGCGCCAGCGGTATGGGCGGAGCCACTGCGCCAACCTCGCTGGTGTCCCTCGGGCGCGTCACCATAGACGCGTCTGCCGAGAGGGTGCGATCTTGCTCAGAGAGGAGGCTATGCTCCGCATTGTGCCTGTCGATGGCCACTGTGACCTTGTGCTTCCCCTTGGACTCGAGGTGCAAGGACAGCAGAAGTCAGGTACTCTGCGGCCTGCTGCTGCCAAGAGCTGCAAAGCAGGCCGGCAGAAGGTTGCTTGCAGTGCGCTCTGTTAGCTGGCCGGTCCCTTAGATTCCTCCTGGACATAGGACCTGGCCCGGAGGTGGACAGCGAACCGCTCGCTCCCAGGCAGCGCAGCGGGCTGCAGCGCCCCGCGCCCCGGCCGCCCAGGTGTATAAGGAGCTGGCGGAGGCGCGCGACTGGCAGCCGTGGCTGACGGCCGCCAAGGTGGTGCTGCCGCCGGGGCGGCCCGGCGCGCTGCAGCCCGGCGACGGCTTCACCTACACGGCCAAGTTTGTGCCGGGCTTTGTCAGCGCCAAGGTCGGCGCGGCGGTGGACGGGCAGGCGCGCCGCCCGGCCTGGGCGCCCGCGCGCGCGGTTTGCAGCGGCGCGCACGCCGGCCGTAGCCAGCCCTGCGGTATAAGGTATACCCGCATACCCACATTTTACCCTAATTTTACCCTAGCGCCGCGCAGGTGCTGGAGTGGTCGGACCAGGTGGCGTTCGGCCTGGTGAAGGGCGCACACATCTTCCGGGTGGAGCCGCAGCGGCGGCGGCGGATGCTGGGCCTGCTATCCGGGCCGTCGCAGACGCGGGTCTTCCTGAGCCAGGAGGTCGCAGGCGCGCGCGCGCCCGCCCCCGCTGCAGCGCCGCCCGGCCGCGCAGCCACGCCGCACTTTGGGCACACGCTGCTGCACGCGTGTGGCGGCGGCGAGGGCGCGCGGTGCCTGGCCTGCGGCGCGCCGACGCGGCCGTGCGCTGCAGCTGCATGTGCGCCGCCCTGTTGGCGCTTGTGCAGCGCGGCTGCGACGCTGAGGAAGTATATTGAGCCAGCGGAGGCCGAGCTGGAAGCCTGCTGCCGCCTGCGCGAGGCGGCTGCCTGCTCTGCCATGCATGGAGATGCGCTGGATGCGCGAGGCGGCTGCCTGCCCTGCCGTGCATGCAGGCGCCGGACGCGCGCGAGGCCAGCGGCCCTGGCGACCCGTCCGTCTGGCAGGCCGGCACTGGCCCACGGCACATCCCGCAGCGCGTGTACGCGGCTGGTCGCGGGCGCGCCTGGCGTGCGGCGGCGCAACGGGCGCGCGCGCGCCGTGCAGGGCCGTGCAAGGCGCTGGTGAAGCCGGAGGCGCTGGAGCAGCACGTCAGCCAGTGGCTGCTGGACCTGAAGACCGCGGCCGAGCGCGCGTGACCTGACGCGCGCGGGGCGCGCCGGCGCGCAGCCCTGGGCGGGGTTCTCGTGGCCGGCGCGCCAGGCCGGCCCCACGCCGGCGTGCAGGCTGGCCAAGAGCGCCGACCGCCGCAAAAGCGCATGGGCCCAGCAACGGTGGGGAGCGGCCTCGGCAAGCATCCCGCGCGGGTCTGCCGTGAGCGCTGCTGGATGCGGCAGCATTCCCGCTTGCGGTGTGCCGCAGCCTGCACCTGCACACGCCCGACCGCGGCGCAAAAGCGCCCAGGAGCTCAGAAAGCTCACGTGAGCGAGCGCGAGGGTGTGGCCGTGACCTGTCACTGCAGACCCGGGCGCTCCTGGGTCCATGCACGCCTGGCGTTCAGGCGTGTCTGCAAGCTGCCAGGCTGGTGCAGCGGACTCAGCGCTCAGGTAGAGCGGGTGTGGACATCATACAGTCAGCATGTCTACGGTTAGCATGTCAATGCCAGGCTGTGAAGCGCGCTGTGGCGTGAGTGGCGTACGGCGTGTCAGGGGCCTCAGCATGTTGTGTGTGGTTTGGCACTCGAGCCACAGAGGCAGAGAGCCGTCAGCGTGTGGTGTCCCGCAATCGGTTGCAAAGGACTGCTCCCAGAACTTGAGAGGATGCGATGGGCATGCATGCGCTGCATTCGCACGGCACGTGTGTAAATATGCACGAGTGCATGTGAATTCCGCCATGTGCACTTGGGCCATGGCAAGGGCTGCAGCGCAGCATGGATGTGCTGGCGCGGATTCGGGTAAGAACCCAGCGGAACTGCATAAGGACAACCCAGGCTGCAGCGGCAGCCAAAGACAGGACGCCAACCAGACCGCGAGCAATGAGGAGGGGGGTGGGGCGGGTGCGAGGCGACTGCTGCATTTGCCGCCCGCAAGGCACGTCAAACGTCAGAGGCGGGCTGCTGCCAGGCCTATCCTGGCGGCCGCTGCGCCCGCATTGTGCTCAGGCTGTCCCCGCGAACGTTTTGCATTGCAACAGCCTAGCGCGTACGCGCCGACACACAGCGCGCGCAGACGTGACGCTTTAGTCTCAACGCAGGACACATCAACACCCCTAATCTTAAGTACAGACCAGCAAGCGGCGGCAACCGAGAGCCAGAGGTGCATGAAACAGCATTGTGCGCAAACTCGACCGCTGGGGGCTGTTGGCGCGGAGCGTCTTTAGGCGCAGAGCGGCCATCGTTCCCACGCTAGGGTGTATTCCCAGAGAGGGCCAGACCCCGGACCTTGTAATGAGGACCCGCACGGTTCTGCCACCGCCCAGAGGCAGATGCTTCCACACAGATGGCCACACCCCAGATGCGGCGTGTTAGTGACTCCCCAGCGTCCCCATCTGTCAGGGCCAGAGCTGTCTTCTCAACCCCCCATGAGCCTTGCCCGCACGTGCCTGAAGCTCGGCCAGGCTGGTGCCCGGCATCCGCCGGAGTAGCTAGGCGGCTGGGGCGCGGGGCGCACAGCACCCGCCCGCGCCCGCAGCCTCTATGGTACAATCAACAGACATAAAGCAGCACTGCACGTACAAAACCCAAAAACAGTCTCTACAGGAGTGGCAGGGCCCTCTGTTGCTAGGCGCCCGGTGTGCGTGAGGCAACTCGTTCGCGCAGGCCGCGAATGCCCCACGCGTGCTTGAAGCCTGAAGCTCGGGGGGCGCGCGACATGGGGCGACCGGCATGCATGTCCCAACAGCCAAACAGGCGCCAGCCAGACGTGGCTCGCCCCGACGCCTAGGTAGATGCCTGTGCCGCCGCGCAGCGCGGGCAGGCCCAGTCCTGCCGCGCACCGCCTCAAATCGGGAGTGCGGGGCGGCCTGGGCGGGGCAGGCTCCGGGAGCTGGGTGTGCAACGCCGCTGTACCTCATCGTGCGAACCCTGCAGCCTGTACAGGCGCTGGCCGGGCACACGGCTCCGCGAGCTCGGCTGGGCGGTGCCGCGCGTCGCGCCGGGCCGCGATCGCGGTGCGCAGCGCAGCCGCGCGGCGCGGTCATGACTTGGGTGCGCATGGGCCAGGCGCGCCGCGCGGCCGCGCAAAGGCCTAGCGGCTCGGGCGCGAACCCGGCGGCAAGCGCGCCCGCGCGCTCACTCGGGCGCGGGGTTGTCCAGCACGACCTGCGCGTGGGCGCTTCCGTGAAATTATGGACCCTCCAAGGTGGTTACCCGCATGACATTTAACCCTGAAACCATTCCGCTCCTCTGTCAGCCGCACAGGAGGCTGAGTAGGCTGACAACGCGCGTGTCGGCTGCAGGTCACATGGTCGGCTGCAGGTCACATCTCAGCACGGGGTCCGATGCACCCACTCGTGCACCCGACCTCCCAGGATGGGCGCTCGCTGCTACAAGCTCGCCCTTGGTGAGCAGCACTTGCGGCGCATCGTGGGGCTCGGCCCGGCCCTGCGACCCGGCACCATGGGGGCGGGCGCGCGGGGCGCGCACATCCGTGTCGCCGTCCAGGCCCTGCTCGGAGCCGAGGGACCCCGACGACACGGTACGGAACACCGCCGCGCCCCGCGCGCCCTTGCAGGTGTTGCCGGCAAACGTGTTGCCCGAGATGTCGCCCTGCGCCGTTTGCGCCCGGTGTCAGGCGCGCCGACGAAGAACCCATCTGCGCGCCTGCCGGCCAGGCTTGGCAGCGGGCAGCATGCGAGCGGCCGCTGCGGCGGCGCCTGTCCCCGCGACCGCATCAGTGCCGGCAGGCGCGCAGGGGCGGCCGGGCCGGGCGCGCGCGGCGCGCCTGCACATGCGAATCGTACACGGCGCCGCCGTACTGGCGCGCGGTGTTGTTGCGGAAGACGCTGCCGGCCAGGCTGCCGTTGCTGGAGCCGCGGAACACGGCGCCGCCGCTGGAGGCCGTGTTCAGGTCGAACTCGCAGTCGTGCACGTTGCCCGTCGTGCCCTGCGCGGCGCGCCGCCGGTGTGGGTGCCAAGGCCCCCGGCCCGGCCGCGCCCAGCGCTGCCACCATGCGGCCTTCCGCGGCCGTCAGCCCGCAGCAGCGCGGCACACGTACAGGCGGGCGCCGCTGCCCGGCAAATGCCCGCCGAGCACAGAGCAGTACGCCCGGCTGCAATTCGGCACCAGCGGCCCGCGCGACGCCTCTGTCTGCCCGGGCGCCGCCGGACGCTGGCGCGCGCTGGGCGTGCGGGGGACGTGCCTGCATGTAGATGGCGGCGCCCTTGTCGCCGCGGCCGCGGCTGAAGGTGCAGAAGCCGATGTCGGTCCCGCACTGGTTCAGCTCGATGCCGGCGCTGCCCTGCGCGGCGCGTCGGCCCGACTCGGCTCGCGCGTGCGGCGTGGAGGCGGTGTCCTGCGCCACGTGCTCGGAGCGCGGGCGCGTGGGAACCTCCCAGGACATGCAGCGTTTGCGCGCACGACTGAGCACTGCTCCTTGCAGCGCTGCGCAGCCGGCGGAGGCAACCCTGGCACATAAAGCCAGCGCTCCCAGGACAGCCATGGTACTCTGCATGGTGGCAACAGACATCGTGGCAGGCGCGGCCGCGAGCTCGACACAGCGCGGGCCGTCCACAGCCGTCTGAGCACCCCTTGGCAGCACAGACCCGCGACCTATGCTAGCAAGGCAGCACGGAGACGGGACGTGCGGGGCGCGGCAGCAGCTGCGCGCCGCGCCTGCAGCGCGGCGTTGTTGTCAAAGCGGCTGCCGCTGTGCACAACGCGCGGGCAGTCGTTCTGCCACACGC
>JAABUO010008735.1_pt1 | contig 11409 bp, 14 predicted proteins | sample 5559291 | NCBI WGS metagenome assembly JAABUO01 (sample SAMN10711878, study PRJNA513372) | rock metagenome | isolation source: Antarctica rocks | place: Antarctica: Victoria Land, Finger Mt sud | reverse complement strand
GACCCCATAACCGTTACAACATGGGGTCCTATCACTCTGCACGCGAAGGAAAGTGTCCCAAAGGGCGATGGAGCGGAAAGGAAGGTGAAAAATAAGTATCTGCAGCCGTTAAGCTCCTCGGGTTCTCCTTCGTCGGGTAGCTCATCATCCTCGGCTTCTGGTTCTTCCCCTCCCTCCTCCTCCTCCTCCTCCTTCGGTCATAACAAGAAAGGCAAGAGAGAGAAGAAAAAGAAGAAGGATATTAAGCCGGGGGGGGGGGAAACCAAACGGGACCAAAACCCCCAAAACCCCCCCAAATCAACCTCTCCGGCCAAGAAGAACGCCACACCACAGAAACGACCGAGCACCTCCCTGCTCCCGACGAAGGCGAAGCAGGGGTCCGAAAGACGTGGGGTGAGTACACTTAAGATCACGGCTGTAAGGGTGGAGTCGAAAGGGGGAATGCTAGTTCTTTTAGATTCTCCGTGTGAGACGGGAGCAAGGAGAAAGGAGAAAAGGTGAAGGAAGACGGGAGTTGGGGGGGGAAAAGGCCGAAGCGGAGAGAAAAAAAAGAAGCATGAGGAAAAAAGACTCGTTCGACGAAGCAAAAGAAATAGCACAACAAGCAAAAACCAGCACGAAAAAAGTCCAAATCAACGGCCACTTGTGGACCGTGCCCATAATCCCCTAGGCAGCGAAACTCAACCCATCCGGCTTAAAAGAACCTTTACGTGATCTAGCAGCACATCCTAGCGAGAGGCGTTAAGCTCATGCCATGGGGATAGATGGGTATGATGATGCGGTAGTTGTAGAGGGATGGGGTGAGGTTTGTTGCAATTATGTGGTGGGTATGGGGGGAGTCTGTTGATTGGGGGTGGTGGATGCTTAGCGAAGTTTGGGAATTTTTAAGTTTTGGTTTGATGTTGAAGGGAGGGAAGGAGGGGGTTTGTAGCTTGCGTTGTTTGGGTAGACATGTATAAAGCATGTTCTTGGAAAACATGCAGGGAGTTGGGGTATCATCTTTTATTGTATCCCTTTGCCTTCACTAAAAGTAAGTCCATTTTGTACACATCACGTCAACATTATACATACGCACCCCCAGTTCCTCAAACCCCCTACTTACTTATGCCACTTCCCTACAAACTCTATCAACGCCTCATCCACCTCCTTTGGATGACTCGCGCTCAAAAAATGCTGTCCATCCTTGACAACCACCAATCTCGCCTCCGACGAGTTCTCAAACATCTTGATCTCCTGTTCCGCATTCGCAACCGAGTACACCACATCACTTGTCCCATGCAGCCACATAACCGGACATTTCACATCAAACAACCTCCCATGCAGCCCATCCCTTTCTCTGAGATTAATAGCAGCCATCCTAGCTCTCCGGCGGCCCTCGTCGCCTTGGTAGTTGGCTTTGATGGTTTTCAGCCAGAAATCTCGAACGCTGGAATCACAATGTTTGCCGAAGCCAATGTCGATGAGGAAATCGCAGAACTCGTCGTCGGGTTCGAAGTCCGGGGTCCCTTTGTTGGTGGTCCAGCGGTTGATGGGGCCAGTGCAGGCGTCGATGCCGTTCCAGCAGCCGAGGGTGCGGGTACGTTCCGATTCGAAGTCGAGAGAGGTGCCGAGGGGGATGATACCTTCGATCTAGGAGGTTATACGTTAGCTGAGAGCTGAGAGCGGGAGAAGGTTGGGAAATACCCTATCTGGCGCCAATAAGGCCATTCTGACGGTGATCCACCCTCCTTGGCTGGTCCCCAGCACGAAGGCCTTCTTCACGCCTAAGGCTTCCATGACTTGCAGGTTCATAATTGCGGTATCCCAATACGTGAAATTCTCAGATTTGGTACGGGTCTGACCGTGACCTAGGAGCTCAATCGCGAGGAGATTCATTTTGGACGTAAGTTTCTCATTCTGATATTGTCCTCTGTAGAGCTCGGAAGAGGTAGTGAAGGAGTTGACAAGGACAAGGGTGGGTTTGGAGGCATTGTAGGGATGGGGCATTTGGTAGCCGGCTTGGATGCCGCCGAGATGGGGGACCTGGACAGTTTTGGTGGAGGACATTGTGTCGGTGTTGCTACGTATTAGTGACAGCTGTTGTGATTAGCTCAGTAACAGAGTGTCGATGTTCATCCATATGTGTGGGTGTGTGGGCACAATATATCAATGTTTCTCATCGTATAAACAGCTTCCCCGCAATTGGAGAAAAGAAAGCATCCGGGGTATCATCCGACTGAACGTGGAGAATTGGGGCACTTGAAGCCTTGGCTACTTGACGTAAGCTCCAAGAGCTTAGAGTGAGGGCCGAGCATTGGCATTGTTTTCCATGTTGAAGAGGAGAAGAGTCCTTCCGACCGAGAAGTCCGTTGCCCATAGGATGTATAGGTGATAGGCTTTGTAATACTAGCAGAACGCTCTAATGACAGTGGGAAGATCGAGAGACAGTATGGCTTGAAAGTCGATCATTCTCATATTACGCGGTCGTGCTAAGGGCTTCTCTTAGCTATAAGTGGTTAAATTGATCAGGTTTCGGGTTTGATCATGTTTTAGGTGAATGCGAGTACTCTAAGCTCGCTTAGGAAATCCCATGGCAGCAACCGCCGCCAACCCACCAACCTGGTGAACAGTCTTTCTTGCTTTGCCATGATTCAGTGACCTTGTATCCTTTGATACTTATTATCACACTGTATGCGGAAAGCACCATGAAGTTCAAGCATTCGAAGTCAGCGAGTGAACAGGAAGTGTTGATTGTTATGCAGCTGTCGAGAACCAAGGGATTGGTGCCCTAACTCGCCTGACAAATCTTGAGCTTCTTTGCTTCTATTTTCATTACTTTTTATCTGATTCAAAATTTGTTTAAAACTCCTGTCTACCGACATCTTCTCTCTTCCACAAATGTCACTATTCCCTACCTCAGGCATCAGAGGCAATGTTAAGCCCAAACCTTCAAGAATGGCCCTCTACGCCTGCGGCTTTAATCCCCACGGTCAGCTCCTCCCGAATTCCTCGGGAGAACCCCCGCAGGATCTCTACACCCTCATCAAGATTGCCGAGGGTGATTCAATCCGCGTCCGTTGTGCCTTCTGGAGTTCCACCGTATTGGAAATCGACGGTGTTCTCATATATCGCGGATCCCACGCATTCAAGCTCAGCGTCTGCTGTGAAATCGAAGGCCCGCCGGCAAGCGATATTAAATCCTTCTTCGGGGACGCGAGCGGAGTCCTTGGTGCATTGACGAATGGTGGGGTGATTTTGACGCTGCATGCGCATTCTAAAGGTCTTGTCTTAAACAAGCACCCCCACTGCACATTTCTTTACCTTCGAGGATTGGTCGTCGATCACATCGCCATTGCCGGAAACGACCAAGTCTGCCTGGCCACGCACAAGAGTGACCACACCGATGATGACCGGCAAAAGATAGCCTCCTCTGCACAGGTCTACATGCTACACATTTTTCCTGATATCAAGGAGTTTCTGTCTTCAAGTGGACCTACTTATGATTATCGCATTGAGAATGCACACACCTCACTCCTTGCTTCAAATACCTCCTTCGCTGCTCTCAACACTACGGGCGAGGTTGAAGCCTTCGGAGATCCCCGACATTGTCCCTACGGCCGTTCACCTGTACCTGTTCCCTCTCTTGGCGGTATCCCAATTGCTAAAGTTGCAACAGGCGGCTGGATAACTGCTGCCTTATCGAGGGACAAGGACTTGTACGTCTTCGGCGGACGACCAGGGGAAGAGAAGAGGATGAAGTGTTTGCCCATGCTGAACAGCGGCGAGGATGTAAGCTTAGTTGATTTGGAGGGTGAAGTCGATGTGCGCGATGTTGGGGTAGGGGCCGGGCATGTTGTTGCGCTGACGGAGAAAGGAACAGTGTGGGGCGTCGGGGAAAATGGAACCGGGCAATTAGGGATGGGCGGAGAAACTGTAGAGGAGAGAAAGGAAAGAGCGTTCCAGGAAGATTGGGTGAGATTGGGTGGGGATGAGGTGTGGGGGAAGGATAAGGTAGTGGGCGTGGAAGCGAAGGACTGGGGGACTTTTGTGCTTGTTGAGAGGAGAGACGGAGGATAATGTTACACGTCAATATCCATTGGATTATCTATTCTATTGTAGCTTTTTGGCCCTACCAGTCCTCTCGTTGCTCTCCCAAAACCTTCCCACGGTGAACCCCAGCAGCCATATTAACAGCTGCAGCACATACACAAAAATCCTAGCCGAATAATCTTCCCACCCCAGCACCGGACTCCTGCCTCTCGAAAAGGTCGAATCCACAAACTCAAACGGGAGCTCCGCCCCCAGATGCTCTACCGCAACCTTCAGCCCGCTACTAAACCCATCCTCATGGAATCCATACTTCGTCCACGCCCCCGCATAGCTAATCCCCCGTCGATTCTGAATCTTGGGCAACATTTTCTGAGAGCGAATGGCTTCGGCGTTATAAAGAGGGTGATGATATGTCCATGAGCCTTGGGTGAGGGAGGGATCCGGGGGATGAAGAGGATTGAGCGTTACGAGGACATCACCGAATTCTGAGGTGGGGATATGTTGGAGAATATTCATATTGTAGGTTAGGCAGACGCTGGAGACGTGGTCGGAGGTTGAGGGCGTTTCAGTGATGTAGTTCCAGGCGGACCAGGCGATGGGGCGGGTGGGCATGAGCTGTTGGAGGTTAGTGTGAAGAGGGGGAGGGGGGAACGAAAAGGACCTACAGAGAGATCGGAGTGGAGGGCTGCTGTGTTGATGCTGGTTTTGAAGCCGGACATTATGTGTGTTTCTTCGGGCATCGCGGTGTCTCGAATGATTTCCATAGCTTGGTCGCCATGGGTAGCTAGGATGACGTGGTCATATATTTCTTCTTTACCGTCTTCTCTCAGTAGTAGAACTCGCCCGTCGTTTCTATTTCTTAGGGTTCTGATAGCAGTATTTAGGTATACTCGGTCTTGTGGAAAGTCTTTCATGACGATATCGATGTACTGTTTCGTACCACCAGGGATCGTCATCCACGTTGGGCGGGCAGCAATAGTATTCAGGAGGTGATGGTTCCATAAGAATCGTACCAAGGTAATGGCAGGAAAGTCTAGAGAAGCCTTATCTGGTGCCGTACTCCAGACAGCAGCAGTCATTGGTATTAGATAATCATTTCGAAACACGTCTGAGTAATTATGCTGATCTAGGTATTCTCCGATACTTTGCTGTCGCCGGGGCTTGTGGACTTTCATGCCTGATCCATTGGATTGAGTAATCTCTAATTCGCTTTCCTCTTCTTCTGCCAGCAAGTCCAAGGCGAATTGGTTAAATCTGATTATATCAAATATCATCTGCCACATTCGCAGGGAGAGGATGTTCGTTTTCTGAGCGAAAATTGATGAGAGAGATGTGCCAGACCATTCGAATAGTCCTTGATCTCTGGACACACCAAAAGTCATGTCTGTTGGGATTGCAGGTAATTTTATATCTTTTAGAAAGGCAATGAAATTCGCTATGACTATAAGCCTGTGTCTGTGAAAGCAATCATCAACTGAAAACTAACGATATGTTGCAGAGTTCATAACGATGAAGCCCGTATCGACCTTGGTCTCCTCGTTGCCATATTTAAAGGTTACCGTGTTGGTATGACCTCCGAGTCGATTTGCGGCCTCATAGAGATGAACTTCATGATTAGTTCTCTTGAGTGCCCATAATGCAGCAATCCCAGCGCAGCCACTGCCGACTATGGCTATCTTTTTCGTATCTTTCATCTCGAGGAAGGAAAGTGAATCAAGTTAGAGAGAGGAGAAATTTAAAACGAGAGGCTGCTCTCTTGTAGATATCAAATCAATATCCGACCCACAAAACCTTAGACAATGCAGTCGAGAACAAATGAAAGGACCTAAGACTATTACTACAGAAGACTAACAAACCTTATAATGATGGAGTTGAGGCAAAATTGAGGCAACTGAAAGAGATATCCAGACTGCAAGGAAGCTGTTCATTCGTAAAAGCATGTCAAAATGCACTAAGGTAACATTAGGGCATGCAGGGGTCAGCATCGGCATATCTAAAAGCCGACGACAGGAAGCTTAAACCCCAGCCGCTTTCATCGTCATCGCCTGACTGTCACTTCTCTCTACATTACTTTCCCATCTATCTGCCAAAAGGAGAATTCCAGTATCACAATAGATAATATACGCCCAATATATCACAGACATTGCTCATCCCAGATCTACTCTTTATCTGGGATAAACCCGAGCTTCCGGGATAGGCAACCATCACCTCGTACACAATCAAGCCTCTGGCGTGTGTCCTCAGACGGAGAAGTTTTCTTTGACAGTCTCTACAACCCAAGGATCGTATTCCTTCCCTCGGAATCATGGCGACCCCCCTACTAGACACAGATGCAGGCTCTGAGCTCTTCAGCAGCTACGAAGCCGAGCTCAAGCTCGTCCAGGCAGACCTCAACCAAAAGCTCGATCAAATTAAAGAATTATCTGGTGAACCCCGGAAATCAGCAATTCGGCTAGCAGAGCGAAGTCTTGAGGAAGCCAACGAATTGGTACGCCCATTTCAATACCAGTCTCTATATGTCGATACACTAACCCCAAGTCTCCTTTCCTGCAGCTCGACCAAATGCGCCTCGAGAAACAAAACATCCCCTCCTCCACCCGCTCAAAAGTAAACCAACGCTTCCGGAACTACGAATCCGACATCGACGCTCACAAACGTTCCCTCAAATCCCTCTCTTCCGACCGCGCTGCCCTCCTTGGCTCCCGCTACTCTGATAATCCTGTATCCGACGACCAGCTCGAGCAGCGCCAGCAACTCCTTAGTGGAACCGAACGCCTGGGCAGGAGCTCGCAGCGCCTACGAGAGAGCCAGAGAATTGCGCACGAGACGGAAGATATCGGAAGAGATACCCTGGCGGACTTGCAGTTGCAAAGGGAGACAATTCAGCATACAAGGCAGAATTTACTGCAGAGCGAGGGATATGTGGATAGGAGTGTGAAGACGTTGAGGGGGATGGCGCGTAGGTAACTCGCTCCCTTCACACCGTTTTTGCAACCCAGGATGTAGTAGGCTAATGTATGATGCAGGATGGCTACAAATAGGGTTATAACGGTAGCTATTATTACGGTGTTGGTGCTTTTGATTATTGCGGTTATCTATAGCAAATTTCGTTAGGTCTTATGGGATGATGGGGGCGAGTGGTATGGCTTCGGCAGTTGACGTAGCTTTGATGGCTGATCCAACCAAGCACGTCTTCATGTTTAAGCGCGCATGTATTATCACAGATGATCAAAATATGCTCAGACCTTTGCATTTACTCTTGAGTCGGTTGTTAGTTTCCAGCCAGCAATAAGCGGTGGTCACCAATTTCTAGGAGGCCTTCTCACAGAGACCGCTTATTGCTGGCTGGAAACTAATAATGGACTCAAGAGTACAAGTTTTCCAATGCGATTAATCGAAACGGAACTGAGGCACGTGAATTGTTCCCTCGGCAAAGTAGCTATTTCAGCCGCTGCTTTGTTTGGTAATACATGCCTCATCCAGTCTCCTCAGTCCCTTCAGCACCTCGTCTCGTAGCTCACTGTCCGAGCCAATAGGCTTACTAAACCGTCCATATCGTAGATCACTCAGTCCACCTATGGTGCTTTCCAGATCCTCCTTCATCGACTCTATCTCGGCTTCAGAGGCAGTGATCTCCGCTTCTATGTCGGCACACGCTTGTTCCATCTCTGGTAGAATGCTTGAGAGTGTATGTCGGCGCTTACGAGCTGGGTGCTCTGGCATTACTTGAGACTGCTAGGACCTTCTCAATCGCGGTCCTAGGATTTACATCTGGAAACTCTTACCTCATTCTGTGCTCTCTTCGCTCGCCTGTCGACAGGTTCTTTTTCCCCATGCGCACCTCTCCGCCTTGTCTTGATCACTTGGCGCCTCTGCTTCTCACCTCGCCTGACCTCCTGAGCAATATTGCGCTTAACATGTTCTATGTCCAAACTACGTCTCCCTTTCAATTCGTCGTACAGATCCTTAACCTGTGGATTCGACCGTTGAGATCTGGGAAACAAATCTGTGAACTTCTGGAGTGATATAATAGAGGGGAGAGGTGCTGGAGCAATGAGGAAATCGTTCAGGATTGCAGCTTCTGTTGGTGGCATGATTGTGGAGATAGTTAAGGAGCGAGCAAGATACAGTATGCAATTGCTATAGGGCAGTAAAGCACTAAGGACTCCAAATCGTGATATTTAGAATGATAGGTTGCGGTGTAACAATAGGAGGATTCATTCATTCGGAATCCACCAACACAGGGAGAACAAATTTTCAAAGTGTTGAAAACTAGACAACAATAGGTTCAATTTGGCTAGGTTATACTTCACTGTGTTTCATATATGCGTTGAAGTCCATATTGTAGATAAGTATGTCAATAGGAGTTCTTAAGGGTTCGTGACGCGAATGTGGCCCGTGCGCTTGCCAATGAATAGCCTCAATTGGGTTTCGTACAATAGGATAGCGAGTTGTTGAATAGAATAGTAAATTTTCTATCCGTTTTCTTAGGCGTAATCTCACAGTCTTCTGGTCTAGCTGACTTCTTTGCTTCTTGCAAGAGTCTCTTCTGCAAAATTTCATCAACCCTTAACTACTTCCTCCTGCTCTCATCAACTACACCCTCGAGCTCTCGCAACCGTACAAACCAACCTCAGCTTTCGCACACTGAATCCAGCTTCAACTTCTCACTCAAGATACGTATTTTCAGATTCTTACTGCACTTCTAAAACCTTAATCTCACTTTACTTTATCCGTTTGCTTCAAGCCACAGCTTCTGCAACCTCTTTACATCCCTAAAAACTCAAGCAAAAATGGCTCCCTCAAACCAGAATCAGAACCAGATCGAGACCGTTTACGTCAAAGACGAGCGCGTTCTATGCTTTCACCACGAATTCCTTTACGAGGCTAAAGTCTTGGAATCAAAGCCGTCTGATCCAAACGACAAGAAAAGCCCTCTCCAGTATCGCGTGCATTACAAAGGCTGGAAGAATACGTAAGTCGAGCCAATTCATTCTATCTCCTTCTTTCAAGCACTTTGCATTGTAGAAGCATTCTTTCAGTGGTGCGTGAAAGCACTGTAACATTTGTAACCTGTTCTATGTTGGGTTCAAGCTTGTATTCTGTTATATTACCTCGTTTCGAGCTCTGAAGCTTTTTCTTTTCTTGAGTACGTCATTGTTGTGGTCAAAGTTCGCGTCTCAAGTTACGATCTCTTATTGACTCGATCTTGGGACGGCTAGTTGGGACGACTGGGTGCCTTCAGACCGTCTGCGCAAATACACGGAAGAGAACAAAGAGCTCGCTCAGAACCTCAAGAAAGAAATGGACGCTCTCCGTCACCGCCCAGCTCCTAAAGCTACCGCATCAACCAAGAAGAAGAACGCCGGTTCTGATCTTAGCTCCACCCGTGGAAGCGAAGAGCGTCACTCGTCAGTGCCGGTCACTGGACGGGGTCAGAAACGTGGGCGCGATTTTGAAATCGAGAAGGTTGGTGACGAATTTTCTATGCGTTGTATGTCTGAGCCTCTCCCGGGATCTACCATCGGACGTAGAACTTCCAACGAAGGAGGTAGTGGTTCGAGTGGTTCTTCTACTAGGCCATCCTCCCCTCCAACGCCAGCGGTCAACATCAAGCGGCCAATCTTCTACGATGGGGCCGCAGACAGCCCCGAGAGACCTTCTGTGGCTCCAGAGGAAACCGCCTCCGCCTCCGATCTGTCAACTCCTCCCGCCTCCCCTTCAGCAGGCCCTGGTGGCCCTGAAGCACCAAACGAGGACGCGGTGGCAGCTAGCCCTGGTGGCGCTGCCACCGTGGCCAAGCGGGCCAAGAAGACCTCGGCCACACGAAAAACGAAGATCCAGCCAACTTCGAGGAAGACCCGCGGCCGTCCGGCAGGCGTAGGACCAGAGGACGTTGTCAAGGTCAAGATTGAGGAACTAGAGGCACAGTCACCGGCTAAGCGCCAGCGCGGCCCAAAAGGGCTCAAAACCCTACCCCAATCCCAACCTCAACCCCAACTCCTGAACCCTGAACCCGAGGGGGATGAGGTTACCCCCAAGACTGCCCTCAAGACTGTCCTCAACACCGACCCTAATGTTGCATGCAAGGATCCTTGTTGTAAGTGTAAGTGCCATAGTGCTAAATTGTCTGGGCCTAAACAGGAAGACGCATTCATGAACAAACTCGCCGTCAAGATCCCCATCCCCGACAACCTCAAAAACATCCTCGTCGACGACTGGGAGCAAGTGACCAAGAACCAGTCCCTCGTCCCCGTCCCCGTGCCGTGCCCCGTGAATGACCTCCTAGACCTGTACCAGGCCGATGAGATCAAGAACCGCCGCGTCGGTTCCGCCGAGTACGATATCCTGCAAGAGACTGTGCATGGTCTAAAAGAGTATTTCGCAAATTGCCTTGGTAAGGTATTGCTTTACAAGTTGGAGCGTATCCAGTACTATGAGATGCGTGCTTGTTGGGAAGGTAGTATCAAGGAATGGGAAGGAAAGGGGCCTGGCGACGTCTATGGCGCTGAGCATTTGATCCGTCTGTGGTGTAAGTCTACCCTCTCATCACGTTGCCCTCACTCCCCTCACTCCATCCTTCCCCTGGTTCCCAACCAAGCTAACCCCACCCCCTCCAGCCTCCATGCCCGAACTCATTGCCCAAACAAACATGGACCAACAATCCGTCAACCGCATCCGCGAGGAATTCACCAAGCTCGGCATGTGGATTTCCAAAAACGCGAACCGCATCTTCACCGTCGCGTATGAACCTGCCAGCGCAGAGTATATTGAGAGGTCCAAGATGACCAAGGATTAAAGATGTTGCAGATGTTATGAGGCGGTGGAAGGTGGATGATGAATACTTGGGGAAATGGTGCCAAAAGTGGCTTTTATTCTGTGGTCGTGGGTGTGGCGATGACCGTTCTTTCTGTTACTTCCCCATAATGTTCACCAAGCCGGCTCTCATCAAATTCGGCAAATCCGGTACGACGTCTCCTCGCAAAACATTCGGAGCTCATGAATGCCTCTCTCTCGGGTCGAAAACATTCCACAATCAGCAGTCTCTCATTTGGAACTTATGCACATCCCCCATTTAGCGCAACGATTTCCAACCTCCGACGATTTTCACCAACATACCAGCACAACCAGTCACATCTCACGAACCTCCACCCAAATCACAAACAGCATTCTTCCACCAACAACTTCTCCCCCTAATCACTACCAGCACCCTACCACCAACAGCCTCCCCAACACACTACAGCCTTACACCACCAAAAAGAAAAATCGAAGTTTACTACCCTCCTCACCACCAATTCTTTCACAAACAACCACCCTCACCAACCCCTCAAGACACACCAGCACAGCACAACACAAACCTTCCGCTCATCCATCCTTCCG
>JAABUO010008734.1_pt1 | contig 11409 bp, 14 predicted proteins | sample 5559291 | NCBI WGS metagenome assembly JAABUO01 (sample SAMN10711878, study PRJNA513372) | rock metagenome | isolation source: Antarctica rocks | place: Antarctica: Victoria Land, Finger Mt sud | reverse complement strand
CGCCTCACCTTAACCATGACGGCGGGCGTGCAGTGCTTAGTTGCAAATTTACGCGTCCCAAGAGGAAGCAAGACATTCACAGCTCGCCGCCTTCATTACAGCAAGGGCGATAATGATAGTCCGAGAGTCCTCGTGCGAGCGTTTCGTGACTTGTTCTGCAGGGCGATGCAGCTCGTGTTCATACATCGCATACACATGGACGCCTGTCTTGTGCGTGGACCTCAAGGTTGTGCGTAATGCAAAGTTGCTGCTTGTGATGCAGCTGCAACCAGGCTGCAAGCCTCAGCAACATGGCTGAGTACGACACTTTCACGCGTGAACAGTTGCTAGAGGAGTTGCGCAGAACAAAGGCAGTGAATGAGAAGTTCAAGAGGAAGCTGGTAAGTTCCCTGCTGAACCTGGCTAGCCTTTTGAAGGTTGGGTCATAAGGTCTGTGCATGTGCAGGAGCTTCTTCAGGAGAAGTGTACGAACATCCAGCCGTTACTGAACGGATACAAGTCCCTGGACGAAAAGCACGAACAACGTGTTCTGGAGTGTGAAAGACTACGCTCAAGTAACAACAGCCTTGAGAAAGCTCGTCAAGACGCGGATAGGTGTGTGAAGGAGCAGGACAGGGATGTCCTTGCAAACTAGCGGGGTTTCTCAACTTCATGTGCATAGTCTGTTTGCAATGCAATCCAGCAACTGATTTTTAGGGGGATACAGAGGCTTGCGCACCTTCAACTGTAGCTGTCACCAACTGTAGCTGTCACCATGCAGGAGGCTCAAACAACTGGCCCATGATTTGAGACAGGCTACAGAGCGCGCTGATAAAGCAGAGCAGTCTAGCAAGCAAGCCGAAGCAGACTGTGCACAGTCTGGGATGGTGCGCAAGAAGCTTGAAAAGAATCTTGATGGCCTGAACAAGCAGCTGCTCAGCCTGGAGTCTGCTTTGACAACCGTGAAGAAGCAACAGCAGGTGAGCAAGCCCTTGTAGCAGCATGCAGACCATCACCGCCACTCTCACTTGCTTCCACAGAAGTCTGATCACCTTTGGACTGGACCTACAGCTGCAAATGCCATGCACACGTTGAGCAGACCGCCCTAGGTCACTGCGAAAGATTTTTTGTCCCTTGCATCCACGATGCAGTACATGTTTGTAGCCAGACAGCTTGCGCGGTAGATCATCGGGCAATGAAAAAGCTGCTTGGCCTGCTGTGTTGCAGGATGATCAGAGGGTTATCACCAGCTTGAAGGCTCAAGCTAGCAAGCCTGCTCAGGCTCCAAATGGCAGCAGGCAAGCTTGCCAGGGCTGCACTGTAGCTCAACAAGCTGTTGAGGAGCTGAGGCAGCAGATGGCACCACTTCAAAGGAGCCTGTCGGTCAGAGGAAGCAACCTTGCAGAAAGCATGCCGTCCACTCAGGACCGGTCTGGTGACACAAATGATGACAGGTGACTGTCACACTCTTGTCATCTTCTATTACCTAGGTTTGCCTTGGCTTGAGCTTGTTCCTGTTCCTGTTCAAGACCCGACCTTTGATGAGTCGGTAATGACATCCTGAATTGACATGTTTGCAGAGATGTCGCACAGCTGCGTTCTGAGCTTTCTGGCATTCGTCATCAGCTTGCAGAGAGCCACGAGCAGCAGGCAAAGTGGCTGGCGGAAATGCAAGGCTGGAGGAACACTTTTGCCCTCCTGGGAGGCGTGATGCCGTCAGCACAGATCCAGGCTCCACAGCAAACAGCATCAGGACAGAGGCAGGTGAGCCCGGTGGCAGCTGAGGGCTCAAACATCATGCCCAGACTGGCCTTCAGGCCAGACCCTGCAGAGATCAGGAGGCCTTGCCAGGGCAGCTCACCACCCAATGGTGCACACGCCCCGCGTGAATCCACTCCACAGGCAGGCAGCACTGCAGGTGAGGAAGCCAAGATGCATCTGTGCAACCAACACCACCTTGCGCAGTCTGCTCAAAGACAAAGGATCACATCACAGCCAGGTCAGGCACAGGTTTGTGTGCAAGGTGAGTGGTTGCGCATCTGCAACTTGTCTGCTACAGACAAAGGGTGCACTCCCATGGCGAGCTGGCTGCAACAAGGTTGTCATTTTGGTAGCAGCCAAAGTGCATGTCCCGGCCTGCATGCCTGTTGGTTCTCACAAAAGTGAACTGCAGGCGTGATAAATCATTAGCCAATCATGCACTGCTGCTGCTGCATAGGGGATGGTGAAGATGTTGGGCGGCATGACACACTGGGAGCAGGCAGCGACAGCATGAGCAACGTGGTTGGCACAGCAGCTAGTCTCATGCAGCCAGCTCACCATCAGCCTCAGCCTGCTCTGCGCCTGTTGCCCTCTCAAGCCCAGCCAAGAGCGCAAGGCCTCAGCAGCGGCCTGCTGGCCAGCAGGCCACTGCACACGCTTCAGAACAGGCCGCCTGCTGAGCCTGAGTCTGCTGACGGCCTCAAGGAGAAGAAGCGTAAAACTATTGCTCTGAATCCAGGCCCGGTGGCTAACGCACACAGTGGCAGGAAGCGCAAGGGCCCACCCACAAAAGGGACTGACCCACCACAGCAGCAGCAGCAGCAGCATCACCAGCAGCAGCGGCAGCAACAGCCTGCTGAGCAAAGGGTAGACCCATCAGAGCCCCGGCAGCTGCAGCAGCAGCAGCAGCAGTCACAGGCTGCACCTGACACTGGTGGTTCCCAAGCCTATCTGGCCAAGTTTGGCATTCAGGAGATCGACGCGACAGTTGTGGACTTCCTGGAGCTTCAGCTTGCTCGCATCACTCACATTGACGAGGAGCTTGGGCCCGAGCTGGTCTCCTCAGTAGCTCAGGACATCTGGTCTGCCTGGCAGCAGAGCCAATGCCCCTTGCAGTGCATCATCTCTGCCTTTGTGTGTTCCTTCCTGGAGTGTGCTGCAGCACCTTATGCTCACAGCCTGCCTGCCAGCAAGCGATCTAGGCTGGGGGAAGCCTCACAGGATGGAGAGCAGGAATTCAACACAGAGCCTGAAGCGGAGGACTCCAGTGTCCCTGTAGAAGACGGTCCACTGGCAAGGCTGTGGTGCTCAAGCGCAGCTCGCAAACGGCTCACCTTCACGTGGCTGCAGCACTGCGCAAATGAGCTTGATGGCCTACTCAGCTCACCCCCTCCACCTCAGCCTAGGGCTCCGGCTCAAGCTCAGGCTCAGGCTGCAGCGAAAGGCACACCCTCTGTAAAGAGGCGAGGCAGACCACCTGGCAGCAAGAACAAGAAGACTCGGCAGCGCCTACAGCAGGCGGCAGGTCTGTCTCTGCCTCAGCAGCAGCAGGGGCAGGGCCCTGATGCATTGCAAGGGCCAGACAAGGCTGTGAAGAGGCTGGAGCCATGTGGCTTGCTTAATGGCTTGCTGCAGCAGGTCTTGCATTTCTTGAGGCAGTCCTGCCAAGTGCCCTTCCCAGGCCCCTTCCAGACCGAGGTCTGCTGCTTGTCGGCTACAGCTGCAGCCCTCTGCCGCCTCACTGGCAAGTCTGCGGTGAGTCAGTCAGAATCTGTTGCACAGATGCTGCGCCATCTGGAGCAGTCTTATGTGCATCATTTGCTGACACCACAGCTGCGGTTGCCTCATCATCGAGTTGTTGTCCTCAAGATGTGATTAGCTTTTGTTCATGACAGTCACTAAGTGATCAGTCTCCAGAACGGATTTTGATGTCCTTGCTGCATGACCCTCTGTCATCTCACTGCTTCTGCAGAACTTCCTGTGTGACTGTATTGTTTTTTATGCCTGCCAAGGACAGAAAATGGCCTACTCATATCTAGCCTCACCTTGTTGTACTGTTGTGCTGCAGGGTCTGCGAGCTCAGGTACTGAATGCGCTGAGGGACCCAGACATGTCAGCAAGCACAAAGCTACTGTGCACAGCAGCTGCTCTGGAAACATGGCCTACAGCCTTGGTGCCGTCTCTAGACCCCAACATGTCTGATGACATCCTGATGCAGTGCACGCTTGCTGCTCTGCACGGCGTGGTCAGCTCAGTCCAGCAGGACACATCTGCTGCTCAGCCTGCTTCAGCAGCCCAGCCAGACCCGTCTGCACTGGCCGCACCACACTCGGGGGAAGCTGTGACAACTGTAGAGGATAGGAGCAAGCTTGCGCTGCAAGACTGGGGTCACAACCCCTTCACTCAGACAGCAGCTTCACAGTTGGATAGCATGTATGCTCAGCACTGGCAGCAGCAGCCGCAGAGCAGGCCCGCAGGCAAAGACACTGTCATCACTTGTCCGCCTGAGCACGCAGACACCTTCTGGAGCACGGCTGTACCATCTGTCGCAGCAAACATGCAGGGCTTGTGTGCCAAAGGCGAGCTATCTGAGAGCTGCCTGCAGAAGCGGTGGACATGCCTGCATCATGCTCTGGAGCTTGCAATCAGCTGCCTGGGCTGGAGGTGGGGCTTTGAGCAGGTATGCCTACGAGTGTTCTCCCAGCAGAAAGTCAAGTTGCCATGCTGATGCAAACTCAAACTCGACATGTACTGCCTGGGAAGTTTGCAGTACAGGTATTGCAACAGTGTTGCTGCTGCTGAATACTGCCTCAAATCTGATCTGATCAGGGATTTGCATGCTCACACTGGTGCTCTGTGTACGCCATAGCCCATCACGCCTACACCAGAAGTCTGCCATGATCTCACATCTTAAGATCCGCTCAAAAAAGTTCCCTTGCTGTTGTGCAGGTCACAGGCACTCTCATGGGTCAGACAATGTGTGCTACACTGCCTGCAGCTTCAGAAGATGATACATGGGCTCTGTCCACCCTGGGCCACCTCCTGCGATGCATGAAGCATGCAGCAGGTGTCATCGCCCAAGTCAGCTGCAAGGAGAAAAGCTCTTGCTACAGCGCCCTCAACGGGCTTGCTGAGACGCTGCAACAGGCTGCTAAGACATATGTACACCACCAAGGGCTGCATGACCTCCTGAATGATGCTGCTGATGGTGTGAAAGGGAGCCTTGAAGCAGAGTCACATCAAGTGCCAGCATCACACCAGCCCCTACACGACTTCCTGAATGGTGCTGCTACTGCTGGAAAAGCAAGTATTGCAGGATGTCAGGTTCCAGCAGAAGTGTCTAGTGCAGCTCATGAAATGGCTGACAATGACACTGACATGCTGCAGCAAGTGGAGGACATCGTTGCTGCGCCAGCTGTCACTTCTGCAGGAAACTGCAAAGCTGCTGCGCCGCCCACATATGAACAGCTCGGTGTGGAAGTGGAAGAGATCTGACCATTCTGGCTGGTGTATCCCTTGAATACTTAGCAATAAAAGTACAGTGAACTACCTGTTTACGGCAATGGCATATGTGTTGTCAGGAGACAGACGTGCCTTGGTCGGGCTGTCGAACTTCAACAGTAGAAGTGACCAAACCTGAATGAATGAATGCAGTCAACAATTTGTTTTGTAGTTTGACGTCATTACCATCACTGTTTTGGAGCATCGTGATCAGTCAACATCCTGCAAGGCTGCCAGAACATGCACAGTGACCAACAAGCAAGAGACAATATCAAGTTTTTTCAAATGAATGCCTGATTGTGCAAAAAAGGCAGGTTCCACAGCTGTTCAAGAAAATCTTGACCGTGTTGCATGTGAAATTCTAAACCTCGATCATTTGCTTGTATTCAAAGGCCGCAACTCAGGGTCACTTGCAGACTGTAGCTCATCCTTAGATGCCACAGGCGGTGCCTTCTTCATGGATTGAAGTTTTCTGTAGTTGTACAAACACACTGCCAGGAATGCTATAAAGTAGCCCCCCAAGTTTAGTGGAGTCACCGGCGAGGCGTACATCAGGACTGAGAGGCCAATCAGCATCCAGTCCTTCACAACTCCAGCTATGTTCATTGTCAGTGCTGATGTCTTGCCAATCAGCAGGAACACAGCCATGTTCAGCGCTGCATGCAAAACAACCATTTGTCAGCTCTTGCACAAGCTGGTGGTTATGCAATAAGGAATACAAAGAGACTGCACCGCCACTTCAGCAAAGCTTGACAGTTGAATCCCTTACCAAAAGCTGCTGCTGCATTGCTGATGAAAACAGCAGGGCTGAACACCACAGAGGGATCATTCATTATCTTGGGGGCTTCCAACATGGCAAAGGGTAACAGAAGGAAGCCAAAACAGCAGGGGGCAATATAATACAATGTGGTGATAGGATTCAGTTTCAATCCACGCCTCTGCAAGAGAATTTGTACGAGGACCAGGCGGGTGGATTCTGTGCATATAGAGCACATCTGGAGCACAACACCGATGACAACGAAGTTCAGTTCGCCTGCAGTCATGAGGGAACGTTATGACAAAGCTGTCAGTCGCAGCAAATTGCGGTTGCAACACACAAATGCTGCGGCAAAAGTGTGGAGTTGGACTCTCACCAAATGAGGCAATTGCAACGCCAAGACTGACAATCAGCATGTTTACAAGCGTTCCGCCATTATATTTTTCTGTGCCAAATGCACATCCGACCACAAAGACAGCTACAGGCATAAGGGCCTGCAAATGACAAGAAGAAGCCTCTTTTGATGAACGATGCTCAGCCATATCAAGCAAGGATTCTGAGATTCTGGCAATGCATCATACCTTGAGCATTTGGATGAAAGAAACGCTGAGATACAAGTAAGCAGCGTTGCCCAGCCACAATGTTCCAGCATAGCATGCACCAATGGGCACAACTGCCCTGAAGGTTGAGATCAGGATGTAGAACAAGGTTTGCAGTGCACATTTTGTTTCAGACTCAGCTCTTCGGCACCCTACTTGAGGTATGTCTCTGAGCTCATATTGATAGTCTCCACGTAACCCATCTTGACAACTCCGAATGCCAAAGCCGAGCAGAAGAACATATGCCATAGAGTGAGGGCCACAGGATATGGAAAGCCAGAGAAAGACAAGACCCACTTGTTGTACATGATGACAGTGGCACTGAGGAAAATCCACAGTGTCACATACCTGCGTGACCAACGGCATTTCAGTATCAGTATCAGTATCAGATGCGGACTCTTTGGTGCAAGTGCTGTATTTTGCTGATAACTCAGACGGGTTGCAGACACGGTCAAAGAGCACGCGGCCTGGAACAGTTACAACATGCAGCACGACTGATCTCATCGGCAGGTCCTCACCCGTAGGTGACCAGCACTTGCTTGTACATCAGACTATCTTTCTTCCCATCTTCTGCCATGGCTGCTTTGGATTGTGGGCCAGAAAGGCCAGTGCCTGTGGCTACTTCGCGGCTAGTCAACACGATCTGTGCATGCCAAGTTAGACGAAAACGTAGACTCTCGAGCTGTGTGAGACAGCTTGTCAAAAACGGCGACAAGAAAGTGGTATAAATCTAGGTCACTCTGTTTAAGGCACAAGAACTTGTGCGGCTTGAAAGCTTTTAATTCGCCTGTGCTTTCAAAACCTTGAAGGGCAGGGCAGTTGGGCTCTGTCCCCTCAAACCGACAGGCTGCTTGCCTGAAGGCAGGAGAGAGCCAGGCCCAGGGCTTCAAAGTTTGCTCAGACTTGTCAACCGATGCTTTGTGACTTCTGTAAAGCGACTGTTGTTTGACACAGCCCCTGGAATGACAGGCAGGTTGCAACCAAATGTCAGACGCATGATGCGTGCTGTCACTCATCTTGAGTCAGTTATTCCAGATCATCTATCAATGGCATGCTGCCAGAAGCAAGAGCGAACTTCTGAGGATATTGAAGGTCCCCATTCAGTTCACAGCTAACACAAAACATGCATCAACTTCAGCTTTTGTATATTGAGGTAGACCTTGGTCATGCAACTGAGCCTGTGCATGATGCTCCTGCAAATTGAATCTGTTGAATAGATTGAATCAGTTATCTTGGACGGCGCATCTTTAGCCTTGAGACTAAACAGCACACTGAGTGTCATACAATCATGCAGCCATCAGTGTTTCATGTTCTCGAAAGCCTTGACCTCTTCTTTCTTCCTGATAGCGCTCAAAGGAAGCATTCAGAGCCTGCAGCATGTGCAGTTGTTACTTACAGTGCAGTATTATTGTGAAGTACGACAGTTGCCTGTGCTTGAAGTCTTGGCTATGTATCGTGCGCGCAGTCATTGAAGCACTTGAGCTCCAGTCCTTGCTGACCCAATTTTATAAAACACGATACAACACAGATGCAAAGAGACACCAGCACTCCATGAGAGCCGGCTGCAAACTTACATTGTCAACTGGCTTCAGCAGCTGTTTGATGCAGAATCGCTCTGTACCTTCTGCTCCTTGCTGCATTGCCACGACCCTGCAGCATAGAGCCAACAACCTTGCTGGACAGACTGCTGATGTTGGCGACAGAAGCAGTCAAGCACAGTCAGAGCATTTGACCAGCATGTCTCACACAAACACTCACACAAACAACATATTGACAGTGTGTCTCTGCAGATGACAGACAAGGAGAAGCTACATTCTACAGCGTCGTGGGGTTGCCACAAAGCGCATTACAGCGTCAACATGAGTCACATGACATAAGCGTGGCTCACAAGAGCCATCTTCCCTTAGCAGAGCTAACTGCCAGCACAATCCTGATTGCACAGGCATTATCCAGTTTCTACCGGCCTTGATGTTGTGGTTGTCATGTGCATGCGAGGTACACCGCCTGCATTGGCATGCTGCTTCCATGCCAGCATTGCTGCTCACACACCTTCACTATAGCACTGTGCTGCAGCTTGCTTTTACACACCTGTCATACTGTGATTGTAAAGCACGGTCTAGGCGGGCTGCCTTGTCTCGGCGAGGCTGGGTAGTGAGAGGCAGGCACGCCCAGAAGTGGCGCAGCAGCTCATTGCAGGTGAGGGCCACCCGCCTGCACTGCTCCTGCAAGGGCTTTGCCAGGTCAGTTGCGGGGGCTATTCCCACCAGACTGCCCTGCTCATCCAGGGTCACTGTAGTGTGCTCTGCATGAAGATCCTGCAACACCTGTAAACAAAGGAACGCCACACATTTGTCACAACTTACACATTGGGCTTGCCACAGTTGGGAAGCTGGCTTTGCTGCAATGCAGCATTCAGCATGCTGACTAAGCAAAACTGCAAGGGTGCACCGGTTTTGGGTTTATACAGCAGCACTAGCAAGTCACATAACAAAACAAACTGCACATATGCCATGTGCCAGCATTACACATTTCTTCCACAGGTGATATTAGCACAGTTAGTTGTGACCCTAGACACTCAGCAAACCATGAGAGAGCTTGATCCGTAAGCGTGCAAAACCTGCGCCTATTGAACGTCTCAACAGCAAGCTGAGGCCACACACTGATCATGTTGCTAACCTGTGTGGCTGCTGCTGAATCCATGCCAGACTGCAGAGCATGAGGGTTGATGGCCCTCAGCACATCTAAAGTGGATAGTCCATCAGAGGGCTGTGATGTAGAGCTGACAGGCACCGGCCCCGCCCCTGCTGTAGAGGTCTGTTCAAAGTATCGTCGTGGGTCCTGGACAAGAAGCAAATTGCTCTGTTCTGCTTCAAGACGACCTCGCAAAGGTCTGAGGGTAGATCAAGGTTCTCCACACAGCGCAGAAGTACATGTACTAGTATTGATGGTTGTGGGTATCCAATCCAGGTATGGTGTACATGCAGTTCAATCTCTACTGTACAGCTGATGCTAGCCGCCTCCCAATTGTCATGTGAGGACCAGTTTGCACGAGATGCCAGGCATGATGCCAGCAAGCTGAAAGTTATCTAGCTGCAGGCGTCTTTCAAAGTGTGCTTATCCTTGCTGGATGCCATTCCATTTGAGTGGGTTGCTGGTGTACTGGGCTTGTCTCACATGCACTGACGGAGGCGGTCATGACAGGGATGAACAGCTTGCCTGTATATTGAGGCTGTCATACTGCTCTTGCTTCTCTGCTCTGAGGTCATCCAGGGCGCTGCCTGCCCTTGTGCGCCACTCAGCTTGCATGTCAGCACTGATGCCTGCAGTTTGGCCTTCACTTTGTCCAGCATCTGCCCTCTCCTTAGCCTGCAGGTTTTCACCCTGTCGCTGACGAAATGTGTGTCAGCATGTGCTGGCCTGCTGCAGTGTTGGAGCCCCAACAGAGATTGTCCACTGGCAAAGACTTTGTGCTTGTGCTTGTGCTTGACGCCAGCACCGAGTATGGCAAGAAGTTGTAGTGGCATATAGCAAGGTCAGCGAAGTAACATATAGCAAGGTCAGCAACTGCAAGCAAATGTTTGAAAGGCATGCAGCTTCAGTGTTGGTTACATCAAGCAATGCAACAAGTACACATCCACCAGACCTGATATGCAGCACAGAGACACCTAGCAGGAGTTGATATCAACCTGTCTGGCTACACGTACTGCCTGTGCAACCTCTTCTGCTGTTTGCTGCTGAGCCTGGGCATCAGGTAGGCCTTCCATGACCACTGCAGCATGTCTATTGATGTCTTGGATGATGCCGTCTTGCTGTCTGGCCCCATGCACTCCTTGACCAGGTTCCTGCACATGTATGTACATGCTTGATCAGCACAAGTGCCCAAATGCACCACAAATACGTGAGACGCTGCATGAGCATTGCAGCAGCTTGAGTCAGAGTCTGGCTGCGCTTGCAAAATATGTTTTGAGTCTCTCGATACTAACCTCCGCAGATATAGAACATCCGTCTTCCATATGCTTCGTCTATCCCTGTGCATCATTTGCGCATAAAGGCAAGAAGGTGCATCTGCTGCTGTTGACCCTACTGCAGTGCCCAAACACATAGCGCATCTCAGCCTAATACCACAGCAACAGCCACACCTTGCTGTGATCACGAGCTGTTGCCCCTTCACTCCACCTGTCAAAGCCATCAGCAGCTAGGTTGACAGTGGGATCTACACGGCGAATTTTGGCCCTGTTCTCTCGTTCCCGCTCCTCTGGCTGCATGTGCTGCCTGAACAGCTCATCATCACCTTCTCTGAGCTCCAGAGCTGCAGCCTTGTCGCCCGCGTTGGCTCTAGCACGCAGACTCTGCAACATGTTGAACTGCCTTTGTTGTTCAAACACCAGGTTGGTAATCAGTCAAAGTGGGCCCAGATTGTGATATTGAGCCACTGCAGCTGTATCTTAATCATGTGCAAAGCTTGTTCCTTGGCAGTTATCTGCATCTCCTGCACAATCCAGAGTCTACTCAACAGCTGAGCAGTCAAGACTTGTTTCTAGGCAATCAATGCATCATGCCTTCACATGATCTGCCACATCATGGTTGAAAGTCAGATTTGCACAAATGTCCCAGCACACTTGAGTTGTGATGTGATAGACATAATTCATGTAATGCCACTGAATGCATGAAGCATGGAGTGCAGCTAGTTGGCTCAGCAGACATTCAGAAAGATGCAGCAGAATAAGGCAAGCTTCAAATGCTGAACAGTGCTTGATTGTTTGCACGTGGTTGTGCACACGGAACCCACTTGTGCTTCTTACTCACAAAAGG
>JAABUO010008733.1_pt1 | contig 11409 bp, 14 predicted proteins | sample 5559291 | NCBI WGS metagenome assembly JAABUO01 (sample SAMN10711878, study PRJNA513372) | rock metagenome | isolation source: Antarctica rocks | place: Antarctica: Victoria Land, Finger Mt sud | reverse complement strand
GCTGGCGACCGCGGCCGGGCCCAGGCGCTGCGCCAGCGCCTCCACGCACGCCAGCAGCGCGCGCAGGCTGCCCACTGCGTAGCAGCGCCCGCCGGTCACCTGCGCCGGCCGCCGCGCTGGCTGCCGACGCCTGCCCTGGCAGCAGAGCGCGCGCGGCGGCCGCCGGGCGCGCGCCTCGCACAGCCGCGCGACCGAGCTCTCCGCGCCGGGCACCTCCGCGGCGGCGGCCGCGCCGCAGGCGCCCAGCGCGCCGGCCGGCGCGCCGGCCGCGTCCAGCGCCGGCATGCGCAGCAGCGCCCCGAACAGGCGCTGGTCCCAGCGGTACGGCGCCGCCGCCAGCTCCGAGCCCAGCGTCGGCCCGGGCGGCAGCGCCAGCTCCTGCGGCGCGCCGCGGGCTCCTCGTCACAGCGTGCGCGCGGGCGGTTTCCGCCAGCCTGCCCAGGGCCGGCCGGGGCGCCGCGCCGCGCCTCGGCCACGCCCTCCAGGCTGGTGAGCTCGGTGCCGTCGGTGAGCAGCAGCAGCGCGGTTGGCTCCAGGCCGGCCGGCAGGTAGCCCAGGCCCCAGGCGTCGCTGCCGGCCGCCAGGCGCTGCAGGTGCAGCGCGTCCAGCGCGCGCTTGAGCGCGGCGCCCAGGCGCGTCAGGTCGCGCGCGGCCGCGCCCTTGAGCGCCGCCAGGAAGCCCGCCCAGGGGTGCCTGCGCGCCGGGGCGGCTGTCGCGTCCCGCCGGCCGGGCGGGGTCTGCGCCGGGGCGGCCGGGCGCGCCTGTCGAACGCCTTGACTGCGGCGGGCCCGTCCTCGCACGTCACGAGCGCATACACGTCGCTCCTGTTGGCCGGGTCGCGCTGCCGCACCTGCCCTCCGCGGGGGCTGCCGTCAGGGCGGGCGCGCTCCCGCAGGCCGGCGCACCGGCACGGCGGCGCAGGCGGTACCTTGATGAAGTGCTCGGCGGCGCTCTTGGCGCAATCGAGGAGCGTCAGCCCGCCCGTCGCCCGCTGGTTCATCGACACGCTCGTGTCCAGGACAAAGATGACTATCATCGCGCGCAGCCAGTGCGTGTGCGCTCAGCGCTTCGTCACTGGTGGGGCAAACTCCCGCAGCGCCCTGCCGGCACCGTCGTGGTCACACAACGCATGATCGAACCGGGGGGGGGCTCTGGCAGTGCTGTGGCCCATCGGCGTACCATGCGCACTGGCCCGGCTGTTGCAGCCTCATTCAGCCAAGCTAGGGCTGCTTGAGGCGTTTTGGGGCTCACGACCAGTGCCATCGACAGCCTTGGCCTTTCCTCTCCGTGTCACCTTGTGTCACGGTGTGTGCTGTGCTTCGCCGCCGCGGTTTTGGAGCTGAGGCAGCTGAACTTCTCGCTTAGGCGCGCACCCCGCAGTGCCGCCCGCCATGATGCAGCGCGCTGCCGCCGAGCACAGCGTGGCAGCGCATACCAGCGTGACAAGCAGAGCAGTGCTGGCCTCGCCCAGGGCACCGGCGGGCCTCTGCGCCAGGCGACGCGCGGAGCGAGCCGGTGCGCATGCGTAGGCGACGGCACACCCTGCCAGCCTGCCCACACAGGCCTGCGCCGCTCAGCAAAGGGCCGCACGCGCAAGCTCATACCAGGAGGAGGAGCGTCAGCGCGTGCGACTGTCCTGATTACACAGTCAGCATGTCCCTGAAAGAGCGTGCAACGCGGCGCAGGGCTGCCCGGCTGCCCGGCGCGCCGCGCGCTGGCACCCGCAGCGCAGGCCGGGCGCAGGCCGCGGCCCGTGCGCGCGCACGCCGTGGCGCGCCCGACGCAGCAGCTGAGCCCTGCGCCGGGGCCGCTCGTGCAGCTCGTGCTGGCGCTGCTGTGGCCGGAGGGCCTGGTGCAGCAGTCGCGGGCGGCCGCCAGGGAGGCCGCGGCGTACATCCAGATGGCGCGCCCGATCAACCTGCTGCCCAGCTGCCTCCTCGTCTTCATCGGCGCGTGGGTGCGCGGCCCGCCCGGACGCACGGCTGCGTAAGGACGGCCCGCCCGACACCTGGCTGCGCCGCGCCGCCGGCAGCCACCGCCGCTGAGCGCGCTGCGGCGCGCAGGCCGGCGCGGGCCACTCGCTGCGCCCGCTGCTGCTGCCGGCTGTCTGGCTGATGGCGCTGCTGTCGGGCAGCGTGGCGGTCGCGTCGTGCGTGGTCAACGACTACTTTGACCGGCGCGCCGACGCGATCAACTCGCCGCACAAGGTGCGGCGCGCGCGCCCGGCCCCGACGTCCTCCGGCTCCCGGCTCTCCGTGGCCGACACGCCTGCACGGGGGCGCGCAGCCGCTGCCGAGCGGCGTAGTGCCGCCAGACGGCGCGCTGCTGCTCGCCTCGGTGCTCTACATCGCCGTGCTCATAGCCGCGTGCTTGATGGTGCGCCCCCAGGAGCCCGCCCGGCGCGCAGGCAGGCAGAACCTTGACAATTGATCACGCAAGCGGCGCGCGCCGGGCGCAGGAGCCGCCGCTGCTGCGCGCTATCATCGCGTTCTCGGCGGCGGCGACGCTGGCGTACACGCCGCTGCTGAAGCGGCTGACGGGCGTCAAGACGGCCACGGTGGCCGCCATCATTGCGCTGTCGCCGCTGGCGGGCGCGCTCACGGCCGGCGCGGTGCGCCGCCCGCGCCCGCCGCGCGCCCACGCCGCGGCCCGGCTGGCGGCATTGGAACCCCTGAACCTGCGCCCGCCCCGCCCGCAGGGCTGGGCGGGCATGCGCGCCACGGCGCCGCCGGCCGCGTTTGCGTTCCTGGCGACCGCGCACCGCGAGACGCTGATGGACGTCAACGACACGGCCGGCGACCGCGCGGCCGGCGTGTGGACGCTGCCGGTGGTCGCGGGGCCGCGCGCGGCGGTGGTGGCCGCGGCCGGCCTGCTGGCCGGCGCGGCCGCCGTGGCGGCCGGCGCGGCGCTGCGCGGCGGCGGCCTGGCCTGGGCGGTGCGCGCCGGCACGCCCGCGGCTGCGCGCCCGGCGTGTGCGGGCAGTGCTTCGCGTCTCAGGCGGCGGGCCCGACGGGGCTGCGACGCGCGCAGTGGGCGCGCCACCCTGGCGCGGAGGCGTGGGTGCGCGGCGCGGCCGCGGCCGCCCTGGCGGGCGTCATGCGCCCCGCGTTTGCTGCGCTCGCCGCCATCTGGCGCGGCGGCTTCCAGCCGGACGCGATCGCGGCGGCGGTCGACGCGTCGCTGGCAACCATCGGCCTGGGCATGCTGCTGACCGCCGCCCTCGTCTAGCCCGCTCCCCTGTCCCTGTACGCTCGATCAGAGCCGACACATTTTGGTGCACGGCAGGGCTGTCGCCTGGCTCGGCATGTAGAGCCGCGCTTGGCGGCGCCGGCCTCTTGTAGATTTGACGGTGCGTGTGCGTTCAAGAGCATAAATTGCATGCCCCTGGCTCTCATGATGAATGTAAGGCGCCCTGCATTGAAACTGTGGTGAGCATTTTTGTGGTGAGATGAGCGAGTATTTGTGCTTCGAATTTTGTGGAGCGAAGGGGCAGCAAGCAGCCAGAGCTGATGATGTGCCGAGAGTGTGGCCTGACAGTGGCCGCGGCTTGGGCCAAATGAATGCGTGGAGAGGGTGTGGTGTGATGTACACTTTTGGGCATTCCTTGTATCGAACCAGCAATGCATGTGCATGATCTAACAATGCATGCAAGGTGTGCGTGGGAGCATGGCCGACCGCGCATGCAGCGCAAGTGTGGAGGGGTGTGCTGTCTCCAGGCGAACTCAGATGGAACATTGCGGTAGCTGGTTATGGAATGGACTGACTGCAGGCCTGGAACATTGAGCCCTGCTTTCTGGAGCGGATTGAACCCAAGGTCATGGCGGCGGCAGCGTGCATGCCAGGTGTCAAGACAGAAAGACTGGCTGGCGCCGAGTTGTAACACACGATGACGCGACTCATTGTGTTCGCGCCACGCGCCGTTTGCAAACCACGGACCACCCTGGCAGGGAGCGAAGACAGAAATTGCCCGTGTCAACTCGCGTGCGCTCACACGCCATGTGGCTCAGTCCGTGCAGAGGCCGCCGTGCCGCGCGGCGCACACCCGGCCGGGCGCTCCGCCCGGGGCGCCGGCCGCTCAGGTGGCGTGCGGCCAGCGCGAGGAGCCCTGCAGCCCGTTGCCCTTCTCGCGGCGGCCCTCGCGCCAGGCCTCGTACAGCGCACCGGCGGACTGGTTGTCGCTCCAGACCAGCTCCGCGGCGCCCACGACCACGGAATCGCCCTCGCGCACGCCCCGCGCGCGCAGCGACCGGCTGATGCCTGCGCGCGCGGCGCGGGCTGAGCGCGGCCCGCCCCGCCCCGCCCGCACCCGCCGAGCGCGCTCGAGGCCGCGCTGGGCCTCCCGGGGCCGCTCACCAGACACGTCCAGAACCTTTTGGAAGCGCGCGGCCGCCTCGTAGTAGTCCCAATTGGTCATCGCGGCAAAGCGCTCGATCGCGGCGCCGGTCACGCGCCAGGTGCGCGCGATGGCCAGGTCCGCCTCGATCTCAAACTCGTCGATTCGCGCGTCGGACACGCTCCGCCGCGGCGTCCGCGTCACGTTCTCGGCCTCCGTCGTGCGCGCGGGCTCCTGCGCGATTGCGCCCTTGCAGTCGCGCTGCAGCCGGGCGTGGCGCCGCGGCCGCGCCAAGCCCAGAGCATGGCTCAGCAGGCCAGCAGAGGCGCTGACAGGGCCGCGCGGCAGCGGCCGGCGGCGCACAGCGCGGCAGCCGCGCGGGGCCGCGCCTGCGCGGGCAGCGCGTCGAGCAGCGCGTGCAGGCGGCGCACGAGCGGCTGCACGCCCTGGCCCGTCGCCGCGCTGACGGCCAGCACGTCGGCCGCGCCCACGCCCTGCCCCAGCAGCGCGTCCCGGATGTCCTCGTAGTAGTCGCCCGAGTCCGGCACGTCCACCTTGTTGTACGCCACCACCTGGCGCCCGCAGCTGCATGGTCAACCTGGCAGGCGCGGCCGCGAACCGGGCAGAGCCCGACGCGCCCGCTCGAACGGGCGCCCAGCGGGGCCCGCCCTGGCGGCGGCCGGCGCGCCTGCGGCTTGTCGGCCAGCACGGGGTCGAACAGCTCCAGCTCGGTGCGGATGGCCTTGAAGTCGCCGAGCGGGTCGCGGCTGGTGCCGTCGACCACGTGCACCAGCACGCGCGAGCGCTGGCAGTGCCGCAGGAACTCGTGGCCCAGCCCGCGCCCCGAGTGCGCGCCCTCCAGCAGCCCTGCGCGGCCCGCCGCCGCTCGCCGCCTGCCCGCCTGCTAGCGCCGGGCAGGGGCCGCGCGCCCCCGGCGCATCATCTCTGTGACAAGCGGCACCCGCGCCGCACCCGGGATGTCCGCAAAGACGGTGGTGCGGAAGTCCAGCTGGCAGACGCCCAGGTTGGGCACGAGCGTGGTGAACGGGTAGTCGGCCACCTTGGGCCGCGCGGCCGACACCGCAGCTGCCAGGGCGTGACGGTAACGTCTGTGTGGCTCGCTCTGGCCGTGGAGCCACATGCAGCGTGTTCGCGAAGGAGGGTGACCCGCTCCGTGCTCGCCGACGCCGGCTCTGCCAGCGCGCCGCAGGGGCCACTGCCTGGCGCGCGGCGCCGCGGGCAACGCCGAGCTGGCGGTGACGGCGGCCGTGCTGGGCAACGCGCTGGGCTACTACGGGCAGTTTCGGGCGGCGGTCGCAGCCGCGGCCGCAGCCGGCCTGGCGCCGCTGGAGAAGCAGCTGCAGGTGCGGGCCGCCTCGCGCCGCGGACCCGCCCAGGGCATCGCCGGACCTGCAAACTCTAAACCCTTATCCCTAAACCTCGTGCCACCCCCCGCCGCGCGCGCAGGACTTTGTGAAGCTGGCGCGCTGGGAGGAGCGTGGCTACTACGCGCTGCGCGCGTCGGCCGACAAGGCGCAGCGCGCGCTGCACAAGCTGCAGCGCCGCGCCGCGGCCGCGCTCGCGCAGCCGGCGGCCGCCGTGCTGGCCGCCGCCGCCGCCGCCATGGGCCTGCCGGACCTGGCCGCGCCGGAGCTGCCCGGCGCGGCCGGCGCCGGCCCGGCCGCAGCCGCGCGGAAGCTGCCCAAGCGGCGGCGCGCTGCGGCGGCCGCTGCGGCCGCCGGGCCGGACTGGGCTACCCTGGTGTGGACCCTGGCGGGTTCATGTGCGACGTGAAGCCAGCTGCCGCATGCCCCTGGCCTCAGCGCTTTTGTTTGACATAGGTCAGGGTTCCTGAATGATGTTGTGCCTCCGGCGCGGCCCAGTGAGCACTGTCATCGCATGTTGTAGTGAACGGGGCTGTAGTAGCGGAACAGGGCATTGAGGAGCTGGCATTCAGGAGCTGGCTTTGTGGCAGACTTGCTTGCTGCTGGGCCTGTGTGTCACTGTGCAATTCAATGCAATTCACGCCGAACACAAGGGCGGAGGCTTGCCGACCCAGCAGCTCGTGCGGGCTGGGCCCCACGCACTGCAGCGCGCGGCACACCCTCGCACGGGGATGCCTTGGTGCATGGTGGCGCAGACCGGCTGCGGCTTCTTCGCGGCACCTGACAGGTGTCACCGAGGCTGCGCGCGCGCGCAGGCGGATGATGACCAACGGTGCTGGCGGCAGCTGGCGGCGGCCGCGCCGGCGGCGTCGGCCGCGCCCCCGGACGCGCGCGCGCTGCCGCCAGCGCTGGCGGCGGCGCTGCGCGCGGGGGACCCGGGTCTGCGCAGCAGCCGGTTGCCGCAGCTGGCGCGCCGGCTCGCGGGCGTGCTGGAGGCCGCGGGCGCCGGGCCGCCCGCGTTCGACCCCGCTGCGCTGCCCGGTGCGTGCACACATCAATCAGCGCTGGTACTTTGTGATGACCACACTTTCAGGGGCTGGATCATGCTCTTGCCCGCTGTGCTGCGGCCGTAACTCGATGTACGATTTTGTGCCCATGCTGTGTGTGGGTGTGTGGGAAACAGCTGCGCCTGGCAGCTGCTCCGACCTAGCCTGGCGGCAACCCTGCGCTCCCCGCACTTCCTGCAGGCGCCGGCGCGGACGCGCTGGCGGGCGAGGCGGCCGCGCGCGCGCTGGAGCTGCGCGGCCTGGCCGAGCGCGGCGCGCGCGCGCGCAAGAAGAAGGCGCTCACCGACTTCCTGCGCGCGCTGGAGGCCGCCGGCGCGTCGCGCCGCCGCGCCGCCGTGCCCGCCGCCGAGCGCAGCGTGCAGGCCTGGTTCGAGCAGGCGCGCGCGGCGCCTGGCCCGCCGCGCCTGTTCTGGCATCGGGCGTGGCGGTTGCTTCGAAAGCACTCCGGCCTATGCCGCGTGCTGCATGCACAGCAGTCAGTGCATGCCTCTGTTGGCCCACCTTGGCACCGGGAGTCCCCCCCTTCTGCGCCGTTGCAGCATTGTGGTGCGCGTGCAGTCCCCACGCCTGGTCTTCTCACATGTCAGGGTGCACTCGAGGCGCTTCTCGTTGCGCTTTCTGCTCTCACTACTGAGGGTGCCCCCGAGCCACAGTTGGCCCGGACAACTGTCGCTGAAGTGCACAGCCTGCGTGGGCCAGGCGCCGCCTGACGAGGGCGTGCGGAGCCTGCTGGAGGCGGGCGCGCCGGCGGAGCCCGGGCGCCCCGTGGCGCCGCGCGCGGTCTCCGCGCTCGCGCTGGGCCACGGCGCTGACCTCTGGGCCAAGGCCGATGCGTACTACTTCCGCACGATGTCGTGCCTGCAGCGCCTTTGGCAGGTCGGCGGCCCGCCGCACGCTCATGCAGCTCCCCCTGCCTCCTGCTGGCTGTGTCGGGCTCCGCAGTCCGCCGGGCTGCCGACGCGACGGAGCACCCCAAGCTGTTGGTGCGGCAGGCGGCTGCCAGCTTCACACAGCGGGACGACGCTGTGCGCCGTGCATGGCTTCACGCGTGATGTGGTATAGGATTTAGGGTAAGCGTTGTCGAGCGCAGGCGTGCAAGGCGCCGCACGCGGACATCGCCGCGGCCGAGGCCGAGGCGGCCGCGCGGCTCTGCGAGCACCTGCTGCACCTGCAGCGCCGCCAGCGCGCCTTCCTGGGCCGCGCGGGCGCGCGCCTGGCGCGCCTGCGCGCCGCGGCCCAGGCGGTCGCCGCGTTCGGCGCGCCCGGCGGCAGCGCGGCGGCCGTGGGGGAGGGCGCGGATGCAGAGAGCGAAGCGCTCGGGGATGCGTTTGCCGTTCCGCCGCAGGTGCAGCCACTGGCCTGCGTCCGCCTGGTTGCGTGTCCCGGGTCGTGGCGATCAGCTGGCGTTGTTGCGCTTCTGCATGTGGTTGTGAGTGCACACCAGGAAGCTTTGTGCCCAGAAGCCCTTGGTGAGCAGAGCGGCCTGTTGCCAGGCGTGATTGTGTCACATAGGTGCGCAGTCATGGGAGGCGCAAATCCTGTGGAGCACCTGATGACAGGCACCTGACCCTATGGAGCGCAGGCGCCTGAACCTACTTAGCACCTGATGACAGGCGCCTAATCGATGTGGCACCTGATGACATAGTCCGCAAAGGCCTGAGCCGTGTCCCGGCAGGCTGCCGCCGTGCGCTGGACTGGCGGCCAGGCCGCGCTGCTGGTGGCAGCGGACGAGAGCGCGCGGGACACGCTGCGCCTCATCGGCGCGGCCGCCGACGCCGAGAGCGCGCCGGGCGCCCGGCGGGCGCTGCAGGCGCGCGCGCGCCGCTGGCCAGGGGCCCATGCCGTATGCGGCATGCGCGGTGTGCTCGAGGTGGAGAGCTCTGCAATTGCCGCATGCTTGTCAGGGTGCATGCATGCGCCACATCACGCGCAAGCAGCGCATGCCAGCTGCCGGCAGCGCCTGAGGCTGCTCCGCGGCCGTCGCAGGACGCCGCGCGCGCGCTGCAGGGCAGCCAGGCGCAGGTGCAGGGCTGTCAGGCCGCGCTGCGGCGGCACGGCGCCGCCGGTGCCCGCATCGTCACGCCGCAGGCGCTGTGTGAACTGGCGGCAAACTGCCAGGCGCGCTGCGCCGGCACTGCCAGCAGCGCTGCAAGCGCCTTACGGCGCCACGCCCCGATACCAGCCTCGGACGGCAGCGTCCCTCCTTGCGACCTCCCAGATTATAAAAATGTGTTACAAAATTGTGCATGTGTTGACAGATGCATGTGACAACAGGAGGTGTGTCATGCCACTGCAAACAGTACAGTGCTTGCCGAGCCGCGTGCTGTCCTGCGTGCAGGCGCTGCTGCGGCAGCAGGTGGCGCTGGAGGCGGCCGGGCGCGCGGGCGGCTTCGCCGCGGATGCGCCCGGCTGGGCGGACGCCGCCGCCGCGCTCGCCGCGGCGGCGGCGCACGCCCGCGGCGTGCTGGGCGAGCTGCGCGCGCTGGCCCGAGGCGGCGCCGCGGCCGTGAACGGAGCTCTGGTGCCGACGGAGCGGGCCGCCGCGGCGGGCGCAGGCGACGCGACCGGCAGCGAGGGCGCGCCCGTGACGGAGCGGCGCGGGGATGCGCGGACGGCGGCTGCGCACGTGGCCGCTCAGGGGCCGGGCCTGCACGAGGAGGACGAGCAAGCGGGAGTGGGGCCTGCGTGCGAGCGGGCCGGCGATGCCGTGGCGGCGGCGGCCTGGACGGACGCGGTGGAGGCGGCGGTGGAGGCGCTGCTGCTGTGGGCGCAGGCGCTGCCGCCCGCGCCGCCCGCCGGTGCGCCGTACACCCGGAGCATCACAGTGCCACGGCGGCGGACTGGCTTACACGAAGACGCCAGCAGCTGCAGTTGGCGCGCGCGTGCTCCTGCAAGCTCTGGACAGAAGCATGCGCCTTTGCTGACATACAAGGCTGTACGGACGCAGCGGATGGGGACGCCGGCCCGGCCGGGGGCGCGCCGCCGCTCGGGCAGCAGCTGGCCCTGCTGGAGGCGCGCGCCGGCGGCGGCCGGCTGGACGCGGCCTGCGCCGCGGCCGAGCGCGTGCTGGCCCTGCTGACCAGCGCCGGCGACACGCAGCCGGCGGGTGCGCTCCCGCCAAGTCAGGCAGGCATCCGAGCGCACAGTTGGTGCGCGGCCAGGGAGGCGGCGCCTCGCCTGCAGCTCGACCCGCGTGCGCCACCGGCGCGGCAACAGACGTGCAGGCGCAGGCGGCCCGCCGGCAGCGCCTGCGCTGGCCCCTGCATGGCGCACAGGCTGTGCTGTGGTAGCGCAGGTGGCGCGCTGGCGCCCGCGCAGGCGGCGCGCAGGCGGCGCGCAGGGCAGGGTGCCGCCCCGGTGGCGACCTGCGGGCGCGCGGCGCAGGCAGCGCGCTGGCGGCCGCGCAGGCGGCGCAGGCGGCCGCGCTGGCGCCGCTGCTGGTGCTGGCGGCGGCCGCGGTGCAGCGCGCCGGCCTGGCGGGCCTCGCGCTGGCCAAGAGCAGCGCCAAACTTGGCTACGTGGCCGCCGCGCTGCTGGCGGGCGTGGTCGAGCAGGGCTTCTGCACCGCCGCGGCCGAGGAGGCCGGCGGCGGCGCCGACGGCGGCGCCGGCGCCTTCCAGGAGGCCGAGGGCACGGTGCGCCGCCTGCGCGCCCGCCGCGTGCGGCCCCACTTAACCCTAACCCTAGTGGCACCCCTGCCGACGGCGGCGCCGGCGCCTTCCAGGAGGCCGAGGGCACGGTGCGCCGCCTGCGCGCCCGCCGCGCGGGGCGCTCCTGCCGCCGCCGGGGGCGCCCCGGGCACACCGCGCACCAGCGCGAGCGTGGAGCTGCTCGTTCGGGCTGGATGCCGCCACAGCTCGGCTGCTGCATGTGCCAGTGCCTGATGCTTACACAACGTAGGAGGTGGATTTTAGGATTGCAGGCCAGCGCTGCAGCATCGCATGCTTGTCTGCTGCAGCATGCACTGGTTTCTTATTTCGCTCTGGCACGGCCAGGCGTCCCAGCTCTTGCACACTGCAGCTGCTGGACTGCGAGGCGTGGCATCCAACAAGATCAGTGTGGGAGCCTGATGTTGGTTCACTCGCATCGCCTGCGCCATGCAGCATCTGGCAGGGTCCTCCAGGGTCTGGGGCCCAGGGGCGCTTTTGTATCACAGAGAATGGGCGTGCCGCGCGCGCCAGGGCATGGGCGAGGGCGAGGGCGCCAAGGACGTGAGCGACCAGATCACCGACGAGGACCAGCTGCTCGGCGCGCGGCAGAAAGACCAGCCGCCGCCGGAGCAGGTCGGTGCCCTTTGGTGGGCAGCGACTGCCAAGCCAGCGCTGTCACGGATTCCACTGCCATTGAGGCTCGCTCTGTGACTGCTGCACACGGTGACTGCTGCAGACGGTGTGCGCAGCGTCCGGCACGGAGCAGCTCTCCGCTCACACCTCCCGCTGGCGCGCCCGGCGTGTGGAGCGCCATGCTCGGGGCGCTGTGCGTGCTCGTCGCAGGCAGTTTGTCTGTGTCCACTTGAGCAGCGTGGGTGCCATCCAGTGCATGAAGCCGCGGCGGGCGGCAGGAGGAGGCGCCCGCGGACGGCGACGACGCCAAGGGCATCGAGATGGAGGGCGACTTTGAGGGC
>JAABUO010008732.1_pt1 | contig 11411 bp, 17 predicted proteins | sample 5559291 | NCBI WGS metagenome assembly JAABUO01 (sample SAMN10711878, study PRJNA513372) | rock metagenome | isolation source: Antarctica rocks | place: Antarctica: Victoria Land, Finger Mt sud | reverse complement strand
TGCTGCGGCAAGTCACGCAATCGCAGTCGCGCACGGTGCCGGTGTGTCGGACGGGTTCGACGAGACGGGGATAGGCTGGCATCAAAGGGCCTCATGGTGTTCGGGGACGGGGGCGATGGTGGCCTGGGCGTCGGACTTCAGGGCTTCGGCCCATCGATCCCAGGCGGCATGTTCCGCCTGGAGCGGCGCGTTGCCGTGATCGAAGGGCCTGTCCAGGCCCGGCGTGGTATTCATCGCCTTGCCGATCGTCGGCGTCACCTCGAAGCGGGGCGGAACGACGGATAGATCGGCCACGACGATGAAGTTGCCGCCGCCGAGATCCTTGCGGATGCTGTTGGATACCGGAGGGACGGCCGGGTCGAGCTTCTTCACGAGATGGGGCGGCGCCGCGCGGCTATAGGTGTCGAGCCGCAGCGCCAGGGCCGCGACACGCTGTTTCGCCTCCCATAGGTCCACGGCGACCACCTCGGCCTCGGTCTGCATCATGTCGGAAGTGATACGGGCCACCACGTCCTCGGTCGCCACGTGCGCGGCGCGCCGGTCGGCGAGGTCGGTCTCGAGCTGCCCCACAAGCGCCTGGACGGGCCGCATCTCGGCTTCGATCCCGGCACTCGCCAGCGGCTTCGGTTGCACCCCGATAAGCGGCGCGCCGGCCTGCAACGCGGCATGCATCCGGGCGACCTCGACCTGTTCGGCCTCGTGTTCCTCGGCCCGGGCCGTGTCGAGCGCACCCTTCAGTTCCGCCAGTCGGTCGGCGCCCACCTTCAGCATGCCGAGCGCGTGTGCGACGGTCTTTTCGGCATCGTGGCGGATTTCATGGGCGGCCGACAATTCGACGCGCAACGCGCCCATGTCCCTTCGCTCCCCGGTAGCGGGGAGCGGCGCGATCGGGCCGGGCCTTCCCGTCTTCAGCGGGGTCCATGGATCGTAAGGCACGGCCGGCCGCGGCTCGGTGTCGGGCAAGGGCCTTGCGGCCTTCACCACCACGGGGCCGCGCCGATGAAAGGCCCGGTCGACCGCAGGGGGCGCCTGGACGATCGCGTCGGCCGGGTCGGCGTAATGCAAGGTTCGGTCGACGAAGTCGGGATAGATTTCGGTGGTCATCAGTGAAGTCCCAATGCGAATGAAAATGCAGACATGCCGTCGAGAAAGGCGTCGCTTCCCCAATCGAAGCCGTTGTCCATCTTGGAGGCGACAGCAACGATGGCGCCGGTTGCGGCATTCACCACGTCGTCGTGACCGCCCCGAGGATGGTCGATGGTGTCGCGCCCGCCCGGATTGGTCTTGCGTTCCAGGGCCAACAGTTGCGACCGCAGCCGGTCATTGTCGAGGAGGACGACGCGGCCGGCATTGAGCATCGGAAGTAGTCGGCCGTAGATCACGGACTTGGGCTCGGCCGAGGTTTCGACCGTGACGTTGTGCCGGCGGAACGAAGCCATCGGCCAGTCGCCAGCATACCGGTCGGACTGAACGGTGCTGACGCGGTAGCTCGTGAAGATTGCGGCGAACCGCTCGGCCGCTTCGTCCGGGCTGAAGGGCGGCCGAATCTCCTCCACGCAATCGAGGACGATCCGGCCCCCCTCGTGGTGCGCGATCCCCATCGTCATGCTGTCGGTGCCAGAACCGCCGGCCGGATCCACGAATCCAGTGTATTTATGGGACAGCCATTCGGCGGGCAGTTGCTCCCGCCCTGCCGCCACAGCGCGGGTGATGGTGTCGAGCGACACGAAGCCTTCAACGTCGGTGCGAAACTCGGCCCCGTACTCGGCCCGGGCCGCCGCCCCGTCGCGGGCCATGGCGCGGTCCACGACGGATCGCGGCAACGTCGAGTTCATGACCCTGGACGGCGCGTTCGCCACCAGGATTGCCGGGTCGCCGGCCGGCCCGTAGTGGTCGCGGAAGGTGTTCCACAATTCGCCCCGGCGGGCGTAGGGACTGCTGATCGCGCACAAGATGCCACCCGTGGTCGCCAGGGACGGCCGCAGCGCCGACAGGATCTCGCTGTCCGGGTTTGCCGCCCCATCGCCAGAGGACCAGAACGCGATCTCGTCACAGATGATGCCGATGGCCGAGATGCCGCGGGACGTCTTGTAGGACGCCGGCCTGACTTCGATGCGGGTGGAATTATAGAGTTCCACCGTCTCCTGCGTCTCGCCTTCCTTCATCCCATGGAACAAGGGCCGGTGCGGATCGGCGAAGATGGCACTCACGTAGCTCAACGCGATCTCGCTCTGGCGCTGCGTCGCGGCGAACAGCGCCAGGATGCCCGTCTCGCCAGGTGCGAGCACGTCGGACCAGTCGCAGCATGCCGCGATATAGGCCGCCAGGACGGCCATGGCGCGGGTCTTGCCGCCGCGCCGGCCGATGATGCCCCAAAGCTCTTCCACCCGCGCACCGGGCTCCGCAGCGCGTCCAGTGATCTCGTGGAACAGGGCGCGCTCGTCATCGTCGAGCGGTTCGCCCATGGCGCCGACGAGAAGGGCACGCCAGTGCCGCCACGACGGGCCGTCCAGCAGCCCACCGAGGACATGAGGGTCGGACAGCGCCCGGCGGAGCGGGAGAAGCGGCCTCATTGCGCCGCATCCCGCTCGCGAAGCATCGCGGCATATTCCTTCATGCTCTGCGGGCCAACGGGCCGCGCGACGCGGCGAAGGCCAAGACGGTTGAACACGCGGCCGAGCCGATCGGCGAGCGCACCGAAGGCGTCCGGGTCGAGCTTGCCGCCCGCCACGGCCTCGGCCTCTTGTCTCTCGGCCTCGACGCTCATCATCGCGGCGCGTCGCGCGAGCTGCCGCTGGCCTTCGGACAAGATGTCAGAGCCGCCTAAGTCGGACACGATCTCGGCGAGGACGTCGCGGAACCGGCGCGCTGCTTCGGTTCGGCCGTCGACCTCACCGGCATGCAGCCGCGAGCCGTTTGAGACGGCCGCGCGAGTCGTTCGCGAGGGTTTGGCGAGGGTCGAAACGTTGCTCATTGTTCACCGGGCGTTACCCCCGGATTATTGCACGGCGCCGGAGAGGTCTACAATATTGACAATGCTGGACATTCTCGGACAGAGCATCTGTCTAATGGACAGCTGCGCGGGATTTCGGAGCGCGGACACGGGCTGGGCAGCGGTCGGGAAGCGGCTGAGGTTTGTGCGTCGCGTGGTTTTTCGGGCATCATCACGAGACGAAAGAGATCGAATCATCAAATCGGAGGATGAGCTATGGCTGACGCTGTCCCTGTCGTTCACATTGGCGAGAACTCGCCTGAGGAGATTGCGTTCAAACTACTTCACTTGGTCGGTAAGGCCCAACAGAAAGGCTTGACCAGTGTAATCCCCTCAACAGATAAGACATGGATCCTAGACACATACGCCGAATGCCTCTTCGCTGTGAGAGGCCACCGCGTTATCCCTAAACCCTGAAAACAACGTTTTAGCTCAATCTCCGACCACGGCTGACACGGCTAACCACGGCCTATTTTCCATAGAAGTAGTATGCGCGCGCACGTTATCGCCTCGTTGGAAAGTCAGCCGTGGTTGGCCGTTGGCCGTGGTTTCAGTTGGCGGGTATCCATGGCCTGCTTCCCCTCCAATCCTTCTCACCTCGCTTCCAGTTAAGACGCTGAAGGATCGACGTGATTCGGTTCTGCTCCGCTCTGCCGATGCGAGGTGTTTCGAGACTGAGCGCAACACGGGCGATGTCGCCGACGATCACGGACGACTTGCCGGAGAGGTGCCTTTCGATGGGTTCTTCCCATAGGTCGACTTCGAATCTCGCCTCCTGTTGTGGGGCAATGTGGCGCTGCTCAAAGGCTTGGTCTGGCCACCACTGGGCACCATCCCGATAGGCGATGACGGCTTCGGCGAACAGTTGGTCGCGGTCGCGCGTGAGGGCGTCGCTGTCGATCTTGCCCACCTTCACCGGCCAGAACCGCCGGCCCCCGGTCTCGTCCTTCAGGTAGGCTGTGGCGTTCGTGGTGCCGATGAAGACGCACTGGCGCGGCTGGATAACTTCCTTCCTGCCGTAGCTCGGACGGTAGCGCTCGACGGGCCTCGTGATAAAGGCTTTCAGGTGCGCGGATTCGGCCCTGCTCAATGCCGACAGCTCACCGACCTCGATCAGCCATTTGCCGACCAAGTGTTGTGCGACGTCTTTGCCCTCGGTGACGTCGGGTAGACTGTCGCTGAACCACTCGCCGCCGAGAATAGCACAAGCGGTCGACTTCCTGGCACCCTGCGGTCCCTCGAAAATCGGCATGTAGTCGGCCTTGCAACCCGGATCATAAATCCTCGCCACCATGGCCACGAGAAACATGCGACCGATGCCGGTGGCGTAGGGTGTCGCGTCGGCGCCGAGATAGGTGGCAAGCCATCGGTCGAGTCGGGCGGTGCGGTCCCACTTCAAGGCGTCGAGGTAGTCGCGCACCGGATGAAACGCGCACTCCCTGGCCCGGAGGTCGACGGCTTGGTGAACCGTGTCCTTTCCGAGCCGGGGCAGGCCGGCGAGCTGCATCCATTCCTGGACCTGGCTCACGTCGGTATCCCGCACCGGCCTGGGCTTTTCGACAGGGTCGGCGCTTTCCGGCGTGACCGCGGGCAACGACACCAATAGGATCGGCGCCTGCATCATCTCGTCATAGGCAAAGGCGTCGGCTATCTCGTGCGCGTGCCGCAGCGCCACCATGGCATTCGCCAGGTTCGCCACGGGGCGGCCCCGGTCGTCGCACGTGGCCTGTTTCAGCCATGCGGCCTTGCCGTTGCCCCCAGCCTTAGCCCGGACCTTCCGCCGGTCCGCTAGGGTGGTCACGTTGTCGTCGCGCGGCGGGGTCATTCGGCGGCCACCGCGCGGATATTCGAGCGGACGATGATCTTCGGCAGATCCACCCGCATGATGGCGTTGAGCCGGTTTCGTTCGTGGTGACTGTCCACCACCATCTCGCCTGCCCGGCGTAGCAGCGGCCCGGCCCGGACGGGGTCGATCACCACCACGCCCTCCCTGTTGGAACGGAGCCAAGCCATGACGTTGGCGTGAACCGTTAAGGGCTCGCCGAACCGGGCGCCGTCGAGGTTTTCTTCGCCGAGCAAACCGACTTGGCCGAGCCAGGATGTCACGAACGGTTCCGGCCCCGTCCGCCACGCCACGAGGTCGGTGGCGTGGCCGTCACGATCGAAGGCGAGCGCCACCAGGGCATCCCTCACCATTTCGTGGTTCACGTAGCGGCCGAACTCGAAACGACCGTCACGGGCCTCGACGCGGTCCTGGCGGATACAGTGGCCCATGCCGTCGAGGTCGGAGACGAGCGCCAGGACGGGGACGCCGATGGACTTCATGTGGTCGAGCGAGGGCTGGTCGAGCGGCTTGCACAACAGAAACTCGGCCACGGGATCGTCGATCAGGGACATGCCCATCATGCGCCTCCCATCTGGCGCACCATTTTCGCGATGATGTCGCGCTCACTGTCCTCCGCGGCCTTGAGCACGCTGAATTGCCTCGGCGGCAGGTGGTCCTCTATGACCGATCGCACGAGGCCCCGCAGCTCGCGCGGCGGTATCGCGTCCAGCTCGACCGAGATGTCGCCGAACCCTTTGGACCGGGTGTCCGAGGTCTTGGTCGGCCGGGTCGGTAGGTTCAGACGCTTGATTTGGGCCGGCGTGACCGCGATGCGCTCGAACGTGATGTCCGCCTCGGGCGCCAGCTCGTTCAGCGTCTCCTCGATCTTCTCACCCGCGTTGACGCCGGAGGGGTCGAAGTCGCCGAGGTGGTAGATGTAGACCGGGCAGCCGACCTTGTTGATGAACTCGGCCGCGCTATGCAGGAAAGACAAACTGGCGTAGCCGCGCGCCACCATGAGCGGCACGTCGTACATCGTGGTCACGGGCAGGATCACGCCGGCGAGCGCGTCCTTCTCCAGCCAGATTTCGGCGTAGGCATCGACCTCGGTCCACAGCGCCTTGCGATAGAACCGGGCGGTATCGTCGAGCGCGTCCTGGACTGAGTTGAAGGTGATCGGCTTGCGCTGCCACCTGGTATTATCCGCCAGCCAGTCGTATGGCAGCGCCCCCGCCCGCCGCATCAGCACGAGGTCGGTCTGCACCTTCGTGTAGCCGGCCTCCGTCTTGTCGACGATGCCGCGGACGGTGGCTTGGTAGTAGACCTGGCGCACCGTCATCGGTTGCATGGCCGCAACGATGTCGTAGAGCGCCTGACGACGGGCCTCGACCTCGGCCTTGGTGGACCGCCCCCGTTTTATGGGGCTAGCCTGATAAACCGGGGAGGTGGTCGACGGCCCGATGACGGCGCTCATGCGCGACCTCCTGGCACCATAGCGACCCGGACTTCAGCGATCCGCGCGAAATAGGCCTCCACGGCCCAACGTTGGCCTTGGCGCACCCACGGCGACTCGGCGGCGCCCACCTGGAGCGCCGCGGTCTTGATCGCGTCGGTGACGGTCAAGGCGACACGTCCCACGAGGCTGGCCAACTCAGCCGGCCTCATCACGTCGATCGCTAAAGCGACGGTGTCGGCCGCTTCGGTGCAGCTCTCGCCGAAAGTCTCGTCGAACTCGGTGAGCCTGTTGCGATTTGTGCTGCGGTCTGGGAAGGCGGCGAGGAGCTTACGCTCGACACATGCAAGATCGCGGGAGAGCGCGCTCATGCCGTTTCCCCATCGATTTCATCGACGATAGCCAGGATGGCCTCGGCGCCGGTGCTGAACCGCAGGTGCCATCCGCCATCGTCGCGAAGAACGACGGCGAACTCGGCGGCCTCGGTGACGCTGCTGAAGTCGTAGTGACGCACGCCATGGGAGCCTCGGCACTCGATCTGATAGCCGGTCGGCGTGGTCGAGATGCGGGCGCCGGGGTCGAAGGGAACGACGGCGCTCATGCGCCCCTCCAGCACAGCTCGGCGACCACGCGAGCACGGGTCGCGTCGAGGCCGTAGCGGGCCGCAGCGAAAGCGGCTTGAAGATCCGGGAGGTTTTCTGTAGAAGTCCGGGTGTCACGGGTCGGGAAACCATTGACATTCCGGGGGGCCACCGTTCCGAGCGGTGCGCCCCTCGATAATCTCTGAAGCATTCGATCAAGCCGCCTTCTTGTACGAGGCAGGGGCTGCGCGGGTCTTCTCCCACCGCTCCAGTTCGTCGATGTCAAAGAACGTCCGTCCGTTGACGATCATCGCCACGGGGAAGTTCAGCTTAGGATCGTCGCGCCAGCGATGAAGCGAGCGACTGTCGATTCCGTAGCGCCGCGCGGTCTGCGGGCCACTCAGGTAAGTCTTGGTGAGCGCGTCGGACATTATCCGTCTCCGTCGTAATGACGTGACGAACATGCCGCTGTTGCTTAGGACTGTCACTAATCCGGTAATACGGCGCGCAAACAAAGTCCCGGATTAGGCGCCGGATTTCGCCCCGTATTTCCGCCGCATATGCACCGGATTAGGCGCCGGATTTCGCCGAAGGTCTTTTGCCTCGACCCAGCTTGCCCGGCGCGCCCCGCCACGCCTCACGCCATTGCGAGTCTGTGAACTGGCGCGGGGCGAAGTGCTGCCCAGCTCCCGCGCGTACTGCCGCTTCCACCATCGGCTCGGCCTTCATCGTCGCGTGGACGAAGTCAGAGAGAGCTGCCGCTGCCACGGGCTCGGAGCGCTCGGGTTGCTCCGGCTGTTCCTCGAACAGCGCGACGGCCTGCGCCAGTTCGACCATCGGCTTGTGGTAAATTCGCAGAGTCACCGGGATCTCGGGGGGAGCCAGACAGAAACGTCCCGACTGCCAATCGATCCCTGGGTTCGCACGCCAGACCTCCAGGTCATGAAAAGGCACACCTTCAACTTTGAGGCGCCCGTCCCTGATGGCTTCCAAGAGCACGTCGGCGACCTCGGCCGCGAGTGCATCGCGTTCCTGCCGTTCTTCATGGGTCCGTCTGTCGCGCTTAATCGTCTCCGCGAGGTTCTTCGCCCGCGACGCGTCCGCGGACCTCGCCGGCATTATCTCACCGCAGATGTGGTTCAGGGCTTGCACGAGCGTCACGAGAACCGGAGAGCGCCGCGGCGGGATGCGGAGCGGCATGGGCTATCCCGCCGCCTTCAGCACCACCACGTTCGCGCCCGGCTCACCCACGAGCCGCTCGACGAAGGCGCCCCATGTGTCCAGGGCGTGCCGTTTTTCGTCCGCGAAACCGTGCTTCTGGTAAACGCCGACGATCCCGCCGAACGATCCCGAGACGTGGTTCAAGACGCGCTCGACTACGGGCAGGGCCGTCCCGAGCCGCGCCAGGCCGGTTGCGCAGGTCCGTCTGAGATCATGGAACACCCACGCCGGCACGGGCTCGCCCTGCGACGCGGCGAGTAGGGCGTCGATCCGGTCCTTGGCGTTGCTAAAGCCCGAGACGGCCGTTTTGCCGGTGACCGTGAACACGTAGTCGCTGGCGCCGATCCGGGGCAGGGCCGTGATGATGGCCAGGGCCGGTTCAGACAGCGGCACGACATGGGCCATGCCGTTCTTCGCCCGTTCGCGGGGCAAGGTCCAGGTCTTGCCGTCGAGGTCGAGTTCTGACCACCGCATCTTGCCGACTTCGTCCCGGCGTTGGCCGGTGAGGAGGAGGATCTTGACGAGCGCGCCGAAGGGCCAGCCGATCGCGTCGCAGGCCATCCACACGCCCCGCAGCTCATCGTCCGACAGGACCCGGTCGCGCGACCGCTCGGCCGTGGGGGCCTTGATCCCGGTGCAAGGGGAGGCCGTGATGATGCCGCGGTCGACGGACCAGGCGCACATCTTGCGCACAGCCGCGAGGACGCGGTTCGCCATCACGGGACTGCCGCGGTCCACGACACCGTCGAGCAGCTCGTGGACGTCGGCGCGGCCGATCGCGCCGAGGTGCCGGCCGCGCCAGTGCGCCACCACCTCGCGGTCGAGGATGCGCTTCGCCTCCGGCCACGACTTGGTGTTGGCCTTGGCGTATCGCTCGATGAACTGTTCAGCGACCTTCTCGACGAGATCGCGATCGGTCGGCACCTTGGCGCCGGTCCGGGCCGCCTTCCGGTCGGCCGCGGGGTCGCTGCCCTTGGCGACTTCAATGAGCGCCTGTTGCGCGAGTTCCCGTGCCGACCTGAGGTCGATCGCCGGATAGGTGCCGAGGGTGTGCTTGCGGGGCGTGCCGGCCCTGTTCCGGTAGCGCACGGCCCATGAGCGAGCACCTGATGGCTGGAGCACGAGATAGAGGCCGCGTAAGAGGCCGTCCGGCACCTCGCGGCGGACCTCGGGTGTCGCCAGGGTGTCGATGGTCCGGACCGTGAGGGCTTTTGCCATGTTTTCGACCCGAAAAATCAGCGGGGTTCGCCGGGGTTTCTTCGGGGTAACGAACTTGACATGTCTTGGCTTGTTACCCCGTGACATGGACAATAGCGGACACTTCGCGCCATGCAAGAGGGCGGTGGCACTCGGCTCTGGGCCGTATGTCACTGATTGTCCGGGGGTGTCTAGGGGGTCCAGGCTTTTTGTAATCAGGGGGTCAGGGGTTCGAGCCCTCTAACCGGCACCAGTGCCTTCACTGACTGAGCTATGAGCGACCGCAACGCGGGGGGCGGCCACGCCGGGGGCACAATGCCCTCAGAAACAGCGCTTTGGCGCCGGCCGTTAGCTCCTGAGGAGGCGCGCGACCTGGTCGTACACCACGCGGCAAGACTGACTGAGCTGAGGACGTTTGGTCGCCATGCATGAGACCGCCTGGCCTTCGTCCGTCAGTGCTTGTGGGCACAGACGCATCGCATCCCCGGTACAGTTCTGGATAGCCTGCTGTCGCAACTCAGGGCTCAGATTCTGTGCACCCGCAAGGCATGGAGACGCATAGGCGATGGCCACGGCGAGGGCGAATGGGGCGGCAACATGCATACTGACTGTCCTTCGGGTCGTCGCTGCAGCATGGGTACTCAGTACAGCGCCAGGAGTGACCAGCGTGTAGATACGCGCTGCCCGGCCGTGCTATAGCATATGTGTTTTCTGGATGGCTTTCGCAAGGCGAAAGGCAAACAAATCGTGGTCTGGATTGATTACCACCAGAGCCAAAGCGAGGATGCGGGCCATGTGGACCCGCCAGGCCAACTCACCATCTTCGCCCACCGAAACGGCCGTATCCGTATCGGCGGTACCCGAATCCGAAGCGCTGGAAGCCATAGCCGAAGCGTCGGAACGGGCGGAACCCGTAACCATAGCCGTAGCGCCACCCGAACTGACGGAAACACCGGTAAGGACCGCAGACCAGCGCGACCTCGTCGATGCCGGACACAATCGACGGGGCCGGCGCAGCCGGCATGGGTCCCGCCGAAGCTGCCGCAACACCGAGGGTCGACAAGGCGGTCGCAAGGGCCAGGGCCGGCAGGATCTTCATCACGCTCCTCCTAGATTGTCGGCCATCGATGGGCGCGCCGGGGCCACCGCCGACCGATGCTCTTCGGCACAGGATCACCGCTTTCGCCTGAACCCTGCCTTAATGCATGTTGCAACGGCTTGGATTTCGCAAGAGGGTGCGGATCGCCAGCGTTGCCGATGGGGCACGCCCGATGTTTATCGCCGCCCCGGATCGGGAAGCCCGGACCGTTGTCGGTTGCCCTGATATTATCCCGTCGATCAAAGGGGGAGTGAAACATGCGAACGAGCCTGATCGTCGGCGCGATCCTGACGCTGGTCTGCCTGGAGACTGCGTCTGCCAAGACGATGACCGACAAGGAACGGATGCGTCAGCAGGCGGAACACCTGTGCTACGACGACGTGCAGAGATTGTGCAGCAGCGAGATTCCCGACGAGACCAAGATCGCCGCCTGCATGAGAAGCAAGCGGAGCAAGCTGAGCCCTGCCTGCCGCAAGGTCTTCGATGCGGGCATGAAGTAGCGGCGGACCTCGTGCCTCCTCGACGCGACCGCTCCATGCGGTAAGCGAGCATGGCCGATGTGTCTTGGCCGACACGGTGGAGCGATCTTCCGTGCCGGGCGGAACGCGTTCCGTTCGGCACAGGTTTGCGATGAGGCAGGCTCTCGGGTGGACGTGATCGAGGTTCGAACAACGTCGTTGGCGCGGTCGCCCGGCGGGCCCGCACCGCGCGACGAGAGGTGAACCGATGAGAACGCCATTGCTGCTCGCAGCTTGCATCCTGGGCGCCATGACGTTGCCCAGTCTCGCCAAGATGCCCTCCGAAGCGCAGCAGATGCGACAACAGGCCGAGCACCTGTGCTACGACGACGTCCAGAAACTCTGCAACGCCGCGATCCCCGACGAGGACAAGATCACGGCCTGCATGGGCGCGCATCATGCCCAACTGAGCCCAGCCTGCGCCAAGATCTACGATCAGGGCCTCGGTGGCTGACCTCCGGGCCGCAGACTTGTGCCTCAGTTCATGGTGATCGCGCGGGACGGATCGGACCCTGACGCTCCGGC
>JAABUO010008731.1_pt1 | contig 11411 bp, 10 predicted proteins | sample 5559291 | NCBI WGS metagenome assembly JAABUO01 (sample SAMN10711878, study PRJNA513372) | rock metagenome | isolation source: Antarctica rocks | place: Antarctica: Victoria Land, Finger Mt sud | reverse complement strand
GGTTTGGTACTGTTGGTAAATCCTTTCGCAGGGCCTACTTCGGGAGATAGCTGACACGGCGTCAGGCGTACGCTCAGCAGACAAGGCGGGCCAAAAGCGCATTTACCAACAGTATCATGGTTTGTCGACATCCCCTCTGTCCCTGAAGATGTGTGGGATGCCTAGCTATTTCCGCGTCCCTTAAAGGGACGGTCGCGACGCGGCGCGAGTCCTTCCGTCGCCTGCGCGAACTCTACGCGCTCAATGGCGATGCCTTATTGTTCCGCGCGTTGCGGGAGTTGTGGACGGATAGGGAGGCGCAGCCGTTGCTCGCGCTGCTCTGCGCCTGCGCCAGGGACCCGCTCTTGCGGGCAACGGCAGAGACTATCCTGCGGGGCCAACCCCAACGGCTCCGAGCGCCTCAACGACCCGCACCTCACCCGCGCCGACAAGCAGGCCGCCCGCGAGAAGGCCGCGCCTGCCCGTGAGCCGGCAGGCGGGCGTGGTCCTATACCCGAATAGAGCTGGTGTGGACCTGCTTGTATATTGGGAGGGTCGGTTCGACGACGGTGGTGAGGACGTATCGCAGCGTGCGGCGGCGACCGCGTCCGTTAGAGCGTCCCCCGCCGTCGCGGGCTGGCGAGAGTCTGGACCGGATGATGTGGCGCGGACCACGTATGACACGCACAGACGAGCGCCGCCCCGCATCGCACCCCTGCCCTGTCAGTCCCTCACCCCGCATAGAGGAGCACCCCTGTCCGTTGACGGCGCATCGCCTCGTCCCGCCTACCGCCTCGTCGTCGGCGGCGCTATCGCCGCGGCCACGTTCACGGCCGTCTGGCTGGCCCCCGGCGCCGTCCCGCGCCGCCCGCTCACCCTGGACCAGGCCCCGCAGGGCGTCGCGGCCCTGCACGCTCGGCTCCGCGCGAACGGCCACGCCCCCGGCGAGATCCTCGTCGTGATGGAGGCGACCGGGTCCTAGTGGGTCGGACTGGCGACGGCCCTGGCGCAGGCCGGCTTCGTCGTGTCCGTGATCAACCCGGACCAGGCCCACAACGTCGCCAAGGCGCTGCTCCAACGCGCGACGACGGACGCCATCGACGCGCGCCCGCGCGCCCGCCTCGCCCGCATGGTGCAACCGGCCCCCTGGGTGCCGCCGCCGGCCATCGACGCCGAGCTGCAGCAGCGCCTGGCCGCGCGTGACGCGCTGATCGGCCTGCGCCAGCAGGGGCGCACCCACCTCCACGCCCTGGTCCAATTGCCCGTGGTGATCCCGGCGGTGCGCGCGCGGATGGAGGGGCTGATCGCCACGTTCGATGGCCAGATCGCGGCAATCGAGCAAGAAAGCGCGCGGGTGCTTCCGCAGGACGCGGCATGGGCGAAGAGCGCCGAGTTGCTGCTGAGTATCGCGGGCGTGGGGCTACTCACCGCGGCCTGGCTCCTGGTCGGCACGCTCAATGTCACTGGTGGCGCGGGCCCCGACGCACTGGCTGCGTACGCGGGCCTGGCGCCTCACCCTACGGAGTCAGGGACGAGCGTGCGGGGGCGGGAGCGGATCGGGCGTGGCGGCCACAAGCGCTTGCGGACCGCTCTGTCCAGGGCGACGCGCGCGGCGGCGCGCCACAATCCGGTGATCAAGGCTTTCTACGACCGCTTGCGCGCCGCCGGCAAGCCCCCGAAAGTGGCGCGCTGCGCGGCCGCGCGCAAGCTCCTGCATCGGGCGTGGGCGGTCGTGACGACAGGGCGCGCCTTCGATCCCGCCGACAGCCAGCGCCAGCCGGAGGCCGCCTCATCTCATCTCAGCCCCTACGCGTCGCGTTCAAGGCGGCGAGGACGATGCACGGGCAGGCGACGTGAGGCCTGAGGGCCCGTCGTGCGTGCCTGCCCGTGCGTCGCCGCCGTCCGCACCCGGGGTTCAAGGGGCAGGCCGCCCCTTGGTCGGGCGTAGCCCGACAGCCGGCCTCGCGTTCCACAATTTGCCCCTTGACAAGCAATACCGGATCTCACGGACAGGTAACGTTTTGGGGGAGATATTTTTTCCCTGTTCCTGAATCGGTCTAATGTTGTAGGGCGTGCGCGAGGCGCAGGCCCCTGGTCCTGTGGGCGTCCCGTGGCGCTAGCTCAGCCTCGAGAGGTGGGCCACATCATTCAAGCCGAGGATGTCCACCTCGGACGGTGGATACAAGGGTCATCCCTCTCGTTCGTGCTCGGGGACGAGCCGGATGGTCGTGAGGCTGCAATGCGCCATGTCGAACCAGATAGGCGCCCAGGGGGGCAAGTGCAGGAGGGCATGGAGGACATGGTTGGCGAAGCCACCGTGCGTCACGACGAGCACGCGGTCATCACGATGGAACCGGGCCGCGAGCGCATCCACTACCTGGCGACAACGGGCAACGAACGACGCGTACGTGTCGCCCGCGTACAACCACCCGTCGTCGGGCATGCTCGCGGGTAGCAACGCGCGGGGAAAACGGGCTGCGGCCACGACACGACTCGCCCCACGATAAGCGTCATCGAACCCCTCCCGCAGGTCGGGCCACACGTCGACTGTCCGCTGGTCGATCACTTCCGCGATAATGTGGGCCGTCGTTAGGGCACGGAGGAGGGGACTGCTCACAATATGTGTCAGACTGGTGTCAACGAAACGCTCCCCGGTCAGACGCGCCTGCTGTACCCCGCGTCGTGATAGATCCCAATCGGGCGTCACCGCATCGCGTTCGGCTTCACCATGGCGAACGAGTATGATGTGCATCGGTCCTCCTCATTGCCCTACAGGTGTACATCGAGTGATCAAGCAACGGTCCCCTCCCGCGCCGATTTTTCACGGGCAATCCGAGGGCTTGACAGGCAGCCCTCCTATCGTTACGTTACTCTCAAGTTACTGTAATAAGGGGGTATGATGGCTAGCAAGGATCACGACACAGCGGACCTGCGGCGACGGCTGGAAAACGTTGAGCGGCACGTTACCGCCTTGCAACGCGCGCTACCGTCGGGCACGATGTCTGGCTGGGTAAGCGCACCCCGGCCTGTGACGGTGATGGAGCCTGCAGTCGCCCTGGCTCATCTGCAGGAGGTGCTCGACGCCCTGCAAACCGTGGCCAAGACGGCCAATGACCGGCTCCTCTTTGTGGCGTCGGCCGATGCGCAAACCGGGAGCGGCGGGGGGCCGAGTCCCGTGCGGCGGACGGCCGACGACGACGAGACCGTGCAATCGCTCATCCGCGTGGGCACCGCCGTGAGCAATCCGTTGCGCGTCAAGCTGCTGCAGGCGCTCGTTCTCCACGACGAGCGCACGACGGCCGACCTTGCCGCGGCCTGCGGTACCAGCGGCGGCAACCTCTACCAGCACCTCAACGAGCTTCATGCCGCTAACCTCATCCACCAGCCTGGTCGCGGGCGGTATCGGCTCACCGCGAACGGGCAGCACGCGGCGGATGTGCTGTTTTGGGCGGCCCTGCAAGTCCGGCGGAGCATGCCGCCTGAGATCGGGCAGGGGGGCTGGTTCCACCAGGACACGGCCGATGCCTGACCGCCACGCGCGCGAGCCCACGCCCGCGTCGGAGCCGCGGACGTTCCAGCAACTGCGGTTGCTGTTCACCGACCCGATCCAGCACGACTATGAGGTCATTCGGACGGTCGTGCTATTCGGCGAACGGGTCACCGCGCGCGGCAGGGGGCGGCGCCGGCGCATCAGCGGGGACAGGATCAGGTCGCCGCGGTCGGTTGCCGTGAACGGCTCGCCGCGCGTTGCCTTCTCCCGCAGGCGCTGCAGCACGGCCTCGCCGTCCTCCTTGCCGACGAGGATGTTGTGGACGTGGAAGGTGAGCGAGCCAGCCTGCAGCGTATCTCGCGCGCTCCTGATGCCGGCGCCGTAGAGCACGACGGTCCAGACGGGGCGCCCGTAGTGCCGGGAGACGGCCAGATTGTAGGCGGCGACATGGCCACGAAAATCAGCATCCTTTTCTACTCGGACGCGCGCGACGCCCTGCTCAAAGCGTTGGGCGACTGACGCCGCGTACTCGCCTACAATAGAAGGGTGAGGGGGCGCACAACGTGGCGCGCGAGATGGCGTTCGCGCGGTAGAATATCTTGATAGGGGAGCGGCCCATTGAAGCGCCCGACTTACCCTCCTTGACTCACGCCCCCTGGCTTTTGCATGGCTCAACAAGCGACCACTCGAAGCGATCAAGATATCTCCGCGATCATGCGGAAGGTGCGCTCTGGCGACACGACCCCCGAAGTGGCGTTTCGCAAGGCTCTATGGGCGCGAGGATTCCGCTACAAAGTTTCCCCGCGGGACCTGCCCGGCAAACCCGACGTGGTCATGCCCTCGCGAAAAATAGCTGTTTTCATCGACGGCGACTTCTGGCACGGCAACCAATGGCGGCGACGCAAACGCGCCTCTCTGGAAGATCAATTTACCCGGACGCGGAGCAGGGACTACTGGCTGGCTAAAATCCGGCGCAACATGCAGCGAGACTGTGAGGCGACCGCCGCCCTCCTGTCGGATGGGTGGACCGTGCTGCGCTTCTGGGAGAGCGATATCCGCCGAGATGTCGAAGGATGTGTGCTGATGACCGTAGGAGTCGCGGACGGGACCGTCAACCCTGATGAGGCCTCCCTGGCGCCGCAGAAAACGTTCGCTGAGTTCTTTGCCGGTATCGGTTTGATGCGCATCGGCCTCGAGAACAAAGGGTGGAACATCGCTTTCGCCAACGACATCGACCGGCAAAAGTACGGCATGTATCGCGCGCACTTCCCCGATGCGGATCGACACTTCCTGCTGGGCGATGTGCACTCTATCCCTCCCGGGCGCGCGCCGGCCGTCACGCTGGCAACGGCGTCGTTCCCGTGCAACGATCTATCGCTGGCCGGGTCGCGGCAGGGGCTGGCGGGTAAAGAGTCGTCGGCTTTCTGGGGCTTCGCGCGCGTTTTAGAGGAGATGGGAGAACGCAGGCCGCCCCTTGTGTTGCTGGAGAACGTCACCGGCTTTCTCACCTCCCATGGCGGCGCCGACTTCGAAAGTGTGCTCCTCACCCTGAATCGGCTGAATTACAGGGTAGATGCCTTTGTGCTGGATGCCGCGCATTTTGTGCCGCAGAGCAGACCACGCCTCTTCGTCGTCGGCGTACAGGGTCGAGCCCCTATGGCCCTACAGGAACGACAGGGGCAGGCGCCCCCCCTCTCCCATGAGAGCGATGTGCGGCCCAGGTCGCTGGCCGACTTTATCGCCGCCCACCCTGGCATTCGCTGGTCTATCCGCGACCTGCCGCCTCAACCGAAAAACGTGTCCACGGTCGAGGATATCCTTGAAGACATCCCCGCGAATTCGCCGCTATGGTGGAGCCACGACAGGGCAACCTATCTGCTGGACCAGATGAGCCCGCGCCATCGACAGACGGCCGATCGGATGATTGCCGAAAGCTGTTGGTCTTATGGGACCATCTTCAGGCGCGTCCGCGCTAAAATGTCGATGGCCGAGCTGAGGACCGATGGATTGGCCGGTTGCCTACGGACCCCCAGGGGAGGGAGCGGGCGGCAAATCCTGTTCAAAGGAGGATATGGCCGATACGTTGCGCGACTGCTGACTCCGCGCGAGTGCGCTCGCCTGATGGGCGCGGACGACTATATCATCGCGTCTCCGCCGAATCAAGCCTTGTTCGGCTTCGGGGACGCCGTATGCGTCCCCGTCATCGAGTGGATCGCGGAATACTATCTCAATCCTGTCGTGTCCGAACTGATGCGGAACCGCGCCCTGCGTTCCGCCAGCCGCGCTAGCCTTGCTCTGGACGCCGAAGGTGTAGCCGTTTAATCATCAGCCCCCCGAGCACTAGACATTTTGCACAGTCGACAGGCTATCCGTTCTGTATACTCCATGCCTCTCCATTTTGCATAAAGATGCGCTATTATGAATATATATTCTAAATCGAGAGTGGAGGCAGGGAGTATGGTGGCCGACGTGGTGGCGGGCGCGCGGGATGTCGTGATCAGAGAGACGCGCGAGATCCCGATCCACCAACTGCGTCGCCTGCAGGACACGACCGCGTGGGCGCGCGGCCGCTCGCACGCGCAGCTGCAGGCGATCCTGCGGCACTCGGATATCCTCCTCACGGCGTGGGACGAGGAGGCGGGCGCGCTGGTCGGCTGCGCCCGCGTGCTGACGGATTTCGCGGTGCGCGCCCTCATCTGCGACGTGATCGTCGACCCCGCCTACCAGGGCCTCGGCCTCGGCCGCCTGCTGATCGAGGCGATCGAGGCGCACCCCGCGCTGCGCGACGTCGAGCAGATCGCTCTCTTCACCACGCGGAAGCGCGATTTCTACGCGCACCTCGGATGGGACGACCACCCCGGCCATGGCATGGTCCTTGGCCGTCAGCAATCGGCCGCCCGCGGTCAGCTGACCGAGGGCTGACTATGTGATGCCTGCAACTGCCCTCGCCGCCGCGCGTGGGCACGGATGGCAAATCACGGGCGCCGCGACGCCGACGAGCTTCGGACGGAGCGCGCATAAGACGCCCCACCCAGTGCATAAGCGAGAGTGTATGCGATATCTACACCCGACCGCAGTCGGAGTTGTTTGCCATGCGACCGCAGTTGCAGGTTGCCAAGTGGTTTGCCATGCAACCGCAGTCGCAGGTTGCTAAAGGGAGTGTGCTTCTATGACCGCCACCGCCAACCCGCCCGCCGCCACTAGTGCGGACCCCGCCGTCGCCGCTATCCTGGCGCGCATCGAGGAGACGCCCAAGCCGCGCGTTGGCCGCGCCGCCGTGGCCTTCTCGGGCGGGCTCGACTCTTCGCTCGGCGCCAAGATGCTGACCGAGGTCTACGGCGCCTCCGAGATCGTGCCCATCACGGTCGACATCGGGCAGGGCGACGAGGAGCTGCGCATGGCGTTCAGCCAGGCCACCCTGCTCGGCCTCGAGCCGGTCCTGATCGACGCCAAAGAAGAGTTCGCCACCACGTGGCTGACCCTCGCCATCCAGGCCAACAGCGACTACCTCGGCTACCCTGTTTCGACCTGCATGACGCGCCAGCTCATCGCCAAGCTTGTGGCCCTGAAAGCGGTCGAATTGGGCTGCGACGCCATCGTGGAGGGCTCCAGCGGCAAGGGCAACGACCAGTATCGCATGTACAACGCCTTCTCCATCTTCGCGCCCGCCCTGACCGTGCTGCAGCCGGTGCGCGACTTCGACCTGACGCGCAGCGACGAGCAAACCCTCTGCGAGCATTGGGGCATCCCCCTGCGCGAGAAGCTCGCCGGGGGCGACGACAAGACCCTGTGGTGCCGCTCGCTGGCCTCGGGGGCGATCACCCTCGAAACAGAGCTGCCCGACGACGTGTGGCAGTGGCTCACGCCGCCCCAGAAGGCGGCCGACGCGCCCGTCACCGTGACGCTCGACTTCGAGGAGGGTATCCCCATCGGGCTCAACTACGAGCGGGCGCCGCTCGACCGGTTGATCGGCAAGCTCAACGGGATTGCCGGCGCGGCCGGCATCGGCTACATCGACATCTGGGAAGACGGCATCATGGACCTCAAGTCGCGCGAGCTCTACGAGGCCCCCGCCGCGCAGGTCATCCTGAAGGCGCACAAGGACCTCGAGGGCATGTGCCTGACCAAGGATGAGCGCCAGTTCAAGGAGGGCGTCGACCAGCGTTGGGCCTACATGGTCTACCACGGCGAGTGGTTCCACCCGCTCAAGGGTGGGCTCGACGCCTTCATCGCGCACACGCAGACGCGCGTCAACGGCACGATCGAGCTCGAGCTCTACAAGGGCAACATCCGCATCACCGACCGGAAGTCGGCCGACTCGCTCTACCACCCCGAGATCCGTACCCTGCAGAGCAAGAGCTTCGACCAGCGCCTGTGCGGTCCCGCCGCGCAGATCCGCGCGCTGCCGTACAAGATCCTGGCGCAGCACGGATTGGGCGCGGAGCACACCCGGGGGATCGTTTCCGTCGGCGCCGAGCCGATGCTGCAGCTGCCGCTGCAGATGGAGATCGCGGTACAAGATTAGACCTTCTCACCAACCCCACGGGGGCCTGACCCCACGGGGGCCTGTGACCACAGTCGCAGGCTTTAGGCTTTCAGGGGAGATACAAATAGATGGCACACAAAGGCAAGATCGTCCTGGCCTATTCCGGCGGGCTCGACACCTCAGTCGCGGTGCACTGGCTAGGCGAGCGGGGCTACGAGGTGGTGACGCTCACGGCCGACCTCGGTGGCGACGTGAACCTGGAGACGAGCGCGGCCAAGGCGCGGGCGATGGGCTGCGAGGCCTATGTGGTCGACGCGCGAGAAGAGTTCGTGTCCTCCTACGTGTGGCCGGCCCTGCAGGCCGGCGCGCTCTACGGCGGCCGTTACCCCCTGGCCACCGCGCTGGGCCGCCCGCTCATCGCGCGCCTGCTCGTGGAAACGGCGCGCGACGTCGGGGCCACGGCCATCGCGCACGGCTGCACCGGCAAGGGCAACGACCAGGTGCGCTTCGACGTGACCACGGCGCTCCTTGCCCCCGATCTCACCGTCGTCGCGCCCCTGCGCGAGTGGGAGCTCAAGACGCGCGAACAGGAGATCGAATACGCGCAGGAGCACAACATCCCCCTGCCGATCAGCAAGGCTTCCCCTTATAGCATCGACGAGAACCTGTGGGGGCGCTCCTGCGAGGCCGGCGTGCTCGAGGACCCCTGGCAAGAGCCGCCCGCCGACGCCTACGCCTGGACGGCCGACCCGTCCGAGACACCGGCTGGGCCGCGCTACGTGGAGATCGGCTTCGAGGGGGGCATCCCCGTCACGCTCGACGGCGGGGTCCACGACCCGGTGGCGCTGGTCACCGCGCTGAACTCCGTGGCCGGAGAGTACGGCATCGGGCGCATCGACCAGATCGAGGACCGCCTCGTCGGCATCAAGTCGCGCGAGATCTACGAGGCCCCCGCCGCCGTGGTCCTGCATCTGGCCCATAAGGCGCTGGAGGACATGGTACTGACGCGCGACGCCGCCGCCTTCAAGGTCGGGGTCTCCGAGGCCTACGCCCGCGCGGTCTACGACGGCGCCTGGTACTCGGCCTTCCGCGAGGACCTCGCCGCCTACGTCGGGAGCACGCAGCGATACGTCACGGGGACCGTGCGCGTGAAGCTGCAGAGCGGCGCCTGCAGCGTGGTGGGCCGCCAGTCGCCCTACGCGCTCTACCAGGCCACCCTGGCCACCTACGGCGACGGCGACCTCTTCGCGCACGACGCCGCCAAGGGCTTCATCCAGCTCTGGGGCCTGCCCCTGCGCGTGCAAGCCGTGGCCCAGCCGCGCGCGTCGATCGTCAAGCCGGCGCTCACGACGGCGAAGCCGGAAGCGGCATTGGCGCCGGCGTGAGATGACCCTCTCCCCCAGCCCCTCTCCCGTGCGCGGGAGAGGGGGAGTTTCCTAGGTATAGGCATGCGTCAAGGCATGCGTCACGCTACCTTTTCCCTAATCGAGTACGATTGGACTGCACGGTAACACAAAGGACGCTCGCCCGCGGACGGGAGGGCGGCAGGCGCGGACGTAACGAGGGTGACGACGACGCTCCCCCTCGCGCGCGGACGGGAGAGGGAGTCGGGGGTGAGGGGTACATGTCAGACACACACGAGCGCCTGTGGGGCGGGCGCTTCAGCGCGGCGCCCGAGGAGGCGACGGTCCGCTTCATGGCCGGGCGCGATGTCGCGAGCTCGCCCCCGGCCGACGCCCACCTCGTCGCCGACGACTTGTGGGCGACCGCCGCGCACGTGACGATGCTGGCGCGGCAAGAGATCATCCCTGCCGCCGACGCGCGCGCCATCCTGGACGGGCTGGCCGAGATCGGCCGCCGCCACGAGGCCGGAACTTTCGCGCTCGACCCGGCGCGCGAGGACGCGCACACCAACATCGAGCTGACCCTGATCGAGCTTTGCGGCCCCGAGGCCGGCGGCCGCGTGCACACCGGGCGCTCGCGCAACGACCAGGTGGCCACCGCGATGCGCCTCTACATGCGCGGGCAGGTCCTACACTTCGCGGGCGACGCCATCGGGCTCGCCGGCGCCTTGCTCGACGTGGCGGACGAACACGTCGAAACAATCATGCCCGGCTTCACGCACCACCAGCCAGCCACGCCCACCACCCTGGGCCACACGCTGGCATCCTACGCCGAGGCGTGCGCGCGCGACGCTGCGCGCCTGCTCTCCTGGCTCGATCTGCACAACCGCTCCCCGCTGGGCGGCGCCGCCGGCTACGGCACGACCGTGCCGCTCGACCGCGCGCTCACGGCCGCATACCTCGCCTTCGACGGCCCGCACCTCTCCTCGCTCGACCCGCTCACGACGCGCGGCGAGCCCGAGACCGACCTGGCGCTGGCGCTGGCCGCCCACCTGAAGCACCTGGCCAGTCTGGCGCAGACCGTCATCCTGCTCAGCGCGCCCGGCTATGGGCTGCTGCGCCTCTCCCCGGCCTACAGCTCGGGCAGCTCGATCATGCCTCAGAAGGTCAACCCCTGCACTATGGAGGCGATCAAGGCTAGGGCCGCCGTGGCCGGGGGCATCGTGTCGGGGCTGCTCGGCGTCGGGGCGGCCGCCTTCATGGGCTACAACCGCGATACGCAGTGGAGCAAATATCTGATCATGGACCTCGCGGGGGAGGCCCGCGACGCCGCGGCGATCATGGCCGGCGCGTGGCGCACCATGACGGTCGACGCGGGCAAGGCGCTGGAGCTCGCCGGCGGCGACTTCGTGGGCAGCACGGCCTTGATGGAGTGGTTGGTCACGGCGCACGGGCTGCCACTGCGCGGGGCCAAGCGCGCCGTCGAAACGGCGGTGCGCCTCTCGGAGGAGGCGGGCGCGGCCGAGGTGACGGGCGACGCGCTACGCCGGGCGCTGCGCGAGCACGGCCTCGCACTCTCTGTCGACGACACGCAGGTGGCGCGGGCGCAGGAGCCGCGGGCCATCGTCGCGGCGGCGACGGCGATCGGCGGACCGGCTCCCGCCACGGTGACGGACGCTGTCGCCACGCTGCGCGCGCGCCTCGACGCCGACGCGGGTCGCCTTGCCCGGGTGTACGGGGACATCGAGGCCGCGCGCGCGCGCCTCGACGCCGACGCCGCGGCGATCGGCGCATAACGGACGCCACCCCTCGCCCCGGCGGCCTTGACCAACCTTAACCCCAAAACAGCTATTTTGCCCCCGATCTTAACCGCCGTCTCAAGCGGTCGGTGGACGCATGCCCTACTTTTGCTATAGCGCGCTGTCCTCCCCTCGCGTATCCTCGCTTTGCCCCGGTGACCATCGCCATCGTCGATTCACCGCATGTGGACCCGACCAAGCCACGAAATGAGGAACCATGACGCGCCGAACTTTGCCAAACCTGGCCCGCGCCACCGCCGCGGCCGCCCTCGTCGCCGGCGCCGGGCTGGCCGGCCCCGCCGCGCACCGCGCGC